>OLGZ01001296.1_pt1 | contig 14773 bp, 5 predicted proteins | sample 1605981 | NCBI WGS metagenome assembly OLGZ01 (sample SAMN03283291) | human gut metagenome | biome: human-associated habitat; material: feces | host: Homo sapiens | place: Peru | collected 2012 | reverse complement strand
CCAAAATGAGGAAAGTAACTGATAACCAGTAAACTTTCCTCATTCTTCTCTCAAACACTTTTTATATGTACTTTCTTTCATCATAACTCATAGGTTTCTTCCCAGCATCTCATAGGTTTCGGCATCATATCCCAAGGTTTTCAAGCCAAAAAGGGCTAAAAAAAACAAACGGACAAATTGAATTTGTCCGGACAAATTGCCCGCAGCTATATAAATCACTCATTTTTAACAACTTACAAGCTACCGGACAAAAGAGCCGGACAAATTCAATTTGTCCGTGTTTTTTTTTAACAGTAAAATAATCTACCAATTTGTTTTTAGAATCTTGTCAAATACCTTATGCATATATAGGAAATAGCGAAAGAAAATAGCGTTTATTTCGCTACGAAACCGATTTTTTACCATTCGTAGCGAAATAAACACTATTTTAACTCAGTTTTAACACTTAACTAATACATCTTATTCCAGCGTCAGCCACCCATCTTCCGTCCAGTTGATTCGCTTCTGAACCAGGATGCTGGCGCCATTCTTGGCGATACTGTAACCATGGCAGAAGAAGAAATCACCATCAGGGAAGGAGTAGGCTGAACAATGACCCATCGCCTCATATTCCTTCTTGTCACCTTCCAGCAACAGGGTGCCACCACCCTCTCGCATATCCTTACCCGTCTTGTCCAGATAAGGACCGGAAACCTTCTTGCTTCTGCCTACGGCAACACGATAAGTACTCTTCATCCCCTGGCAGCAGTAATCCCAACTGACGAAGAGATAGTAATAACCACCATGCTTCATGATGAATGGAGCCTCGATGGCATTGGTGCCGGCATCCTTGGAAGTAGGATTGGTAGGCACATCAATCTGATTGAGTGCATAACGGCGGGCAATGGTCTGAGGCTTGGCGCCCTTCTTCACATGCATCGTCTTCTTGTCCAGCGGAATGAGCTGGATTCCATCCCAGAAAGAACCCCAGGTAAGCCAAGGCTTGCCTTTCTCATCTATCACGAAATTAGGATCGATGGCATTCCAATTCACTTTTCCACCCTTTGAAGCAATGAGACAACCCTCGTCTTTCCAACCATCGGTATCGGCTAAAGAAACATTGCTGAGCAATCCGATGGCAGAGGTGTTCTTGCCGAAGGTAGAACAGGAATAAGCCATATACCACTTGTTCTTATACTTGATGACATCAGGTGCCCAGGTATGACTCTCATAACCCGGCACACTATCATGGGTCCAGGCAGGGAAAGCACCACGCGCCTCGTCTTTCAACACACCCTGCGGATTCAAGGTCCAATGCTTGCGGTCGGTAGAAGTCATCTGGGCGATGCCATGCCCCGTGCAGTAGAGATAGTACTTGCCATTCTCGTAAGCCATCACGGGGTCGTGAACCATCGGAGTATCTACCACGATTGGCTCCTGAGGAGCATTCTGTGCCATCATCTGGCAACCGCCTTTTACAGCAGGAGCAGCAATCATCATTGCTGCTCCCAATAGTATTTTAGATAAATTCATCTTCTTTGTATTATACCTTATTATAATATATAAGAGAATTACTTGTTCACAAACTTTCTTCCATTTACAATCACTACACCCTTGTAGCTCTTGTCCACCAGCTGACCTGCAAGATTGTACCACTTGCCGTCATTCTGCTTATTCTGGATGACGACAGGAGCGATTCCGGTATCCACGAGGCTAGAGCCGTCGATATAGGAATTTTCACCAGTAAAGAAGACATTGATCTTGGCTGGCTTGTCGCTGATGGTCGTAGAATATGAATAATGATATACCTTCTTGTCCTTGGTGGTAATCACAGCAATCATCTTGAAAGCACCAGTAGCAGCATATTCCACGGTCATATCTACCAGAGAACCATTCATATCCTGCACAAATGTAGGCCAGCTGAAATCGCTGGTACATCCGGTGTTGTTCCAGGCAATATTCTCCCAGTTATCATTACGCAACATCACATACTCCTTATAGCCAGCTGCACCATGAGCTACGTTGGAAACGCCCAATACCCAGCTCTTGAAATTATCTGTACCCACAGTATAGTTATAGAACTTGAACTGCGCCTTATTGCCAGCCTTCACGGTATAATCCTGACTCAGGTTGGTAGCATAGGCATTCGTTGTATTCTTCTGTGCTGAAACAGGATAGTAAACTGGAGTTGTTTCCTCAGCCTCAGCATCGATATTCAGGGAATAATCCTTCACATACTCATACTCATCCTTGCTGATGGTCATGGTCATAGTTACCTTGCCTTTGCCCTTCACCTTGCCGTCATCGGTCAGGATAGAAGTATCGCTCGACGTCCATGAAATGTTAGCACCCATCTTGCCCTGAGTAGGCAGAGAAGGAGCCGCATTCAGTGTGGCACCGTCAGAGAATGGCAATGTCATCTTGCTGAGGGTGTACTTAATGGCTGCCTTGGCATCTGCCTTTACTGCCCAAACTTCCTGCTGATAGGTGAAGTTGTTCTGTCCCAGTGCCACGCTACCGCTTGATGAAGAGAGAGCAGAGATGGCGATGGCTGGGATATTGGTATAGTCGATGGTCTGCTTAACCAGTACGCCACGATATACGACATCATTGATAGTCAGATGGATGTAATCAGTACCTGCAATACGCTTCCAGGTTCCATTCTCGGCACCAGTGATGGTTCCATCGGCATTGAGAGTAATGTTCACAGGAGTCTCGAAAGCCTTTGCCTTGGTATTCTGACCATACTGATGACGCATGAACTGATAGTCGCCTGCGATGTCAGCATCTGCGATAGATGCCTTGGAAGCGATAGCTGCATCGGTGATGGTCTCGCCGTCAAACTCGAATGGAGCTGCCATCAACCACCCCTCGTCATTGAGGAAAAGCTGATGAACACGAACCTGATGACCTTCGCCACCATTGCTGAAACGGGTATGGTAAACCACGAAAGAACGGTTCTGCTTGTCTACGAACGCAGAGTTGTGACCCTGTGCTATTTCAGCACCGCTCATTGCATCCCACTGGTAACCGCCAAAGAGCAATACGCCACGGTTGTCGGCTGTGGTAGCACTATAGTTCATCTTATAACTCTTGAAGAGTGCCGATGTGCCATAGCAATCTACGTAAGGTCCATCTGGATTCTCTGAACGGAAGATGCGCATCTGGTAACCGCCATCGCTTTTCAAGCCACCATAGCTCATGAAGAGGAAGTAGTACTTGCCAATCTTCTGAATATAGCTAGCCTCGCCAGATACGTAATATCCACCCGCAATCTTCTTACCGAAGTAAGGGTCGCTGGTGCAGTTGGCACTGGCAGCGCCCGGAGTGGTGGTCTTGCCATTCACCTCGTAAGGGAAGGTATAGGTATAGTCACGAAGGCCATTGGTCTTATCCAACTTAATCATAAAAATACCGCCCGACCATGAGCCATAGCTCATCCAGAGGTTGTCGTTATCATCATAGAAGACGCATGGGTCGATACAGTTTGGCCAATAAGTTCCCCAACTCTTGCTTACCTTATAACGGGTAGGAAGAGAGGTTTCGCCGGTGGCGATGGCAAAGTCGGTATGTTTCCAGTCATCCGCAGCAGCGTATGAGTTATGAGCGTATGAGCCCTGGAAACCGGAGAACACCACCGGTCCCTGGTAAACCCAAGGTCCTTCGATGTTATCTGAAACAAAGCATACGATAGAAGAGCACCAGTTGTCGCCATTGAGACTCATATACATACACCATTTCTTCATGGTCTTGTTATATACGATGTCTGGTGCCCACTGCATGCCCTGCACGTTATTGCCCTTATACTGCCAGCCGTGGGCATTGAAGTTGCCGAACTTCACCTTCTCACCCTTGCTGTTCTTCACTTCGGTGACAACATGCGACTGATAGGCAATGGAATAATTAACCAAAGTTCCCTGCTTGTTGGCAAAGAGACTGTTCACATTGCCGGCAGCTTCCTCGCCAGCCTTGAATGTGGACCATTCCTGGTAGTTTTTGGCAGCAGTGGTCTTGCCCCTACCCAGATGAGAACCATATATATAATAGGTAGGCGAGTTAGGGTTGGTGATATCATCCACCACGATAGACGGGTCGTGACAGGTGACACGCTTATTATATGCTCTCGACGTATAAGCATTCGTCAGGTCGTTGTCGCTGACCTGTGTCTGGGCAGTAGCACCGATGGCAGCAAGCCCCAACATAGAGAGTAATAATTTCTTCATAACTTGATTGAGTTAAATTATTGATTTGTAAAAAGAAAACCAAGACTTCTGATATGATGCAAAAAGGCAGACCTATGTGGAAATGTGTTTTCACATAGGCCATGCCTTATCATACTACTTCAAAAATCTCTTATCTGCGATGAGCACGTGTATAGTGCTTGCGGGCAGCAAATGATGAATTTGCGAAAGGAAGGTCGAATACGAGATGAGCCTTCTCTATAGTGAGCTTGAACGCCAGATCATTAGGATCGATGGTATTGATGCCATTGTATGTCTGAGTGTAAATTACACCATTACTACCAATCATGCTAGCCTTGATATTGGCTGTACCATCACCCACGTTGGTTACTGAAAGCTGAACCTTGGCACCATCCATAGCAGCAAGCCAAGCACCAAAGTCTTCCCATGAGCAGGCATGAGTACATGCATCATATCCAGTACCCCAACCGTAGTTGTCGGCACGAACTGCAGCATACTCCTTATCGTTTGCCTTGTTGACAAGAACTGCTACGAAGTTATGCCAGTTAGAACCACCAGCTGTGTAGTTAACGAACTGAGTAGAAACGGTCTTGCCTGCAGGAACATCAAACACATTAGAGAGAGCTCCGAAGAAAGCAGAAGTATTGTCCTCATTACCGATGACGGTATCAAACTCCAGGTGAGCCTTCTCAAGAGAGAGCTTGACGAAGAAGTCGTTAGGATCTACGCCAGAGATTCCAGTGTAGCCCATGTGATACTTATGTCCATTGGCTGCCAGGATATCGTACTTGATATCAACAGTGCCATCACCATTGTTGGTTGTATAGAGGGTAACCTTGGCGCCATCCATGTCAGCGAGCCATGTAGCCCAGTTATCAGGAGCACCGAAAGGAGTTGCCTTGCCTTCGTAAGCAGTACCCCAACCGTAGCAGTCGGCACGGGTAACACCGTATTCTGTTCCAGCACCGTTTACCATTACAACGAGGAAGTTTTCCCAGTTATTACCACCATTGGTATAGTTGGTAAACTGCATCACCTGAGTCTCATGAGGAGCTACCTTTACTGGATCTGACAGAACACCGAAGAATGGAGTTGAGTTGTCGGCAGCACCCAGGCTGTTGAACATCTTGTCAACAACGCTGAACTGAGCCTGACCTGCGATAGGAGTACTGCAGTTCTCGTTCTTGAATGTCTTGTTGTAGATAGCAACGAGTGTCTTCACACCTACCTGATCCATATTAGGAACAGCCACAAATCCGAGTTCAGCAGCAGGAACCTCCTTGGTGATGCCAGTCTCGAATGTGATGGTAGCAGAAACGTTGGCCATTGCATCCTCAAGAGATGTACCTACCATAACCTTCTTAGGAACAGAGTGCAACTCCATAGAAAGAGGCTGCTTATCCTCTGCAGAAGTGAAACCACCGATTGGCTCGATGTTCGACTGGAGGAAGTTGATGTAAGAACCTTCCGGTACAAGGAATGCACGGATGTTGGTATTACTTGCATCAGGATTGAGATTTGGAAGAGGGGTTGACTGCTTGTAAGTCTTGGTTACTGTACCATTGGTAATCTTGACGCTGAAGGCATTAGGGTCAGAGCGGTCAACAGTAACAACCACAGTACCACCGAGCTTCTGTACGCCTTCGTCAGTATCAGTTTCAAAAGTAAGATCACTTACTACACCACTTCTATCAATATAATCACCCCACTCAGAGTTACCGCTTGGCTGATTATCGAAACGGATAGCTCCATACTCCTTATAGTTAGCGCCACCACGATTATCATCACTAGCAAGGATGAGAGCGAAGTTCTTGTAGGTATTAGGAGCCGATGGGTTGATGTTCAGATTGAACACGGCATTCCAGGTCTTGCCCTCAGGTACAACATAATACTTGGAGAAGGCTGTCCAGAAACCAGAAGAATAGTCAGTAGCACCAACGGTGTAAACATCCTCCTCACCTTCTGGCAATGCATTCTCATTGCCCTTAGCAGCATTGATGGAGTCAATCTTCTCTGAAATCCAATCAGGAGAGTTAACACTGAACATGTCACTTCCCTCGCATCCAGTCATCGCTGTCAATGCCATTGCTGCTACACAGAAGACAGATGCTATTTTATTTAGGTGTTTCATATTATATTCTATATTATAAATATGTGAATTGTTTAGTTTTTATCTCATGAGGCAGGTAATCCTGCCCCTTGAGATAATGAATATTGTTACTTACTCAAGTCTACTACTGGATGAACTGTCCAACCTCTTCCGAAGAAATCAGATGAGTTATCCGTATTCGTATTAGCTGAGTTACCTGTCAGGTTAGGGTTATCGTTCAACAAGCCCTGATAGATAGGCAGGAACTCATGACCTGGTACGTATGTATCGTAAGAGCTCTTCACCTCTGAATCAACACCTACCAAAGAGTAGCTTACCGGCTCCTTTGCCTTGTATGGAGAACGGCGGAAGGTTCCGTGCTCCTTCAACTGAGCCAAACGACCCTGATCATAGAAGAATCCCCAACGGATCAGGTCGTAACCACGACCGTACTCGCAACCGAACTCCTTAGGACGCTCTACATTGGCAATCTGCTCGAAGAGCTTATCCTTGCTATTGAAATCTGAAAGCTTCAAGTCCTTCAGGTTGGCACGCTCACGAACCTGGTTAATCCAGTCGATAGCCTGCTGTGTAGGACCGTTCACCTCGTTCTCGCACTCTGCTGCACGGAGCAAAACGTCTGAGTAACGCATCATGCGGAGGTTGATACCGCAATGAAGACCGGTTGTCACCTTATCATAAAGGTTGGTACGGAAATTGGTCCACTTAGCGATAGGAAGACCACCATAGTTGTTGTTGGTTATGATGGTATCAGAAGCTGTCATCTCGCTCTTGTAAGCTACGTTGCCATTCTCAAAACCAACCCAGTCAGTCTCGTATGTACCGATGGTCCAGTAGAGGCGTGGATCCAACTTACCTTCCTTGGTACGCTCCTGCTTGAAGAGGTTGTACAACCATGGAGAAGCTGAGAGGTCAGCCCATCCACCGAATCTACCTGGAGCGAAGTTAGACTCAACGGCATGTCCTTGTGTAGCGTTAGGGCTTGTATTGACTGGAGTCCACTCATCATCCACACCCTGTGAACCATAGTCGAGATACTGAATCTCGAAGAGGCTCTCGTCATTGTTCTCGTAAGCAGAACCCTCACGGAAGTTGTCACCATAGTTGGCCATCAGCTTGTAAGAGCCATACTTCTTGTTCATGATGTCCTTGAGTACGGTGAGTGCTTCGCTGTACTTATGACGCTGCATCAGAGTGCGGGCATAGTAACCGGCAGCAGCACCGCAGGTTGCACGACCCTTAGCCCACTGACCACCTGCATCGCGAGATGGGAGGAGAGTCATAGCCTCAGCAAAATCCTTCTCTACCTGATCAAGCACCTCGTCGTAGGTACTGTTCTTGCCATAGAGACCATCCAGAGAAGAATAGTTGGCGTAATCAGTAATCAAAGTAGGATTCTGATAGTATCCTGCCAATGTATAGTATGAATAACCACGGAGGAAGAGAGCCTGTCCCTTGATCTTCTTCATGGTCTCTGAGAGCGAAGCATCATCGCCTGTGGTACGTGAGAGGATGAAATTACATACATTAATAGTATAGTAAGCCTCACGCCAAGGCCACATGGAGATTTCGTCTGTTACTGGGTCGTTCATGTCGTCGAATGGCATATACCATACCTGTGATGAGTTCCAAACCTCATCGCCACGTGTTACATCAAGGGTATAGCCTACACGAGCAGAAGAACCTTCCATACGGATATGGTTGTATGCTGCGATAACGCACTCCTCCAAATCATCTGCATTGAAACCGAAGGTTCCGGTGGTCTGCTGGTTTGGATTTGTTACCTCCAACTTGTCCTCACATGATGTAGTAGCCATTGCACCGAGGCCAAGGAAGAGAGCTAATGATAATTTATATAGTTTCATATCAAATGTTCTTTTAAATAATGATTCTTATACTTGTCTATTCTCATTATTAGAATGTGAAGTGGAGACCACACATGAATGTTCTTGCACTTGGGAAAGAGCAGAAGTTGTAACCTGGGGTAAAGGTACCGCCAGCATAGTCTACATTATATCCATGATAGCCTGTGAAGGTGTAGAGGTTCTGTGCTGATACATAGAGACGTACACCATTTACATATCCACCAAACCACTTGTCTGGGAAGTTGTAGCCCAACTCTACGTTGGCTATCTTCCAGTAAGCAGCATTCTGAATCTTGCGAGAGCTGAAGAGGTCGTTCCATGCCAAGGTAGCGTTGTTGGCTGCATAGGTGCGTGGAACACTAGAGAGGTAGGTAGAACCATCCTCTGACCAGCGGTTGGCATCCAGCATGCCTACTTCCTTGTTGCCATAGCCGTAGCAAGAGTTCAAACTGTTATAGATATCATCTGATACGTGATAATTCAATACTCCGTATGTAGAGATGTTGAGGTCGAAACCCTTATACTCCAAGTGAGTGCTCAAACCGAAGTTTACCTTTGGAAGACCACTGCCCAATACGGTCTGGTCGTAAGCATCGATTACGCCATCAGGAGTTCCGTCAGGACCTGAGATATCCTCATAGAGGCAGTCACCGACATTGGCACCCTGCTGAACAGCATTGTTGTCCAAATCTTCCTGAGTACGGGCGATTCCCTTGTAAACCCAACCGTAGAACTGACCAATCTCCTGACCTACGTAAGTTGCGTATGCACCAGAAATGTATGAATCCTTACCGATACCCAGAGAGGTTACCTTGTTCTTCAGGGTACTTACGTTGGCGCTGATATCATACTTGAGGGCATGATCGTGGTTGCGGTAGGTAGCGCTGAACTCGAAACCACTGTTCTCCATAGAGGCAGCGTTCATGGTTACAGCGGTGTTGGATACACCGGTCTGTGCTGGCACAGGAACTGAGTAAAGCAGGTCTTCTGACTTGTTCTTATACCACTCGGCAGTGAACTCCAAACGGTTGTTGAACATTGCCAGGTCGATACCCACGTTGGTGGTCTTCTTCTTCTCCCAGGCGATATCGTTGTTCACGAAGGTAGAAACGGCAGAACCGGTTACAGGACTGTTGCCGAAGCTGTAAGTCATGTTGTTACGGTTCATGGTAGCCATATACTGGTACTCACCGATGTTCTCGTTACCGAGCTCACCGTAGCTGGCACGAATCTTGAACATGTTAACGATGTCGCGGCTGATAGGGAAGAACTTCTCCTTATCGAAACGCCAACCTAAAGATACAGATGGGAAGGTTGCCCAACGGATGTTCTTGCTCAAGCGAGAGCTACCATCACGACGTACTACTGCAGAAAGCAGGTACTTCTCATCATAGTTGTAGTTCAAACGACCTACGTAAGAAGCCAGGCTATGCTTGTACTCGTATGACTCTGAGTAAGTGTTCTTGGCGTTCTGGAGCTGGAGGAAGTATGGCTCTGTGAAGTTGATACCCCAACCTGTCAGGAGGTTGGTATTCTCCTCTTCGTATGTCATACCGGCAAGCAGGTTGATGTTGTGCTTGCCAATCTTGCCATCATAAGTTATGGTATTCTCAACCAGGGCATCGCTGTAGTTGCGTGAACCCTTGGTGAGGCGCTCATTCTCCTTGGCGAGATATACACGGTTGCTCTGAATCCAGGAAGGAATCCAGGTCTTATCCTTAGCCTCTGTCTTGCTGTAAGAGAGGTTTACATTATAGTGAAGACCATGGTTCTTGCTCTTGATGCCTACCATACCCAACAGGTCAACATCAGCAGAAGCTGTACCTACGAAGCGGTCAACCAATGTATTGCGCTGCAACATATTGTTAACCAACAATGGGTTAGAAGCAGAGATATCACCATGTACGCCATCATAGTAAACACCATAACCGTAAGCATCGTAGCGATAACCGTTGGCTGCACCCACCTTATCATCGAGAACCCATGTAGAGTTATCGTAAGCCTTGATGGTAGGCTGCATCAGAAGTGTACCACGGAGCACGTTGGTTACATCACCATAAAGACCCTGGACATACTCTGAGGCATTGGAAAGACCCATGTTATCCTGGTTAGAGTGAGAGTAAACCATGCTGGTACGGAACTTCACGAACTTGGTGTCCATAGTGTTGTTGACACGGGCAGTATAACGCTCGTAGTTAGGGCCTGCACCTTCCAAGGTACCCTTCTGGTTATAGTAATCGAGAGATACATTATAAGTACTGTGAGAGCTACCACCGCTGAGGGCTACGTTGTGGTTCTGTCGGATACCGGTCTTGAATACCTCGTCAAACCAATCTGTGTTGGTTTCGTCCTGGAAATGATACATTCCATCCTCGCCCATCTTGTAACCGCCAGGCAGAGGAGTGTTGGAATTCTTGCAAGCCTGACCCAGGTAGTTGCTATACTGGTCAGCGTTCATTACATCATATACATCGCCAGGAATCTGGTCAACACCAAAGTAACCGGAGTAGTTCACCTTCAGAGGCTGGTCTTTCTTACCATTCTTGGTAGTGATGATAACGACACCATTGGCAGCACGAGAACCGTAGATGGCACCCGCAGAAGCATCCTTCAGAATCTGGATGGTCTCGATATCATTAGGAGAGAAATCACGGATAGTGGTACCCATTGGCACACCGTCGATGACATAAAGAGGAGCTGTGCTACCGAAAGAACCGATACCACGAATTCTCACACTAGGATCTGCACCTGGCTGACCGTCTGATGTAATCTGTACACCGGCAACCTTACCCTCAAGCATGGTAGAGATGTTGGAATTAGATACCTTCTTCATCTCCTCAGCATTGACGATAGATACGGAACCGGTAAGGTCTGCCTTCTTCTGGGTACCATAACCTACGACAACCACCTGGTCGAGTACATGGTCATCAGAAGAGAGCTGGATAGCATCAATGATGGCACGACCGCGTACTGCAATCTCACGCTCCTTGTAGCCAAGATAGCTTACAAAAAGAGTAGCGTTAGCCTTTACACGGATTTCAAAATTACCATCCAAGTCGGTAACTGCACCTGTCTTGGCATCCTTAGTCTTGACTGTTGCACCAATCAGAGGTTCACCCTGATCATCTACAACTTGTCCCTTGACTGTGATCACCTGGTCCTGTGCAACAGCAGCCATTGCGGGCATTGGGGCAACAAAAGAAGCGCCACCAACAGCACCAAGGCATAGCATCATAGAGAATAATTGTTTCCTCATTGCTTATCAATTTTTAGGTTTGTATTTTTGTTTATTCTAATTTCTATAGTTTGTAGTTGCTTACGTCCGTTTACTCTTTTTATGGGTTGCGGATGGAAGTTAGTAGTGCAGGGCAAAGCCATACACATCACAAATTTTCGGTGGCAAAAGTACAATTAATCAGTATATATAGGGTGGACAAATGAAAATTATAGGTGGACAAAACGCATAAACGGCTTATTTTTAGTAGTTTTACGTACTTATCCACCCTCTGTGTACCCACACATACAAAAATAGGAATCACTTGACCTATATCAAGCAATTCCTATTTTCTCGGATTCTATTCTTAAATTTACTAATTTGATTTTTCCTCTTTATCCGGTTTCTCATCTACCATCTTATCCACTTTTTCATCTTCTTGGGCATCCCTGAAAGATGTAGGTGAAACTCCATACTGCTTGGTAAAGCAACGGGTAAAGTACTTCGGATCATTGAAACCTACCCGGTAGGCTATCTCGGTAATGTTGCGGTTTGCCACATTTTCTGTAATCATCTTCTTCGCGATGTCGAGACGATAGTTGCGGATAAACTGGGCGGTAGGCTGACCAGCCTCAGCATTCAGCATCTTACTGAGCACACTGCGGTTCATCCGCATTTCATCAGCCAACTCCTGCACACCGAACTCCGAGTTATCGTAGTTCTTCTCCATCACTTCCATTACTGCATCCATAAACGGGCGCTCCTTTTCGGCTACCTGTTTTCTGTCAGCTTCAATCGACTTCTTCTGACTATCCTGATAGCGTTTCTGATTCTCCAGAATCATCTGGATGCGACTCTGTAACTTACCAGGTTCATCACTGTCCTTCAGAGCTGCCTCAATAGGACGGTAGAGTTCCTCCACTTCCCGTTCGCGCATCTTCTCCAGTCTGCTGGTGTAGATATAGAGCAGGAAGGCGATGAAGGCAATCACCATCAAGGAGACAAACCACCAGCTCTTCCAGAAATATGGAGTAACTACAACTTTCACAGAGATAGTCTGCTCCTTGTCCGAATCAAAAGAAGGAATATATTTCACTTCAAACTGATAGCTACCTGCCGGCAAGGTGGAATAGCGTACACTATGCTGTCCCGATTTGAGCTGAACCCAATCGTTCTCATAGCCCTTCATGCGATAGAGATACACACCCTGACTCTCACTGCCATAGTTCAAGGCTGAGAAGAAGAGGGTAAACGACTTGTCGCTCTCATGGATGCACAACCTTTTGGCAATGGATATATCATCGTCCAGATAATCACTGCCGGCAAACACCGGCTGGTTATCTACCAGAAGTTCGGTAAAACGCAGTCTGGCTGAGTTATGAACCGCATGGTTCACACCCGTAACCGCCATCAATCCCTCATCGGTACCCAGGTAAATCTTACCCTTGACATCACGGATGGCACCATTGAAATAGAACTGCGAACTGAGCAGTCCATCCTCACGGGAATAACTGCTGAAGGTCTCAGTCTTCGGATTGAAGATGGAGAGTCCATTATCCGTGGCTATCCATAACATACCCTGATTATCCTCAACAATACCCTTGACGGTGTTGTTGGCTAATCCATTATTCGTAGTAAAGGACTTCACAAACGTCTTTCCATCCTTATTATAATTATAGCAGTATAAGCCGTAGCCATTGCTACCCAGCCAGATCTTGCCATCCTTCGCCAGACAGAAAGAGAGAATCTTGTCTATCACCCCACTCTTCGGGTCATCCAGCTTATACGGATGGTATTCGACTGCAAAATCACCCTTTCCATGAGGGCGCGACTTGAGGTTGACCTCTACCATACCCTGCACACATCCCATCAGGAGCTTGCCATCTGGTGTAATCAGATTACCGATGCAGCCACGCACATTCAGACAACCCTTGAAAGGCTCTATCAACTGCTGACGCTTCAGGTCGAAGAAGAAGAGACCATCATTGGTTCCCAGCCACATACCATCATTGATAGGATCATACACCAGTGCTCCTGCAAAATTCAGCAAATGCTGATGACTGGCATCTACCACAAGAGGAATGATCCTGCCCGGCTGCTGGAGATTCATCACAGCAATGCCCGCACCCCAGGTGCCTATCCACAGATTCCCCCGGTTATCGGCAGCAAGCGTGGAAACACTATTGTGTGGCAAACCGGAATTTGCCATCGTATAATGGGTAAAGTTCCTGCTGCCAGGAGCCAGAGCATTGAGTCCGCCCTCTACGGTTCCTACCCACAGGGTGCCATCCGGGGCTGCATACATCGCATTCACGGCATTCGGAGAAAGACTGGCAGGATTCGCTGCATCGTGCTTGAAAAATTCCAGCTGCAACTGGAGTGGTGCCAACTTGGTGATACCACCAGTTTCGGTACCTACCCAAATCTGTCCATCCTTAGACAACAAGCTGTTCACAAAGTTGCTACTCAACGGATTCACACTGCTGCAGGCATTCCAATGCTCAATCGTACCAGTCTTGTCATCTATAATATCCACTCCACAGAGAGAACCCACCAGGAGCTTATCATCCTCTGAGATGGCAAGACTCGTTACCACTTCATGCTGGAGCGAATGATCGGTTGCAGAACAGTGGAATTCCTGCTTGGCACTGTTAAACAAACCACGGTTAGTACCCAGCCAGATTTTTCCATGATGGAAGATGATGGCTCCAGCATATCTGAAATCGAGATTCGGGAACTGAGAAGAGATGTTCTTAGCCACCAACTGATTGTTCTTGACCGAGAATTCACTCACCACTCCATTATTGCACATCACCACCGTGCCATTGCGAAACACGTCGCAAAGACCGAGGTCAGGAGCATTGAATGGATAATCAATAAACAAGACACTATTCACCTCGCCCTTCTCATTGAAGGAGAATCGGGTTAGGAGATTGATGGATACCATCCATACATTTCCCTTGGCATCGCAATACATTCGGGTGCAAAGGTTCTTGAGTGCTTTGTTGAGCTGAGCTTCTACCTTTTCATTCTCACAAGGTGGAATGATGGGCTGCATCGTTTTGAGGTCGAGCACCTGCGGACCTTCCTCGAAGGCTATCCAAAGGCGCTTGAAATGATCTTCATACACATTGCGGCAGCTATTGCTTCGCAGACTGATGCCCGAAGAACCCAGGTTGAAGTTCATATAGTTGAACCCATCATAACGTACCAGTCCACCACCATGCGTACTGATCCATACGAAGCCGTAAGAATCCTGAAAGATGTCATCAGCAAAATTATTAGGCATTCCTGCCGCCATATTGAGATAGCTTACATTAAAGCGACTAGGAAGGCTGCCTTGCGCAAAACTGCTCAAGGTTATGAAAAGAATGCTTATTATAGAAAGAATGTATCTAATCAT
>OLGZ01001286.1_pt1 | contig 14843 bp, 11 predicted proteins | sample 1605981 | NCBI WGS metagenome assembly OLGZ01 (sample SAMN03283291) | human gut metagenome | biome: human-associated habitat; material: feces | host: Homo sapiens | place: Peru | collected 2012 | reverse complement strand
TTGACAAGCGAGTAGAGGAGGAAGGTCTCGACATCTACGAGCATGGTGAGAGTGCTTATAGCAACTAATTGCGAAATTCGATTATCAGCATAAAATTTAGGTCAATGGTGTTTCATTTTGAGGAATGGAACACCATTTTTATGATAAATCCTCAACTTGCACAATGAAATTACCTCAACTTGCATAATGAAATTGCCTCAACTTGCACAATGAAATTACCACAACTTGCACAATGAAATTGCCACAACTTGCATAATTTAACGTTTAAAATGCTAGTATTCAATAACTTTTGATTATCTTTGCAGCGGTGTTCAAAAAATATGATTATGAAGAAATATAAGGCAAGAATAGCAGATAAAATGTTAAGTCGAAGACTTTTGGGGAGTGGTGCCGTTTTGATACAAGGACCCAAGTGGTGTGGAAAGACGACAACTGCAGAACAGCAAGCAAAGAGCGTTGTGTATATGGATGATCCTGAATACATGGAGCAGAATGTGGAACTTGCAAATCTTTCTCCCAAAAAGTTGCTTTCAGGAGAAGTGCCTCGTCTTATTGATGAATGGCAATTAGCCCCGCAACTTTGGGATGCAGCTCGTTTTGAGGTTGATCATAGAGATGAACTAGGACAATTTATCTTTACCGGTTCTGCAGTCCCTGTAGATACAAGTAAAATTCACCATTCAGGGACTGGTCGATTTGCATGGTTGACAATGAGGACAATGAGTCTTTCTGAATCTGGCGATTCTACAAACGAAGTCAGTCTAGAAGAATTGTTTGCCAATCCCGTAGCAGATGTTTTTGCAACTAATCCTCTCAATATTGATTCTTTGGCATGGTTGATATGTCGGGGTGGTTGGCCAAAGGCAACGATGGTTAGTAAAGAGGTAGCACTTGATATGGCATATAGATATTATGAAGCCGTGGTGCACTCTGACATTTCTCGTGTAGATAATGTGAGCCGTGATCCGGAAAGAGCAAAAAGAATATTGCGTTCTCTAGCAAGAAACCAATGTGCTCAGGTAACGGTAAATACCATCTGTGCTGATTTGGAGAATAATGATGTTGCTGCCACCAATCGCAATACGGTGGCATCCTATATAGAAGCATTGAAGAAAATCTTCGTATTGGAAGATTCCTTGGCATGGAATCCAAATTTGCGAAGTAAAACGGCTATTCGCACTTCGGATACCCGATATTTTTCTGATCCTTCTATAGGTGTTGCGGCTTTAGGTATAGGTCCAAATGATTTGGTGAATGACCTCAGTACAATGGGGTTGTTCTTTGAATCAATGTGTATCAGAGACTTGCGTGTTTATGCCGATGCTATTGATGGAACAGTATATCATTATCGTGATGGTAACGGTTTGGAGTGTGATGCCGTAGTTCATTTGCGTAATGGAAATTATGGACTGATAGAAATTAAATTGGGTGGTGAGAAGAACATCGAAGAAGGAGCAAAGAATCTAAAGCTCTTGGCTTCTAAAATCGATGATACGAAAATGAAATCCCCATCTTTCCTCATGGTTCTAACAGGTACATCTCGTTATGCAGTTCGCAGGGACGATGGCGTCTATGTTGTGCCAATTGGTTGTTTGAAAGATTAATCAAAATACAGAATCTTTGTACTCTAGCACCTTGACTGTATGTTTTGTACGGTCGAGGTGCTATCTTTATATAATAAGGTGTAAACCTGTTTTTTCCTTTTTTCTCCTTCTTCCCTCTTTAGGGATAATTTTGGGAAGGTGATCAATTTAGCAGTTGGTCTGTGAACGCTGAAGGTTGATACTGTTTTGTCGGTGTAAATGTCGGTGTAAATTTCTTTTTGGCGGTAATAGTGGCGGTAATAGTGGCGGTAATGTGGCGGTAATGCCGATGTAAATGCCGATGTAAATGTCGGAGATAAATGTCGGAGACATGTCGGTAATTTGTCGGAAAGGAAAACAACTGAAAACCAACATGTTATCGTTTTATAGGAAGTCGGTTACCGACAATTAATGTCGGAAACTTTGTCGGTAACCATGTCGGAGACTTCAAGAATGGTGAAAAAGATTTGGCGGTAATGAAAATAACAGGTATTATAAGGTATGAAGGCAAGGTTCATGTCGGTGTAAATTCGTTTTAATTGTCGGTGTAAATATCCGAGTTCTAGAAAAAGTTAAGCACAATGCTGGGATGATTGTGCTTGCGCTTTTATGTAGAACTATTTCTCATCTCAATATAGTATAATGTTAATTGACGCAAAGATAATGTTTTAAAGTGACAATGCTGCATAAAAGCCATAGTTTATGCATGGTTTTGTCTTAATTTAGAAAAAATAAAGATATAACTATAACAAAGCTACCATTATGCCAATCGATAATCTGATGTTTTATTAAATGTATGCATGAAAGACATATTGTAAGTGATTAAATCGGCAAAAACTGGAAAAATCAATATATTCTGACATATTCGTTTCTTTTTGCATAAATAACTTTAAAAATCATCCTTAATGTAAATGATTAGGGATGATTTTCGGCTTTTTTTTGTATTTTTGCTATTAAATATTGTATTATAACGACAATAGTAAACGAAACGGATATGGTGACACAAAGTGAAGCAGCCCTGGAACAGGGACTGATAAAAACACTTCAAGATATGAGTTATGAATATGTCAAGATTGAAGAAGAAACAAATCTTGACCAGAACTTCAAGACTCAACTCGAAAAGCATAATAAGAAAGAACTTGCCCGTCATGGACGCACAAGTTTTACGGATAGTGAATTTGAAAAGATAAAAATTCGCTTAGAGGGCGGTACTCGTTTTGAGAAAGCCAAGAAACTGAGAGACCTGTTTCCATTAGAATTGGAAACAGGCGAACGTGTTTGGGTTGAATTTCTCAATCACCAGCAGTGGTGTCAGAATGAGTTCCAGGTTTCTAACCAGATTACAGTGGAAGGTAGAAAGAAGTGTCGATATGATGTCACAATACTTATCAATGGTTTGCCTTTGGTTCAAATAGAGCTAAAGAAACGTGGCGTGGAGTTAAAGCAAGCTTACAATCAGATACAGCGCTACCACAAGACTTCGTTTCATGGTTTGTTTGACTACATACAGTTGTTTGTGATTTCAAATGGTGTGAACACTCGTTATTTTGCCAACAATCCTAACAGTGGCTACAAGTTCACTTTCAATTGGACAGATGCTGAGAATGTGCCGTTTAATGACCTCTCCAAGTTTGCATTGTTCTTCTTCGACAAGTGTACTTTGGGCAAGATGATAAGCAAGTATATTGTTCTACATGAAGGAGACAAATGCTTGATGGTGTTGCGCCCTTATCAGTATTATGCAGTAGAGAAGATTCTTGATAGGGTGCAGAACTCTAACAAGAATGGTTATATATGGCATACGACTGGTGCAGGTAAGACTTTGACATCATTTAAGACTGCCCAGCTCGTTTCAGAGATAGATGGCATCGATAAAGTGATGTTTGTCGTTGACCGTCACGATCTTGATACGCAAACACAATCAGAGTATGAGGCTTTTGAACCTGGGGCAGTAGATGGTACAGATAACACCTATGAGCTAATAAAGCGATTGAGTGGAAAGTCAAAGATAATCATCACCACAATCCAAAAGTTAAACTGCGCAGTCACTCGTGATGCTTACAACAAGCATTTGCAAGATGTCAAGAACCAGAAGGTAGTGATGATATTCGATGAATGTCACCGCAGTCATTTTGGTGATTGTCATAAAAATATAGTAGGCTTCTTCAAAAACTTACAGATATTTGGCTTTACTGGTACACCGATATTTTCAGAAAATGCCAAAGGAGAACATACCACTGCAGAGGTTTTTGGAGAATGTCTCCACAGGTATCTGATAAAGGATGCTATTGCTGATGAGAATGTACTCGGTTTCCTTGTGGAGTATTATCAAGGTCAAGGCGATGTTGACTTGATGGAAGAACAGCGAATGAAGGAGATTGCTCAATTCATCCTCAACAACTTCAACAAGTCAACATACGATGGTGATTTCAATGCTTTGTTTGCCGTCCAGTCTGTGCCTATGCTTTTGAAGTACTATGACATCTTCAAGTCATTACATCCTAAGATAAGAATAGGTGCTGTGTTCACATACGCAGCAAACGAAAGCCAAGATGATGATAACACTGGCATGAACAATGGTTTTGTTGACGACACGGTTACGAGTGACAAGCTGCAAACCATTATGGATGATTATAATAATATGTACGGAACTGCTTTTACAATAGACAATTTCAGTGCATATTATGATGACATCAATCTTCGCATGAAGAAGAAACGTGCTGACATGGAACCGTTGGACTTGCTGCTTGTCGTTGGTATGTTCCTTACTGGCTTTGATGCCAAGAAACTAAATACGTTGTATGTTGACAAGAACCTTGAATATCATGGTTTATTGCAGGCTTTCAGTCGTACGAATCGTGTTCTCAATGAGAAAAAGCGATTCGGAAAAGTTGTCTGCTTCCGTAATTTGAAGGACAATGTTGATAGAGCTATCAAGTTGTTCAGCAATACTGACGCTCCTGAGGCATTGGGATTCGTACTTCGTAAACCATTTGCTGATGTAAAGAAAGATTTGGATGAGTTATGCCAGAACTTTAAAGCGCGTTATCCGGACATGGCTTCCATTGACAAGTTGCAGAGTGAATATGACAAGCGCAATTTTATCCTCGCTTTCCGTGATATTATCAGAAAACATTCTGAGATTCAGGTGTATGAAGAGTGGAATGCCGATGATTCATCTTTGGTAATGACAGAGCAGGAATACAACGATTACCGCTCTAAATATCTTGATATGACGATGGGATTCATACAAGATGATGAGGATGACAAGAACGATGACAATGGCAAAGAAGATGAAGGAATGGCGCATGAAGACCCAACTGCAGATATCGACGATATTGATTTCTGTCTGGAGTTGTTGCATAGTGATGTTATTAATGTAGCATATATACTGGAATTGATAGAAAACCTCAATCCTGCAAGCGATGATTATCAGATGAAACGACAGAATATCATCGACACGATGATAAAAGACCCAGCTATGCGCAATAAGGCTAAACTTATCGACCACTTCATCCGTGACAATGTTGATAATGACCAAGCTGGATTTGTAAAGTCGAAAGCTGATGGCAAGATGGATTTGGAGAGTCGTCTGACAACCTATGTTACTCAGGCACGAGCCCATGCGGTTACTTCATTGGCTACGGAAGTGGGAGTAAGTCAAGATGCACTTATTAAATATGTGCAGGAGTATGATTATTTACATCGGGAAAAGCCTGAAATTTTGCAGAAGGCTATCAAGGAGAAAAAGGGACTGCGTTTCTTGCAGCGTATTCATCTTAAAGAGTCATTGATTTTAAAACTGCGTAAAATTATCGAAACATTCAGTTGGGAATAAAAAAGAAAATTAAAAGAAAAAATATGAGTGAAGAATTACAACAAAAACTGCGTACGCAACTTTGGACAGTAGCCAATACTTTGCGTGGCAATATGTCTGCCAGTGATTTCATGTATTTCACTTTGGGCTTTATCTTTTATAAGTACTTGTCTGAAAAGATAGAAATGTGTATTGATGCTGAACTTGAAGAGGATGGAAGTAACTTTAAGGAAGCCTGGGCAAGTAATGAGGAAGAACTGAAGGAGGAGTTGAAGAAGTTTAGCATGAATGAACTCGGTTATTTTATCGAGCCAGAATACCTGTATTCTTCTGTAATAGAGGCTATCAATCGCAAGGAGAACATCCTTCCACAGCTGGAGCGTTCATTGAAGAAAATAGAGGACAGTACCATTGGACACGATAGTGAAGAGGATTTTGGAGGTTTGTTCTCTGATATAGACCTCGCTTCTCCTAAATTGGGAAAGACCGCAGAGGATAAGAACAATTTGATTAGTGAAGTTTTGATTGCTCTTGATGGTATCGACTTCGGCTTAAACGAGGCTTCTGATATTGATATTCTCGGCGATGCCTATGAGTATATGATAGGTCAGTTTGCCGCAGGAGCTGGCAAAAAGGCTGGAGAATTCTACACCCCACAGGAAGTTAGTCAGATTCTTGCAGATATAGTTACTACAGGCAAAACACGCTTGAAAAATGTATATGACCCAACTTGTGGTTCAGGTTCATTGCTTCTCCGTACTGCTCGCAATGGTAAAGCTGATTTGATTTATGGTCAAGAGAAGAACCCTACGACATTCAACCTTGCCCGAATGAACATGTTGCTTCATGGAGTTAAGTTTAGTGACTTTGACATAGAGAATGGAGATACTCTTGAAGATGATGCTTTCCCTGAGGAACAGTTTGATGCGGTGGTAGCTAATCCGCCATTCTCTGCAGCCTGGAGTGCTGCGGAGAAATTTAATAATGATGATAGATTTAGCAAGGCTGGTGTCTTGGCTCCAAAGTCTAAGGCTGACTATGCATTCATACTTCACATGATCCATCATCTTAATGAAGGTGGAACGATGGCATGTGTTGCTCCTCATGGTGTTCTTTTCCGTGGTGCATCAGAAGGTAAGATTCGCCGTTTCCTCATTGAGAAGAAGAACTATATTGACGCCATCATCGGTTTACCTGCCAACATTTTCTATGGTACAAGTATCCCAACTTGTATCATTGTGGTAAAGAAGTGTCGCAAGGATGATGATAATATACTCTTTATAGATGCCAGCAAGGAGTTTGAAAAGATAAAGACACAAAATAAGCTTCGCCCAGAACACATTAAGAAGATAGTTGATACCTATCGTGAGCGCAAGGAAATCGAGAAGTATAGTCATTTGGCAACTTTACAAGAGGTTGCCGACAATGACTATAACCTTAACATTCCTCGTTATGTAGATACGTTCGAGGAAGAAGAGCCTATCGACATTCATGCGGTCATGAAGGAAATCAAGGAATTGGAAGCTAAGCGTGCTGACCTCGACAAGCAGATTGATGTATATCTGAAAGAGTTGGGGCTGGTTGAGTAATTATCATCAGAAAATAAAGTGCGATGGAAGAGAATAATGTACCAAATATGCGTCCGACATTCGATGTAATTCGGAATGTGGATGACAAAGGAAAAGAATATTGGAGCTCTCGTGAACTCTGCAATGCGATGGGATATTCGGGGTATTGGAAATTCCAAAATGTAATAGACAAAGCAATTCGTGTTGCAGGTGAAAAGGGTATGAATATTGACGACCATTTCAACCATGTGGTTGAAATGGTCAAGCTTGGTAGTGGTTCTTTCCGAAAGGTCGAAAACTTTCATCTTTCTCGAATAGCTTGTATGATAATAGCTGAGAACGCTGATTCAAGGAAGCCATTAGTGAAGCAAGCAAGAGAATATTTCTCGCAGTCTGTATCTATGACAGAGATTGTGCAGAACTCGTTGGAATCCAATATCTTACTATATAAGACTGCACAAGGTGAGACTCGCATTGAAGTGATATTCAACAGTGAGACCTTTTGGATGTCACAGAAAAGAATGGCTTCTTTGTTTGGAGTTGATAGGGCAACTATAGCCTATCATATTTCTCAGATTTATGAGTCTGGAGAATTGCAAAGAGAGGCAACTTGTAGAAAAATTCAACAAGTTCAACTTGAAGGTGAGCGTGATGTAGAGCGTGCTCCTTTGTTCTACAATCTTGATGTAATCATAGCTGTGGGCTATCGTGTGAACAGCTATCAAGCAACCCAATTCCGTATATGGGCAACTTCTGTATTGAAGGAGTTTGTTATCAAGGGATATGTGTTAGATGATGAGCGTTTGAAACAAGGTAAGCACTTTGGCAAGGATTACTTTGATGATTTGCTGGAACGCATTCGTGAAATTCGTACGTCAGAGCGTAGATATTATCAAAAGATAACTGACATTTACGCTGAGTGTAGTGCTGACTATGATGCAAAAGCTGAGAGTACCAAACTCTTTTATAAGATGGTACAGAATATGATGCACTTGGCTGTTACCAATCATACGGCAGCAGAGATTGTTTATGAACGTGCCGATGCAGAAATGCCACATATGGGCTTGACCACATGGAAAAAAGCACCTAATGGCAGAGTGCAGAAGTCTGATACGATTGTCGCCAAGAACTATCTTTCAGAAGATGAACTGTCTCAGCTCAATACAATAACAACAAGTTTTCTTGATCTTGCCGAATCTCGTGCACGGCGTCATATTATCACAACGATGGATGATTGGAAGCAACGCTTACAACAATTCCTTGCAACTATGGATTATGATGCAAAGAGTAGTGCAGGCAAGGTTTCCCAAGAGGAAGCAAGAGATAAGGCTTATTCTGAGTATGAGAAGTTTAAGGTTATTCAAGACCGTTCATATATCTCAGATTTCGACCGATTCAATAATGGCAATGATGATGATACACCATTGCTTCCGTTTGACATCGACCCAAAAGAAGAGTAAATACCAGTAGAGGAAAGTATAACAAACAATTAAGGATTTAAAATAACTATGGCAACATATAAAGAACAAAATAAACTGAATGTACCCCATTTGAGATTCCCGGAATTTCATGGGGAATGGGAGAAGTGTAAGTTGGGGGATATTGCAATCTTAACTAAAGGAAGTGGCATTTCCAAAGATCAAAGAAGTGCTACTGGGACTCCTTGTATATTGTACGGTGAATTATATACAACCTATAAGTCTGAAGTGATAGATTATGTTGTAAGCAAAACAGATATTTCAGATAAAAATCTTGTACGTAGTTGTGCTAATGATGTAATTATTCCTTCCTCTGGAGAAACGGCTATTGACATTTCAACAGCTCGTTGTGTATTATCTCCTGACGTACTTCTTGGAGGTGATTTAAATATTATTAGATTGAAAGATGGTGATGGTAGATTCTTTAGTTATCAGCTTAATGGCGTAAGAAAGTATGATATAGCCAAGATTGCACAAGGTGTGTCGGTTGTTCATTTGTATGGCGAAAGCATAAAAGGCTTAACTGTATCATTCCCATCCAACAAAGAGCAGCAGAAAATCAGCACTTTACTTTCTTTGATTGATGAACGAATTGCCACCCAAAGCAAGCTGATTGAGGATTTGAAGAAGCTAAAGTCTGCGATAGTTGAAAATGTCTTTTGTTCTCCAAACCAAGAATATCCCATGTGTCGTATTGAGGGATTTGAGCAAGCACTATCTACTTACAAGATGAGTGACTTTAGTTCTCGCATAGCTACAAAAAACAAGGATTCCAAGTGTTCATTAGTGCTAACTATCGCTGCCCAATATGGTTTAGTTAATCAAGAGTTTTTCTTTAATAAATCCGTTGCAAGCGAAAATCTTACAGGATATTATTTGCTTCATAAAGGAGAATTTGCTTATAACAGAAGTTACTCTGCTGGATATGATTGGGGAACCGTCAAACGATTAGACAATTATGACGAAGGTGTACTATCAACTCTTTATATATGCTTCAAAATAAATGAAACCATTGTTGATTCTGATTATCTTGCCTATTACTTCGAATCAACTAAATGGCATAGAGGCTTGTCTGATATTGCTGGTGAAGGGGCAAGAAATCATGGCCTGCTGAATGTCTCTATAGCAGATTACTTCAACACCAAGCATCGGTTTCCTGTAATTGAAGAGCAAAAGGCTATAGCCAAAATACTAAATGCCATTACAGAGAAAGAAAGGAAAGCTACCCTGTTGGGAGAATGCTATCAAAAACTAAAGCAATATTTGCTTTGCCAAATGTTTACATAAACATTTGACGAAGCAAGTATTGTTTCTGTGAACCGAATAGTTTCAATATACTTTGTTCAAAATCAATCTTGGAGTTTAGAGCAGATGGCATCTTTGCTATATCCAGTTGTTTTTCTTTTGTTGGTATTGGGCAACGTATATTGTTTATATCTTTCAAATAGACAGTTTTCATCGTACCTTCTGTAACAATACGACTAACAGCTTTTTTGAAGTAAGATGAAGACATGAAATAATACAAAAACTCTACATCAATGTTTGGCTTTGGTACAATTCCCAATATTCCTTGTTTAGTACAAACTGGATATGTGGTTATTGTGATTTCTCCAATGGTAGCACCATTGGAAAATAGGATGGAACGTGTAGGCACAAGCCAAGCTGATGATTTTTGCAAACCGAGTTCTGTAATAAAGTCATTATTCTCAGTCAAATACTTCTTCTTCAAATCGTCAATTTTGACGAATGGTATCTTGCCATTATCGTAGAAACTGGCATTTGAAGTTGTTGGAGTTCCACCCTCACCAGCCATTTCATACAAAGAACCAAACTTTGCAAAATCAGTATCAAGGGAGTTTATCGCATAATCTATAATCGCAGACCTACAAACTTCTAAATCCCTAATCAAGGGAATTATGGTAGAACTGCAAAAACAAGGGGTTAATAAAGGAACTTGGAAGAAGGTATTTCTTAGTGATGTTCTCACAGAAAGAAACGAACGCAATACTAATTTGTTTCAAGTGTTTTCTGTCTCTGTTAGTCAAGGTGTTGTAAATCAAGTAGATTACCTTGGACGTTCATTTGCAGCCAAAGACACATCCAAATATAATGTCGTGCATTATGGTGACTTAGTTTATACAAAAAGCCCAACCGGATCATTCCCTTATGGCATAGTAAAACAAAGTCTTAGTCTTGAGAATGTTGCAGTTTCACCATTGTATGGTGTTTATAAACCCCAAAGTCTTGCTGTTGGAGCATATCTTCATGAATATTTTATGAGTGAAATAAATACACATAACTATTTGCATCCACTGATTCAGAAAGGAGCAAAGAACACCATCAATATCACAAATCAACGTTTCTTGGAAAACTGTGTTCTACTGCCTACAAATATAAATGAGCTGCTGCAGATTTCAAAGTTGTTACGTTCTTTGAACAACAAGATAAAATACCAGCAAGATATATTACAACAATATCAGAAACTGAAGCAATATTTGCTCCGCCAGATGTTTATATGAACATTTGGTGAAGCAGATACTGCTTTTGCTTTAATCGTTTGTGTAAAATCTTTTTTTCGATATTACACTTCTGCTCCATAAAAGAAAGACATAAAGATACACTATGTTGTATTTTCTTCGGTGGAATAATAACTTTAAGCTTTTGAAACGTGTCAAGTCTTAATGAAGGCACTGTTGAGCCCACAGCATTTTTGACGAAATAAGAATTTCGCGTCTTTAGATAAAAATATAGGAAACGAGCATTTATAATTTCGTTGAAGTCAAAAATGGCATAACATCTTTGATGTAAAGCGAATTTCCCTTTGAAATATCGTGGCATAAATTCAGTTCCTTCTCCTGGATATATAATAGCTTCTTTGTCAAACAAGAATGTAGGCAAATATTTTATATCCTCAGACCTATCAAAGAAAGGATACAAACCATCCTTTGATTGTGTAACAGCATCTTGCACATTACTATTTCCATTAGTAATTGTAACAATATCACCCATTCTATATTCTATTCCTTGTATGGATGCAAAAATTCTACTACTAATTCCCTTGATTAGGGACTCTAACTTTTCAATCAGCTTGCTTTGGGTAGCGATGCGCTCGTCTATCAGACGCAATAATTTGGCAATTTTAGTTTGTTCTTCTTTTGAAGGAATACCAATATAACATTCATCGAAGTTCTTTGCACTAATCGAGTATATTTTTGTACCTTGTGCAATACGGCGAATCTGATGATGAAATGCTGTTGAGGAAAAAGCATAGCCTTTGTATCCAACAACAGTTTTGTTGGATTTATCTCTTCCATGTATCGTATGCAAACCACATACAACCACTTTGTCTTCTAAAGTGTAGAACTCTATCGCTTTTGCGACCTCATTTGTATCTTCTGAAGCATCAGCAAAAGCAATATCACCTTCTTTGCAAAGTTCGAAGTTCTTTGGTTCATTTTCTTTCTTTATAGCAGGCAAAATATCCTTTGACAAATCCACCATTGTTGGTAGCCCAACATGGATAAGCCCATAGTGTAAGTTGAGCATATTATCTGTTCCATATTCCAGTTGATCCCAGCTCAAAGAGTTTGTAGAATAGAAGTTCAAGACGTCAGAAACCTTACATTTCTCCCATTCCCCATGAAATTCCGGGAATCTCAAATGGGGTACATTAGGATGCAATTTTCCCTAATCATCTTTCGCCTTATTTATATAAGGGTCTATTCCCTTAAAATAATAACATGGTTAATAATAAAAAGACAATTAAGGAGATTGCAGACATCTGGAAAGAAGACAAACGCCAGTATGTCAAGCAATCAACGATGGCAGTATATTTGTTATCGTTGGAGAACCATTTGCTTCCGGTTTTTGGGGGCAAGATGGAAGTTACGGAAGAAGAGGTCCAGACTTTTGCCTTGGACAAGTTGAATCTTGGATTGAGCCAAAAAAGCATTAAGGACATGCTCATTGTTTTGAAAATGGTGGTTCGTTTCGGAGAGAAGCAAGGTTGGCTCAATCATGTAGAGTGGAAAGTTAAGTTCCCTGCCAATCAGCCAAAGGCTACATTGCCAATCTTGACAAAGGCGCATCAAAAGAAGCTGATGGACTATCTCAAAGACAATTTCACGTTTCCTAATTTGGGGATACTTGTTTGTCTTTCTACTGGACTTCGCATTGGAGAAGTTTGCGCCTTAAAATGGTCTGACATTAATATGGACACAGGATTACTTCATGTTAATCGCACCATCGAGCGCATTTATATTGTGGATTCTGATAAACCACATACGGAGATTGTGATTAATACTCCTAAGACAAAGAACTCTTTGCGTGAGATTCCTTTGAGTAAAGAACTTGTCAGAATTTTTAAGTCTTTGATGAAGGTGGTGAACAAGGACTACTATGTTCTCACGAACAACCCAAAACCGACTGAGCCAAGAACGTATCGCAACTATTTTAACAAGCTATTGAAGCAGTTGGATATTCCGCGATTAAAATTCCATGGGCTACGCCACAGTTTTGCTACTCGCTGTATTGAGAGTCATTGCGATTACAAGACTGTTAGTGTTCTTTTGGGACATGCCGATATTAGTACTACGCTTAACCTTTATGTTCATCCGAATGAAGAGCAGAAGCGAAGTTGCATCGACAAGATGATGCGATATATGAAATAGCGTTACCATTAGAACGTTCTAACGTTTGTTCAAATGAATGATATACATATAAACATATATACAATACTTTCAGTCTGTATATCAATACGACAATGAATCAGTACGTCAGTAAGTCACTCAATCATCATATTTCCCATATTTTCAAAGAAGGAGAATTGGATGAAAAAGTGGTTTGTCGGAAATTCCGACAGACCACTCAACATGGTGCTTTAGAGGGAAAATCACAGAGTAAAGAGGTGAAATACAATAATCTTGATGTAATTATCTCTGTGGGGTATCGTGTAAAAAAAACGATTCAAAGGTTCATGTTCCGTCTCCTCCAGCCACAGCATTCGTCTCCCTCTGCCATCGTATTCGGTTCTTTCGGTCACCGGACTCGACTCCTTCAGCCTCCGCATTCGATTCCTTCAGCTAACTCATTCGACTCCTTCAACCACCGCATTCGACTCATTCAGCTAATTCAGTCGACTCCTTCGGCTAATGCAGTCGACTCATTCAGCTAACTCAGTCGTCTCCTTCAGCCACCGTAGCCGTATGTGTCAATTCAATGAAGTAGATGAACTCGTGAAATGAAGTGGATGAACTCGCGAAATGAAGTACATGAAGTCGTTAAATGAAGTGGATGAACTCGCATAATGAAGTTCATGATTTATTCTACCTTTCAACTCTCCAAGCTTCTTTTATCCTCGGAGAAGTTTACTCCTACTTTTCCCAATTCTTCTTCCATCATCAGTAAAGTTTTTAGCGAAATCGGGCTATTTTTCTTTATTTAACTCCGAAATAGAGTGGAATATCAGAGAAAATCTATAAATTTGTACCCAAATACAATGTTTTGTAAAGAATGGAAGATAGAGAACTGTTACTGAAAAGTGACCCGGAGTTTGACCGCCTCGCCTTTACGGTGTTGGCTATCGAGGCTTCGGCACAAAAAATGGGTATATCGCCGTCTGAAATGAGAAAGCGATTGGATAAGGCTTTGGCAGAATATAGAAAGTATCAGGTTAAAACCTTGACCCAAGTAGAGGAAGATTATCTGGATTCTATCAATGCTTTGGGTAAGATTGCAAAAAGAAAGAGAAGACAGAATGGGGAACAATAGTGGTGATGAAGTATGATTATTATACGAAAATGTTTTGCTGTTTTTATTACCACATTTACCACGCTTCGTGTAACTGATTGACTATAAGCGAATAACGCGTGGTAATAAGCGGTTTTTCTATTACCACTTAATACCACGCGTTACCACGCCTTTTTTATGAGAAAATGAGAGGGAAAGGGAATGGGCTATTTTCTAACTACCAGATACTCAGTGCCGAACCTTGTTTTCTTGCTCTGCAATCCTTCGATATTCTGGAGCTCTCTGCCCAATTTCTGTATGCTCGAAACCTGGAGAGAGGAGCCGAATTTCTGCTTTAAAATGTCGAAAATGGCGGCTGTTGTGAGATATTCTCCCTCTTTCAGGTCGTTTGTTGGCTCAAAAACCTCCAAAAAACATTGCTTGATAGGCGAAATCTGCTCAAACTGCTTGTTGCTCTGCATGATGATAGCGGTTTCCTTGGCATCGAAATAGGATTTTTCGCCATGCTCCAGAGCTTGCATCGCCTGCGCATAAAGCTGCTCATAGTTCAGTCTGCCACTCACATCTATCGGCCCCGTCAGCTCTACTCCCAGAAAACGGCGGTTGCCGGATGGGTCGGAAAGAATATCGGTCATGTTGCTCGTGGCGA
>OLGZ01001285.1_pt1 | contig 14848 bp, 12 predicted proteins | sample 1605981 | NCBI WGS metagenome assembly OLGZ01 (sample SAMN03283291) | human gut metagenome | biome: human-associated habitat; material: feces | host: Homo sapiens | place: Peru | collected 2012 | reverse complement strand
CGCCCTCGATTGCAAGAACCTTAACTTTTGTTCCTTTTAAAAGCGGTGCTTTGTCGGACTTTACAGACCAAGTTACCGCACCGACCTTTGCCTGTGCTGTTTCGTCAATATCGGTTAAATCTGTGAGCATAAAACCGACTTGACCGATGTGGCGGTCTGCGTTTGTTCCCGTTGTTTTGTTACGCTTTTTAAAGCGTTTTACAAGCGGTCGTGTCACAATAAGCGAAACAAGTGACACTGCAAGGAACACCGCCGACTGGATTGTTATGTCGCTTGTGAATATAGTTGTTATGGCTGCACAAACCGAGCCGAGAACGAACCATATTGAAACAAGCTGCGTTGTAAAGCCTTCGCAAAACAACATAAATATTGCAAAGCCTATCCACACTATCGGCATATACTGCTCCATAGGGCTGTCACCCTCCTTTTCGCATAATTTTAACACAATATTATATATTAGTCAAACTATTTTATTGCTATTTCATGCGTTAACTGATTATTTTGTATCTATATTCCGTTTTATCCTTACGATTTCATGTAAAGAGGGCATAAAAATACCGACAAATATTAGCATAGAACACCATTACTTGTCGGTAATAATTTTAATATCACATTCCTTGTTCAAAAACATAGAGGTACAAATCTTCAAGGGTTGGGTTTGCAATTGTTATTTTATGATTTTCAGGGGGATTATCAGTGACTAATCTTACTACGATTTTATCATCATTATGACAGAGATTTGAAACACGGTAATTATCCTGAAAATATTTCAATTCTTCTTTTTCAATTTCCACCTCAATTACCTTATTTGCAATTTCATTTACGAGATTTTTGCAGGTATCATGCGACACGAGTTTTCCTTGATTTAGAAGTATAATCTCCTTAGCAATAAACTCAATATCGGACACTACATGGGTAGAAATGAGTACGATTTTATCTTCTGCAATTTCACTTATAAAATTGCGGATACGGATTCTCTCTTTCGGGTCAAGACCGGCGGTAGGTTCATCAAGCAAAAGAATCTCAGGGTTACCGAGCATAGCCTGTGCAAGGAGGACACGCTGTTTCATACCTCCCGAAAATTCACCGATTTTCTTATGGCTAACTTTTTCAAGATTAACTGTTTTTAAAAGCTTGTCAGTCTGCATTTTGGCTTCTTTTTTGTTAATACCTTTGAGTGATGCCATATAAAGTATAAACGCTCGTGCGGACATATTTTCGTAATAGCCCTGTTGCTGTGGCATAAATCCAATCTTTTGTCTGAACTTTTTACCTAATTTCAAAATTTCTTTGCCGTCACAAAGGATTTCTCCCGATGTTCTCTGAACATTGTCGGTAATCAAACTCATAAGCGTGCTTTTACCCGCACCGTTTGCCCCCAGCAAGCCGTAAATGCCATCTGTCAGAGTAATACTGAAGCTATCGAGAGCACAGTAATTACCGTAATTTTTCGTAAGATTTTTCATTTCAAGAGTCATTTAATCACCGCCTTTTCTGCACATACTGTATTTCGTGATTTTCACCGCAACAAATCCCATTATCAGCATTAATGCTATTGGAATTAGAAATGTAAATCCACTTGATTCCACAACAAGTTTCATCAATGCTACAGGAACAGTTGCAGAAAAATATGCAAAAATCTGAACTCCTGCCACATAGATAAGTGACGGAATAATCATAACAGCAGATGCAACAACTATGCTGACTTCAAACTTTGTTTTTGCCGATACAAGACAAACAACATATGTAATCGCCAAAATCAACAACAACCGCACTGCGTACACAAAAATCAAAAACATTAATATGCTGCAATTAAAAGGTAAGCCGTTCAAAAACTCCAGACTTTTTACCGGTGCCGTAATTTCTGACAGCGTATATTTTGAGCAGACTTCGATAAATTCAAACACAGATGTACAAATCCACACAATTGTCGCAATCAATGAAACACAGAGGATTTTCTTTCTGAGCAGTTTTTTTCTTCCGCCACTTGTTGAATTTAACAAATCTGAAACGAACTGTCTTTTTTCAAATGAGAAAACTCCTGACATTATAATTATGATGCAGAAAACCGATAACAGAGCGAAATTTTGTTGTCTGTCATATCCGCTGCTGCCAAGCAAATATTCAAATCCGGTGGGATTTACAAGCCAAGCATCTTCCCCGTTCTTTTTCGCATCTTCAACATATGAAATTCTTTCATTTATAATTTTCAATGCTTCACGCTTACTGTCATACGCATCGTATTTTTGGCTGACATTGTAATATTTATCTTCGGAAATTTTTCCGTTGTTGTAATCCTCATGCGCATTGGCAAGTTCTTCATCAACAGCATTAATCTCATTTTCAAGATCTGCCACATATTTGTAAACATCGTCATTAAGTTCACCGCTGTGAGTTTCATAAAACTCGTTAACTATGCTATCTTTTTCGCTGATATTAAGTGTTCTTAAATTCAATGAATTAAACAGCGCAAGAACAAAAGCAAGCAAAACTATTATGCCTTTTTGCATGAAGAGTATTTTGTACAACTCAGTACCTGTAGCGCCGAGTTTTTCAACGCATTTCCAATATACTGTGCGAATTTTTGAAGAAAATCGCAGTAAGACACTTTCAATTTTGCCTGGAGTTTTATTAGGATATTTCTTGCCTGCACCGATAATTGAAAAAATTGCAAACAAGAGCGTGAATATTATTGCGGAAATAATTAACAATGAAAACAGGTTCACAAGTATGACAAAAGAGTTGATGTTGTAATACTTTACAATTGCTTCTGTCGGATTGATGAATGTAAACAAATTCATATACTTTAAAATTGCCAAATTGCTTTGTGACGGTAAAAAAGTATATAAAAGAAATTCTGCCGCAAATATTATTCCGCACACGCCGAATGCAAGATTTGTGTTTTGCATTATCACAACGATGAACAGCATCATATACACGGGCACTAATTGTGCAAGAACATTTATCAGAACATATACAAACAGAAATTGTATTTCGCTCATCGGGAATACAAAATTTTGAAACATCTCTATAGACTGTACATTTCTGAACAAATCCGATACTCCGCCGTATATTGAAAAAGAAGTCACAAACAGGGCAAAATACATAACGAAACAAAGTATTGTTGTGCTGATTGCAAGTATTCCGCACCGTTTTACAGCAAGGTTAAATCTTCCGTTTGGTGTTGCATACACCATGCTCCAAAAGCCTCGTTTTCGTTCTTCAACAAAGGCAAGAACAACAATTATATTCAGTGCAAGTATTATGTAATGAATCAAGTCATAGTTCAATACTGTTGTAACGGAAAAATCGCTTCCTACTTTAAGCGACAGATTTTCAAGCGGTTTATAAGCCTCCGCAGTCAATTGTATATTTTGAGAAGAAAGTGAATTGTCCTGAGAGAAAATGCTTATCGAATTCATCTGCTGAGCCTTGCTTTCTACGCTCTTAATATAATCGGAATATCCGTTTACATACTCAGCTCTTTTGACAATATTATTGAGAGCATAATCTTTGTTTGTCAGTTCCTGAGCGTTATAGCTCTCCTTATGCTTATCAAACTCAGACGCAATTTCAGGATATTGATTGCGAATTTCTTTTTCCTGATCCTGCCAAACCTCGACATACATATCGTAATCGTCTTTTTTGCTTTCGTTAAAAGATAAAAATTGCTCAATCACACTGACATACTCATACTGTCGTGAAATCTTATCTTCAATTTGATCTGCAGGCAAGTCACGGATTTCGGACATCAGATTTTTTTCTTCCGAACAAACCGCACTAAGTTGAACACCATTGTATTCGGCATTTCTGTATTGATCATTTATGTAAAAACCTATGCAAACTGCAAGTAATACAAAAAACGATATAATTATTTTTTTGTTAATCAGTACTCTCTTAATTTCCATAGCGTAAAATTCTCATTGGTTTAAAACAATTCCGTCTTATAAGGAGTTTGAGTATATAACGGTTACTTAACTTAAAAAGCACATTAAATTTAGAAGTAACTGTTTTCTGTTTTTATGATGTATAACATTTGCAGATATGATTTTTGTCACAAATACACCATTTACTTACTGCATTTATATATAGTTAATGTTTATATTTTAACTATATTATATCTTATGTTATCTTTTTTAGCAATAAATATCCTAATTCTGCACTACAAATTTTCACGGTAAATTTTGTGCATATTGCTATGTTTTGTTAAATTATACACAAGTTTCGATAATTATAATGTTTATGACATAAATAGATGAATTACAAAAAGCAAAAACCGCCAACAGTGATATATATTTTAAAAAACATTAGTATTTTTTAGCAAATTGTATTGCAATAAGCAAAATATTAAAGTATAATAAGTATAAGCAATAAAGAAAGTTTAAACTACATTACTAAGGAGGTAATCTATGAAAAAACTTACTTTATCAATATTGATATTTTTATTATCCATATCATTTGTTGCATGCAGCTCGGCTAATACTCCCTCGGAAAGTACTGACAGTAATTCAAGCAATAATGCTTCAAGTAACAATAGCAGTTCTTCAAACAACAATTCTAATTCAGGGGAAAATACCACACTTAACGATACTTCATTTAAGATTGGCGTAGATGATCAACCGTTTAATTTATCACGAGCAGGTATGAGCGCTTCAAATGAATCAGGAGATTATATGTTCTATCTAAATACACTCTACTTTCATGATAACGCCGCTAACACTACTGTAATAGCTTGTAACAAACCTGACTGCGATCATATAACTAATGTTGACGATGGAGAAAGCGATTGTAACGCATTTTTCCCTCAGGATAAATATTATTACGACAAAGGTTTTTCATATTACAACGACAGCATCTATTTGCTTGGAAAGAGCAGTAAGGATGCAAAATCAGTTTCACTCTACAAAATAAGCAAAGATGCAAGTACAAGAGAAGAAGTTGCAAAATTAATCAGTGTATCTGATTTGAACAGTATTACTGTTTTTGCTGTACATAAAGGTTATGCGTTTTGGTCGTTAAACACAGACAAAAGCGCACAACTGCTCGCTATAAACATTGATAAGCCTACTGAAGTTAAAAAAATTTTTGAAGGCAACGAACTTGCGGCAGGCATTCACAGCTTAATCGGTTCAGGTGATTATTTATACTTTTCAAATTCGTATTCGGAAGATAAGAACTATGAAAATTGGGCAGGATATATTAATCAGCTCGACATCAATACTTTAAAAACTAAAAAGTTGATGGACATGCCCGATGATTACACTGTTGCAAACGGAAAAATCTATTATCTTGAATCAAACGCTTTATATTGCTATACAATTGATAGCGATTCAAGCGTTAAAATTGCAGACAGTCCCGAAAATTCACAACTTATAATAAGAGACACCGACTACCTCTATCTTACTAACTGGGATAACGAAAAGGTTTCATCGGATAATTACAAAGTTTTTGTAATGTCCACCAACGGCAATATTATTGATACTATTCCTATTCCCGACTGCGAATTTTTCCGAGGCGGGCTTCATAATTTGTATATAGAAACAACAGACCGCAAAGTAAAGTATTTGGAAAAATCACAAATTCAAAAGGGAACTCATAATTGGAGTACCGCATACTCAGTTTCTGAAACCGGTCAAGTTACCCTTAATGAATGAGTATATAAAATTCATTACTAAAAATACAAAAACACCGACAAGTTTAGTTACTGGTTGTCGGTGTTTTTATGTTCATCACGATTTTTTGTGGGATGGTGAACGGACAGAAGAAATAGAAAGATAGCGAATCAAGATAAAAAAGAAGTCATCATCACGGTAACCGTAGCCGATTCGTTTAGCGACCTTGATCTTGTTGTTGAAGCCTTCGAGCTTGCCGGTGCCGATTGAGTAGATGGCATGGGCAGCTAAGCCGGGGAGCCGTTTTTCTTTTTGAACTGCAAACCGTACCAATGCGGGAATCTCGCTTCCTTTCGCCGCCTGAAACCATTTTGTCCATCGCTACCGCCGCAATAAGGACACCTGACGGACTGCGTTGACCTTACACTCGCCAAAAACAGTACGCTTTTATCATTAGGGCTGATTCCTATATGTGTTCCTTTAAATCCTTAACTTTCAAATTCGACTTTGATATCATCAAAATAGAGCATAGGTTTCTCTCCTTCATTGTTTGTCTCTTCAACTACAATTTTGGAGCTTCCTATGCTCTTTTTCAATATTTACTTTTGATTATTCCAAATTTTTCCGTGATGAGGGAAAAAATTTAAAAACTCGAAATCCGATATAACCGGGTTTCGAGTTTTTTGAGTCTGAGTGGCAGTTCAGTTGAACTGCCACATAATTAATATTCACAGTCGTGAATATTATTACACCTGTCATTTTTTCTGCAAAAATATATGACAAGCACCGAAACAATCAGCAATAGCGAAAAGATAATAACATAAAAGGACACTGATTTTCCAGTTGAAATAATGTTTTCATCATCTTTGGCAGGACTGTCAGTACTGTCTGTGACGCTCTGCGTTGTTTCATCCGAAGCTTTTTCGATGTGTGCAATAACTTCTGTGCTTCCGTCGGTATGAGCGGCAAAAGCATTCAAAGAGGTCATAAAAAGCATTGAACACACCGTAACAAAGATTAAGAACAAGCACTCGTTAAACCTTTTGTGTTTCATAATATCTGCTTATTACAGCGAAATTTATTAGAGAGTGCGCAATGCACTGTGAAATACTAAGTTTCCACTGTAATCACCTGCGATAGTATTAAGGTCCCGACCATAAAGTGCTTTCTGATTAAGTGCAAGCGTAACATCTTGTGCCTGTCCCTGAGTTCCCGCAGTAAATGTGCAAAGATGATAACCGTACTCACTGCTGTCACCGCTTTTGTTCATTGGTGTATAGTTGTTGATATTTTCATCATTAACTGAACGCTCATACATATCATAATTCAAGCTAAACGGACTCTCAACATCCTTCTGTGTAAGATAGAACTCGCCGTCTGCTTTTTCGGAACCGTCCTTTACAAAGACTGAAACTGTCTGTGTTGTTTTAATATCAATTTTAGTTGCTTCAACCTGGAAATTGCAGTATTTATAACTGTCAACTTCACTTTCAGGCTGTGTAAGATTTCCGAATGTTACAGAGTCAGGAATTGTAATGATGTAGCTTACCGCACCAGGTTCTCCTCCCTCTATCCTTGCAGTAACCTCTGTGCTTCCGTCAGGGTTGTTGTCGGTTAATTCAGCAGCCGAGACGGATATCGCAGCTGTTGCTGCAAGTGCACCTGCCAACAAAACCGAAATAATCTTTTTTGTTTTCATAATAGACATCCCTTTCTTAGAAATATTTTATAAATCAAACCGATTGAATATAATTGCCAATCACTTAACAATTAATAAAAATTCTGATTCGGCTGAATTTAATGGAGTATGTTTCTCATCAAGAGAAACGCAGTCATAACAAACCATTGCTGTATATTTACCTTTTTTAAGGGTTTGAGAGAGAGGTACTTCTGTCAAACCAAAACCGGGTTTAAGCAGCTCTGATTCATAAAGTACAGTTCCGTCATCAAGCTTTAAGGTAGCATAAAATCCGCATTCGTTTGATTTGGGATTTCCAATGCTCAAATGAAGGTTCTCATCCCCCTCCTTCATTTCGGCAGTACCGTAGCCCGGAATCTGAATACCTACATTTGTCGGCGAGGTTTCACTTTTGTTGCCTATATCCCAATTATCTGAGATTTTTCCGACAACACCGTTTGAATCTGTCTGTGGTTTGTCGAAGAAGTTGTTATATACAACAACTCCGCCGACAATCATAACTGCAAGAATAATCAATCCGATTATTATAATCACTGGTTTTTTCTTTGATTTGTTTTTTTCTTTATCCAATTTTATTCCTTCTTCTAAAAATCAAAATAGATGCGAGTGAACAAAAAGCTATTAAAATTGCTGTGTTTAACATCATTGAACCCGTTTGAATAGGAGTGTTGTCATTTAATATATTGCTGTTATCAATATTGCTGTCGCTGTTATTTATTTTATTAAGATCAACAATAGCAAATGACATGGGTGCAGAAACAGTAAATACTGCATTTTCGTTTTCAATACTGTCAGGCTTGCAATAGATAACATTACCGTCTGAACTGATTCCTGCAAGCTGAACATTTTTGCTTTCAACCGGAACAGAAATTTCGAATTTTCCCTGACACCACAGTTCTGCAGGAATAAAATTACCGTCTTTATCTGAAAGTGTTAGTGAGTATGCTTTTAAGATTTTATTATCACCGCATGAAGATGACAAAAACTTATATACGCTGTCACTTTCTTTGCAAACATCGTATTTTATATTCAAATCTCTGTGCATATTTCCCTTTACGGTTATGTTATTTCCGGCTGACTTAACTTTTAAGTTGAGAAAACTGCATTTTATTGTCGGGTAACCTTTGTTGAGAAGATTGTTCTGCAACCAAGTGACTGAGTCATCGGTTACACTGTTTAGCTTATCTACAAAACTGCTGTCTTTAAAATCAGCATTGTTTGGTATTCCGATATTTGATTCATCAGGTGTTATTGTTGAATCTGAGCCTACAGCTTTAAGTCCCTTTTCGGTCAGATAAAATACATTTGAAACAGACGGCTTATATTCATCGCAGCCGTTTATTCCTGCAACAGAACCCGTTGCATTATCAGACTTTGCATTTACTTTACCCGAATTGTATGAGCTTTCAATTATTCCGCCGTTTTTAGCTGCAAGGCCACCGGAAACAGTGGTGTCGGAATCCCCGATTTTGCCGTTATTGGCACAACCGTAAATTTTACCTGTGTTAACCGCTGCGATACCGCCACACTGCGTACCGTACAAAACCGAAGCGTTTCTGCAGCCTATTATTGTGCCATTGTTTTCACCTGCAATACCTCCGCAAACATCACCTTTAATAATTGAATTCAACTCAGACGAATCTATGGTTATGTTAGGCAGATTTACAGTACCTGTCAAAAATGAATTTATGCCGCTTACGCAGTGGTCTATTGTACCGTTATTTATTGTTGCTATTCCGCCTGCTTTATTTGAAGAAACCCTAAAGTCGCAATCAAACACAAATAAGTTTTTTACACATCCGTTCTCACCTATTATCTCAAATAATCCACCGTTGTCCTGAGATTTAACATTAAGGCCCATAATGCAATATCCTCTGCCGTCAAAAGTACCGTTGAACGGTTTATTTTCGGCAATAGAGCCAATTCCATCAGTCCATAAACAATTATATTCTACTTTAATATTGTTTGTAAGAATGTAATTTTGTGAACCATACACATCATATTCGTTTCTTACAAGGTATGAAAGGTATATAAGATCATCATATGACTTAATTAATAAATTTCCGTCATCGTCCTTGTCAAATTTGTCAGGCTCTTTTGGTGCTTCGGAATAAGTATTTGAATAGGTATTCTTATATTCAAGATAATAAACCGTTCCACCGTTAAACTTCGGATAAACATCAATTATTCCACCGTTATCAATGTTCTGATACCAAATCTGACTTCCGTCTGTTACCGACTTATTTAGAAGATAAGCTACCTCGCCGCTTGCAAACTGATCAGATGTTTTTGTTGTTGCCGCCGTATCTGTAAGCTGATTGCTGATACAATAGCAGTTGTTTATTGCACCGCTGTCTGTTCCACCATATGTGTTTCTGCCTCTGATTGAAGCAACATACTTTGAGCCTTTTACAGAGCCGGCATTATAGCAATTCAAAATTTTTCCGCCGTAGGTAGAGCCTACGATACCTCCGACATATTCATTACCTATTACCGTAGCTTCGCTGAAACATTTCTGTACAGTAACACCGGTGTTGTTGTTTCTGCCTAAAATACCGCCTACGCAGTTTTTGCCGCATATATAGCTATTGAGAATTCCTACATTATATATGTCTGCTCCGCCTCGGGTATAGCCGAATAATCCAATATTATCGGCATTCGGGTTATTAATATAAATACCACTTATTTTGTGATGCCCACCGTCAAACTTACCTGTGAAAGAATTGTCATAATTACCTATCGGATTCCATTTTCTCAAGGAATCTGATTGCGCATCTGTAAGCTTGTTTATATCTCCGTCATTTACAACAATATCTTTAACGAGCACTGCATTTGCTGAAGTATTCTGGCTATCAAAATCAGCATAAGTGCTGTCGCCGTTTACAAGTGAAGCAAACCAGTAAAGCTGACCTGCATTGCTGATTTCATAAACTCCATTATCGTTTAGTGTTGCAGGCTGATAGCCACCACAATTTATGCAGAATCCGTTTTCATCGTAAATACAGTGTTTTTCTTCCGTTTCAATAATTATTTTTGCATCGGAATACGGTGCGGAGTAATTAATAGTATAAGAACCATCCTCATTTGGATTTAATGTACTAAATTCATCTGCACTTCCAATAATGTATGACTCTGATGTTCCGGATGAACTGAATAAATCATTATCTCTTACACATTTAATTGATGAGACCGTAAAAGCATCATCTAATTTTATATTGATAGCAAGATTTTTTCCCGATTCAACTTTTTTGGTTTCATTTGGGTTTATTGTTATTTCGTTTTCAGCGTCATCTGTAGTTACTAATTGTGCCGATTTAATTCCGGAACCATTTGCTTCTAAACTAACATTTTGCTGATATGTGTCAGATTGCTGAGTCAAAATAACAGAAAATCTTTGGTTATCTCCCCCAGGTGGCTGAATCTGCTGGGCAGTTGTTTTTATCATTTCGAGAGTGCCTGTAGGGTATGAGGATTTTGCATCAATCACCTGGTATGTAGCGTATTTTGTTGTAAAACTTACATTGCAATCGCAAGTATACTCACTTGTAATTAACATTAAATTTCCCGTTGCATCATCAGGTAGATATCCCTTAAGATACTTCTCAGGAACATTACCTGCCAAAGCAAAGCTGTTGGTAGCTAATAAATCGTCATACACATCTATATATTTATCTGATACTTTAAAATCATTAGATCCGTCAGATATATTCTTTATTAGATTTAAATAATCTGTTGACGGTAGATGCAAATCGCCGTTGAGGGGAACATCATGCTTATATTCCATTGCAGATGCCGACAATGCCATCTTGTCACTGAATTGGTCTTTATCAATTATATAATAAATCGTGTCATTGACCATTACACGATTAAATTTTACATTTTCATCAATGTATTTTTTATCAACTGTTTTTCTATACGAACCGTTACCACCTGTTATTGAATATGTATGTGCCGATTCAAAACCTCCGATTTTCATATTAACAGAAACTGCGTCCTCCGTGGACATATAATCCTTAAGGGATTTTGAAGTGTATTTATCAATGACCATTTTCGCATCCAGCATTTCATTAATTCTGTTTTCAACGCTGTTTTTGTTGCCTGTGATCATATTGTAATATTGATTTATGACATTCGTATAGCCAACATAATATGAGGAATCTGCACCGTATTTGTTCAAAATATATTCGCCTTGAAGGTCAAAAAACTCAGACGCTGTAAGCATACACATAGTAAGCTCCATTAGCTGTTCACCTACTACGGTATGTACATATTGATATTGCTGATGACTGAACGGAAAATACTCATTTGCCGCAATTGCAGCTGTTTCTGCAAGGGTAATATTCGAAGAATTTTGACCTTTTACAAAATTAGCACTAAGCTTGTTTATCATATTTATAAATGAATCGTTAATTTTAGTGCTTGTAAAGAGCAAATCCTGAAGCTTATCGGTATCACCTGCAATATCCATACTGATGTCTCCGGGATACATGAGTCTAAATGAATCTATCATTTTTTCTTTTCTTGTTCATATTTTTCTTTATATTCGGTATTAGTTTTATCGTTAGAATAATCAACAGCAGCTTTCATATATTCCGAATATTCTTGCAGTGCAGGCTCAGATTCATATTCGTTAATCACATTCATAACATCAGAATTCCATTTTTCATTCTGCTTGTTTCTGGCTGTGTTTGCTGCTTGCTCTCCAAGCATTTTTTCAACAACGGAAAAGCTTTCTTCCATGTCTTCATGCATACTTTGCACCTCATCGAGAATCTCATTGCACAAAGATGTTATTTCCGCAAGTTTTTTTCCGGTGCTACCCATAAGAACCGTGTTGATTATTGACGCAACCTTTTGCACATCCTCGTCTCCCGTTGCATTTAAAGCCATATTGGTTGCTTTTGCAATGGTGCGATAACCAAGATCAAGTACTTTATTCATTCCAAAAGTCTTCGCTGTATCTAGCCATCCGCCGACTGCAGTAACTGTAAATGATGAAGCAAACACAGAACCGACTATTGTAATTGATAATATCAATGAAATTAATCGTTTTTTCATGTTATTACATCTCCTTTAAAATAAGTATAATTTTGTATTCAAACACAATCGTAACAAATTTTACTCCGTAAGTCATCAACCCTATACCAATAGTAAAACTGATAGAAAAACGGTAAAAAAAGGACTCCTTTCTGTGAGACAAATTTTTATGTTGAGTAAATTGTAAAGCCTTTTTTGTAATAAATTCAACAGGTAATTCCCTAAACGACATTAAAACGGCTTAAAACAACATAAAACAACATAAAACAAGCCGCATACCTTGACATTTTTGTTTACTTGCGTAAAACATGCATAAAAATGTGTTGGTATGCGGCTTAGCTTATTTTAAATGTTAAATAAATGTTAAATATATTGTTTATAACTTTAAGTCGTTTTTATAAGGCAGTTGTCCAAAATAAAGCATCAGAGCTTTTTCTGCGTCACTGCTGTTTTTGGTAAATTTTATTTCGCCGATATCAAATAAAATGCATCCACAGTGACCTTTAAAAGTCGGAAAGCATATTACTTTTAAATATGTGTCTATTTCAGGACTGTAATCAATTATTTCCAATATTTCACCGTAAAGCGTTGCTCGCTCGTAACTGCGAAGCCATTTTGAGTCCATATTGCTAAACAGACTGCCAAAGGAACTTCCTAAAAGTTGCTCCAAAGACATTTTTTCAAGCTTTGCAAGTGCAGAATTTCCGTATCTGAAAATCCAGTCAACTGCGTGGCTTTCATCATTAAAAACCATTTCAATATCAGTAAATGCGAAGGGCAAATTCTCAAAACTACTGTAATACTTACGGTAATCCTCATCTGTTGTAGGAATCCCCTCTTTTCTGAAATTACTGATAATGCTCTTTTGCTTTGAATAGAACTGCTGAATAATCTGATTTTTCTTTCGTATTGTATATATCAGCGATTCTCCATTGTTGAGGTTAATATTGTCTGATATATTGTGTATTGCCATAGCAGATACTATGCAACCCCTGTGAACTTTTATGAATCCGTCGCCGAGTTCTTTTTCAAGCTCGGAAAGTGTCATTCTTGTGGGATAAATCTTACCTCCGGAAACATGTATTTCAACTATCTTGTTTGTCATAAGAACATAAAGAATTGTGCCGGTATTGAGTACAATTTTTCTTCCGCTTGATATTATAGTAATGTGCTTTGATTCCTGCAAATAAAACACCTCCGATTTTATTCAGCAAAGTGTAGTTTTTGATAATTATATCACATACTGTGAAAATGTAAAAGAGTATATATAAAAATGCCGTTTAGAATCAATATCGGAGTAATACTATGGCAATCCATATGATAGTTATTTTTAGTATTCAGATATATTCAATACTTAGATATTTTCTTGGCATAACACAATTCCTCCTATGGTAGCTTCTTAAATTCTGCGATAAGAAACAGTTTTCTAATATCGTTTACTCCGTCATTGTAAAACCCATTCATAGGCTCATCCAATATGAGAATATCGGGATTTTCCATAATTGCCTGAGTAATTCTTGCTATGGCTGTTCTTTGTTTTTGACCGCCGGAAAGATTATACATTTGATAAATTGTTATTATATCATCTTTATCAAGGCTTTTCACAGAAAGAATAACTACAAGAAAGATCAAAATAAAGGAAAAGGCAAAGCTGATAAGAGATGTATAAGATAATTCGGAATAAATTAATAAAATAACAACCGCAGGTATAAACAATATCAATACCTGGATAATCACCTGACTGATAATATTGCAGCTTATCTTTGAGTATAGTCAAATAATCCTTATTGTTGTTATTAAAACTGCATATAGCATATTCTTAATTTTTCCGTTCATAGTCATGCCTACTGTTTTTGAGCATAAAAAAAGAGCCCAATGGCTCAGATGTTAAAAATATTAAATAAGTAATTGTTATTGATTATCTTCAATTCTGCGATATTTCCTTACTTTTTAAGATTTAGAAGAAGGTATCGTTTTGTTCACTCCATGCTGGTGTGAGAGGTCGGCTACTCAACTAATGGGTAGCCTCCTACTCGATTAATTTTATTGATTTACTCAAATATTTTATTCTTGCAAACAAATTAACTTTTAAGAAATATATCTATACAATTTGATTATATTTCTTACGAATGTATAAACAGAATGCATTATAACTAATATTGGAATAACACTATAAAACAAGCTGTTACCACAATCTGCTATGAATACAAACGATAAAATTCCCACAAACAATAAGAATAGACTCTGTGTTACGCACAATAAAAACTGATTTCTTTTATAATTACTTTTATTCAATATTTTTTCTCATTAAGCTCAATGTCAGTTATTTCTATTTCATCATTTGATAATACCTGTGGGTAATTATAGAAATCATTTCCACCAATATAATTTTGTTTTCCCATAAAATCAAAATTCACATTCAGGAAAATATTTTCTCATTAATCTGCATCCCCGTTATTCTCAAAATAACTATACTTTTTTAAAAATAGAACTGTGTGCA
>OLGZ01001280.1_pt1 | contig 14881 bp, 8 predicted proteins | sample 1605981 | NCBI WGS metagenome assembly OLGZ01 (sample SAMN03283291) | human gut metagenome | biome: human-associated habitat; material: feces | host: Homo sapiens | place: Peru | collected 2012 | reverse complement strand
AATACTGTTGGGTGTTTTTATTGTTTTTGTTAAAGCCACTTTAGATATTCTATCAATCCATATTCCGGATGAACCCTAAATAATCAATAATCACTACTAAATAAACAATAATTAAAGAAATGGAAAATTATCAATATCATATTTTTTCGCCGTACCGTGTCTGTCCGTTGGGCGCACACGTGGATCATCAACACGGCATCGTGACTGGTTTCGCCATTGACAAGGGCGTGGATTTGTGGTTTACACCTAATGAGGACGGCAAGGTACACTTGGAGTCACGCACCTTTGACGGTGTTGTTGACTTTGACATTACCAAGGGAACGCTTGTCAGAGAGATGCACTGGGGCGACTATGCCCGTGGTGCAAAATATGCACTGAAGAAACGTTTTGACCTGAAGAAGGGTCTCAATGGCATGGTGCAGGGTTCGTTGCCTGTGGGTGGTCTGTCATCAAGTGCGGCAGTGCTAATTGCCTACGTGATGGCTTTTGCCAAGGCAAATGATATAACGCTCCAACCTTTTGAGGTGGTGAAGATTGCATCGGAGGCGGAGCGAGAGTATATCGGACTGAACAACGGTCTGCTCGATCAGGCATGTATCGCCCTGGGAAAACAGGACGGCTTGCTGTTCTTAGATTGTGACAGTGATGATTATCGCATCATCAAGAGAAATCCGGAGATGAAAGATTTTGAAATCGGTATCTTCTTTTCGGGCTTGACGAGGAGTCTGGTGAACAGTGATTACAATCTTCGTGTGTATGAGTGCAAGACGGCTGCATGGAATGTGTTAGCGTATCAGAATCAGCCATTGAAGGAGTTTAACAAGACTTTCCTGAGAGATATTCCTAAGGAGTCGTATGAGGCTTGTAAAGACAGGATGCCTGCACGCTTTGCCCGTAGAGCCGAGCATTTCTACTCGGAGTACCGCAGGGTGAGACAGGGCGTGACGGCATGGGAGACTGGTAATCTGGAACTCTTCGGTAAGTTGTGCTTCGCCTCTTGTGAGTCTTCTATCCACAACTATGAGTGCGGTTCGCCGGAGCTGATAGCCATCTATGAAATTATGCGCAGTCTGGAGGGTGTGTATGGAGGCAGGTTCTCGGGGGCAGGATTTAAAGGGGCTTGCATTGCCTTGGTGGATCCTTCTTGTAAGGAGAATGTAGAGAAGGAGCTGACCCGTCAGTATCTGGAAAAGTTCCCTGAGTATGAGAAGACCTTCAAGGTGTTCTGGGTGAAACCGGATGATGGAGCGAGATTTTTGTAGGGATTAGTTATTAGGGATTAGTTATTAATGATTAATGATTAGTTATTAGTGATTAGGGATTAGTGATTATATAGTTATTAGGGATTATTGCATAGATTATGAAGAATATAGTGATAGCGGCAGGGTATGCCACGAGATTGGGGGAGTTGACGAAGAACTTTCCTAAGCCATTGTTGAAGATTGGTGAGAATACGATATTGGGAAGAATGCTCGATGATATTGATAAGATTCCGGAGATTGATGAACACATCATCATCACGAACCATAAGTTTGCGGGTATCTTTGAGGAATGGGCATCAAAACGGAGTTATACGAAGCCTGTTACGATAGTGGATGACGGTACGGAGACGAATGACACAAGGTTAGGTGCCGTGTGTGATTTGTTGTTTGCGATGGACAAGTTGAAGATAGATGACGATATGTTGGTGGTAGCTGCTGATAACATCCTCTTCTTCTCTTTCCAGGAGTTTGTGGATTTCGCCAAGGCAAAGGGTACTTCGTGCATCATGTGTCATGAGCAGCCGAGCATAGAGAAGTTGCAGCGCACAGGTGTTATTGTATTGGATGATAACGACAAGGTATTGAATATGGAAGAGAAGCCTCAGGAACCGAAGAGTCATTGGGCGGTGCCACCGTTCTATATCTATCTGAAGAAGGATTTGGAGAAGGTACGTCATTCCGTGGAGAATGGCTGTGGCAAGGATGCCCCAGGCAATCTCGCGCATTATATGGTGGAACAGGTGGATATGCATGCCTGGAAGATGACGGCAGGAAGATTCGACATCGGCAGTCTCGATACGTATAAGGAGGCTTGTGAGAAGTTCGGATGATTATCTCACGGATATTATCACGCTGAGGATTATTTTTTCTCCCACGGATGAATGTTTTTGGGGCACACGGATGGACACTCTAAGGTTGGCGGACCATCAAAGGTCTTCGTCATGTTGTGCGGGATGGGATCGCAAGCAACGACATACTTATAATTTAGTTTCTGGAGAGGAAATGACCCACAGATTTCACAATTTGGCACAGATTTGGATCTATGCAGTTCAGTGATTACATAATATTGGAGATTAATTGTCAGTCATGTTGTTTCAAAAGCTGAAAATCCTGTAATATGGAGCGTGCTTCTATGATGTTATTTCTCAATATACTCTAAATATTTCAAAAACAAGTTGTGTATTACAGATTTTTTTTGTATTTTTGCCCTTTAGAGAAATTGTAAGGACGGTATTATGGCAGAGAATACTATATCAAGCATGGATAAAACACAAATGATTGAGGGTTTTCAACAGCGACTTTTAGGTGACTATGGCTACCAAGATGAACAAATCGGAAAGAATGTTGAAATATCTCATGACTTTAGCGTTGATTTAGCTATATGGAAAAATGGGGACGATAAGAAAAATAATCGCCTCCCTGATATCTGTGTGACCATTCTCTGCAAGATGGAGCATGTTAAAATTGACAAAAAGGATGTTCATGGTGCTTTCTTAACCTTTATGCATTCTTCCTTGCGCTTTGTTGTGATGCATAATCTTAAAGAGACAAAGGTTTTTCTTATTGATGATAAGAAAAACGGCGCATTGGAGCAAATTGCCGATTTTCCGAAAGCTGCTGATGTTGCCAATGATACGTTGTTGAGAACTTTTGTCGCAAAGATGCGCAATTCGTCCAAGGAAACTTTGTTACAAGCATTTGGTAAATGTCATAATTTTATTCGTAATATAGATAAATTGTCTCCTGAGTCTGCTTTTGATGAATTTAGCAAAGTTATCTTTATCAAAATGGACTATGAACGAGATCCTGGTGGTGAACTTATATTTACAAGGAGCAAATACGAACAGTTAGAAAGTGATTTCGTTGCGAAGAGCTCAAAAGGCTCTTTCCTAGATGTTCTATTTAGTAAAACAAAAGAGTATTTTCAAAAAGACGGACTGTTTGAGGAAGCTGATACGATACATATCAAGCGTGAGACGGTACTGAAGATTATAGAGACTTTGGAGCCTTTTAATCTGTGTAACTTGTCGGATGATATTAGAGGCTTGGCATTTGAGTCTTTTTTGGGAAAGACTTTCCGTGGTGAGTTGGGACAGTTTTTTACCCCTCGTACTATAGTAAACTATATGGTTGATGTGTTGGACATCAGGGAGGGGGAAACTATTTGTGATCCATGCTGCGGAAGTGGAGGCTTCCTGATTCGGGCATTTGAGCATGTTCAAGATTTGATAGATAATGATATTCATCAACAGATTCATGATGTGGTGAACCATGCTACTATGTCTGTGGCGGAAAAAAAATATCAAGTAGAGCAACTGTTATTGGAGCTAGACAAAAAACATATTGGTTCTCGATATTATAAACTTTGCCATCAATATATTTATGGTGTAGATGCAAATGTCAGAATGGCTCGTACTTCAAAGATGAATATGATTATGCATGGCGATGGACATCTTGGGGTATATTGCCATGATGGACTGTTTAATGTAGGAGGTATTGAAGATGGTAAGTTTGATGTGATTCTCATCAATCCTCCATTTGGCTTGCGTATAGCAAGGGATTTGGAGAATGATGGAAAGAAAGTAAGTGACAGCTACCATATCAAGAAGAGTAATGCTGAGGCTCTTTTCATTGAGAGATGTTTGAATTTATTGAAGCCTGGTGGTCGTGCAGGACTCGTGCTTCCTGATGGTATTCTAAATAATCCGAATATGGAAGATGTAAGAAAGTATGTGGAGAGCGAGGCTGATATATTGAATATAACTTCCATTCCTGCTGATGTGTTTATTGCATCTGGGGCAAATGTGAAACCAAGTCTTGTGTTCTTGCGGAAGAAAACAAAAAACGAGGGAAATACAGGCAATGTTATTTCTATTTCCAAGGTGGATGATGCTGGAATCAATTCCAAAGGATTGCCTTCAGACAACCTGCAGCTAACAGAGCTTGCTCCCGTGGTAAAGGAATGGGTTGCCAGGGGCGCAACATCCTCTTCACCTTATTTCAAGGTTGTAGAAAGACAGATGATGGACAAATGGAACGTCTCTTCATGTTTTGATATGCAGAGTATCGCTTTGTCGTCAAAGTATCCTTCTGTATTACTTAAAGACATCCTTTCTGTCTATAGTGAAAAAATAGACATTCAAGATGATAAATCATATACTCGCTTGACAGTAAAGCTATTTAATAAAGGAATACAAAAGCGTGATACTCTTCTCGGTGTATCAATCGGCACAAAGAAACAGACTGAGGTTCATGCTGGACAGTTCATCGTTTCCAAGATAGATGGAAAGAGCGGGGCATTTGGGTTTGTGCCTGAAGATTTGGACGGCAGCATTGTGACCCAAGACTTTATGGTATTTGATTTGGATAAGGTACTGGTTTTTCCTCCTTATTTGGAGTTGGCATTGAATGATGATGCTATTCTATACCAATATAAGAATGCCAGCAATGGTTCCACTGGTCGTAAGCGACTGTCGCAGACTATATTTCTATCTACTAGAATTCCTTTACCAACTTTGGAAGAGCAAAAAGACATGGTAGAGGGTATCGTCAATATGGAAAATGAAATTAAGCTGTTGACGGAAAAGATTGAGAAACAAAAAATGGATTTGAGTAATATCTTGTATAAAGGTTAGAAGCAATGAAGCTATTGGAATTTGAGGTGAAGTCACCTTTTAGAAATTTAAAGGGACTGAAAATCAAGTTTGACAGCAACATGTCAACTTACGTTATTATAGGTACAAATGGTGCTGGCAAGAGCAATGTGCTGGAGGCGCTGAGTAGCGTCTTCAAAACATTGTATTATGATTCCAATCGAAACTTCGAATTCAGTTTTTATTTGAAGTACGAGATTTTGAATCACAACATCATACTGCTATATAATGAGGACAGCCATAACTTTGTTTTCAAGATAGATAATGTAAATGTGGATGATGCTGAAATAGAAGATCTTTTGGCACAATATCTTCCATCACGCATCATCTGTAATTATAGTGGCGAAGATTCCCGTATCTATGAAAGTTACTATAAGGAGCCTCGTGAGCATTATACGAAAGAACTGATAAAAGGAATGGCTGCACGTTCTCTCCAAATGATGTTTGTGAACAAGGATTATTGGAAGATAATCTTTGTGGTGATGGCTTGTTGCAAGAATCAAGTAGAGGCTTTTGCCAATTTCCTTGCCAATACATTGGGAGTAAAGAATATAGATCATATCACACTCCATATAGATGAAAAAGAACTTGAGGGATGGAGCAATAGTGCTCCTGCCCTATATTTACGCCAGTTGCTTGCCAGAACTGCGGGAAAGGAAATTACAATTGATGATTTCTGTCCAAATGGAGAGGATGCTTTATTTATCTATAATAATCTTGTTGGAGTATATGAGCTTATTAAGGAAAATTTTGTCATCACCTTCAATAACGGAATAAATACGGCATTCTTCAGTGAAGGAGAGAAGAAAATGATGGTTGTGTTATTCATGCTGGAGGCTTTGTCGGATGAGAGGTCTTTGCTCTTGTTGGATGAGCCGGATAGTCATATCCATATTGCACAAAAAGGGAAACTTGTTTCTTTCTTGACGGAAACAGACAACAGAGAAAATGTTATAACGACACATTCTCCATCTTTGACTACACAATTTGATGATGAGGCAATCATCATGTTGTCGGCTGATGAGAATGGTAATGCGGCAGTTGTTGATAAGGACAAGGCTGCTATTGTAAAGGTTCTGACGAATGATAAATGGACGATACAGGTGCAGAATATCTTCCTGAATTCCAATAAGGATATATTGTTGGTGGAAGGCTGGACTGATGAAGCTTATATCTCAAAGGCATTAGAAGTGTTCCACAAGCAGGGAAAATATATGGATTTGGACTTTTCTTATTTGCCATGTAATGGAAGTAGCAATGTAATAATGATGAGCAAGAAATTTCATCCAAAGAAAAATCAGATGATGATTGCTTTATTTGATAATGATGGTGCTGGATGGAAATCAATTCAAGAAGTTTTCGATAATAAAGAAAATAAAAAGCAATTTGGTAAAGCTCGGAAAAAAGATGATATTTGGTATGCTCTAATACCTGTACCAGCAGGTAGAAAAGGTGATATTAATATTGAAGACTATTTTCATCATAATGTTCTGTCAAAATTTGTGATGAGTTTTAAGACTTTAAATGAAATTGTAGAAAAAAATAGCTTGAAATCGAAATTGGCAGAAATGTGCAATAAAAATGAACTGGCAGATAAAAAATTCAGTAAGTTTGCTAAGCTGTTCGATTTTATAGAAGAAATTAAAAAGGCTGATGCTGAAGGTAAGACGAAAATGTAGAACGTGGTATAAGGCAAGAAACTATTAAACGGCAAGCCAAAGATCGTTACTTTGTTCAGCCTAAGAATCTGGGTAGATGGCGAAAGAAGATTTTGACTTCGATTGGCACATTCTGTACAAGAAGAACTATCTTTTAGGAATTTTGGTTTGATATTTGTTACAAATGAATTCTGAACACCTATATATTATTGGTAACGGCTTTGATTGCTATCATGGGGCTAAATGTTCTTATAGTGATTTTAGGAAGTACTTATTGAGGCATAGGCCTGAGGTTTTGGCTACCTTCGATTTGTATTTTGGTCCGAAGTCGTTGTATAATAGCTTCGATAGTATTGAAGGTAGTTTGAAGTGTTTCGAGATTTCTACAGGTTGTACGTTTGACGGGAACTACCCAAAGACAACTTGGGCAGAGAAGAATTTATGGTATAGTTTTGAAGAATATTTGGCGGACTTGAATAGGGAAAAGGTTTTTGATATTCTTGATATTGTATTGCCTGACTGTGATGAAGATTCTTATGATTTCAGATATTGTGACTATTATTTGGGGTTAGATCAGATTTCTGAAATGCTGCATACTTGTACTTTTGAGATGAGGTATCTGTTGCACAAATGGGTAAACACGTTGCAGTATAAGAAGGGTTTTAAAAAACGTCTGCTTGATATTGATAAACATGCTTGTTTCTTGACGTTCAACTATACTGACTTCCTGGAATCGGTGTATGGTATTCCTTATGACCAAATAAATTATATTCATGGAAGTAGGCATGATAAATATGGTAGTTTGGTGATAGGGCATAGTGCTGATGATGATGAAAATTTTGAGTCGTGGATTAAACGTAATGAACATCGTAGAAGGTATCGACCTAATCTTAAGGATAGTAAGGGACGTTATTTCGCAAATGACAAACTTGCCTATCTTGCTTATTTTATAGAGGATGAAACTAAGGGAAATTGGAGATTGCCAATTAGATATTATGCTGCTCAAGATGCAAAGGATAGGTTTGAACATTATTATGTTGCAAACATGAAACCTACTAAACGTATCATTGAGGATAATAGCAGATTCTTTGAATCTTTATCGATGATAAAGAAGATTACGGTGATTGGACATTCTCTTAGTAAGGTTGATATGCCGTATTTTGAGAAGGTGATTGATTCTGTGGGTGATAATGTGGTATGGAACTTTAGTTTTCATTCCGTGAATGATATAAAGAGGATTGATGCTTTTTGCAGGAGATTTTCGATTTCTACTGATAGACGTGTCGATTTTGAATTATAGGAGCCATGTTTCTCCGAGGCATCCATTCGCATTTATGCGACTTGATTTTATCTATGGTATGGATGCAATTTAGTATCAAAATGTTGATGCTTAAACCAGTAACTTTAGTAGCTATTGCGAAAAAGGAAGGTCAATGGTTATGATGGTAAGAGTTCTGCTCTTACCATCTTTTAAACGATCTAAACTTTTATGGGGTGAAGAAATACAAACAATTACTATGATTAATGTATCTACATTTTTTGATTTTCTGAAGTATAGCCTTGGGGCTAAGGTTGATATGAGCAAGGTGGTCGCTGGCATGAACTGGCAACGGCTGTATGGGTTTGCTTCTAAGCAGGCATTGCTTGGACTGTGCTTTGATGGCATCGAACGACTCGGAAAGGAGTATCCGGAGGAGCTGAAGCAAAATCCTATCGACAGGAATTTGCTGATGACTTGGATGGGAGCGGCACAACAGATTCGCCGACAGAACGTGAAGGTGAATGGGGTGGCAAGCAAGCTCTATTCGATGCTTAGAGAGGATGGACTTAGGTGCTGCATCCTGAAAGGACAAGGGAATGCATTAATGTATCCGAATCCTTATTCCCGTAATCCTGGGGATGTGGATGTGTGGATTGATGCTAGTAGGGAGAGGATTATGGAGTATGCTCAAAAGAAGTTTGAACTGGAAGATGATATCAGACTGCAGCATATAAAGACTTCCTTGGATGGTGTGCCTGTAGAGTTGCATTTCTTTCCTTGTTCCATGAATAATCTTTTTTATCATGCCAGATTGCAGAAGTGGTTCAAACGGAATGCGGATTTGCAATGCTCGAATGTTGTTAGCCTGCTAGATGGTATTGGAGAAATTGCTATACCAACGACAGCATTCAATGTGGTGTATCAGCTGACGCATCTGTATCACCATTTCTTTGATGAAGGGATTGGAATGAGGCAAATTGTTGATTACTATTTTGTAATCAACAGCTTTGCCTTGGAAAAGGTGTTTTTGGAAAAAAATCCTTCCATGAAGACTTTTTCGAAAACCCACCCGTCCTCCCTTACCCTGAAGGGAGGCTCCACCTCTTCCCCAAGCCCCTCCTCCTCAGAAGGAGGGGATGTTAAACGCTCCTCCTGTCGCTCTGACATTAAGGTAGGCGGGGCATCAGAGCCCTCGCCTGAGTTTTCTTCGACGCAACAGAGTTGCGAGTGTTTGACGGCTGGCGCATTAAAAGGGACATCAGAGCATTCGCCTGAGTTTTTGACGGCTGGTGCGACAAATGAAAAAGGTGATTATGGGGTGGAGGTTGAAAAGGTGTTGAAGTATCTTGGATTGTGGAAGTTTGCGGGGGCGGTGATGTATGTGCTGCATGAGGTTCTTGGACTGTCGGAGGAGAAGATGATTGCTCCGATGGATGAAAAAAGAGGGAAATTGTTGTTGGAGGAAATTCTGAATGGCGGCAACTTCGGAAGGCACTTCACCAAGTATGGGCATTTTACACAGCAGGGAATGGCAAAGAAATATTTCCTGAAAATATGGAGGAATATGCACTTCGTGCGATATTATCCTGCCGAGGCTTTAAGCGAACCCTTGTTTAGAACTTGGCATTTCTTCTGGAGGATATGGGCACACGGATGAATATTTTTATTCTCCCACGGATGGACACGGTTTTACCATGCGGATGATGTATTCTTTTTGAACACGAATTGAACGAATATAAGCGAATTTTGTCCTCCGGATCCACTGACCAACGGGAAGTAATTGAACGAATATAACGGATTTACCATGCGGATGATTTTTTTATTCTCCCACAGATGGCACGGATGGACACAGATTTTTTATACAAAAACATTAAAAACACCGTATATATTTTCCGAGCCTGCGGCTTGCTTAAAATTCAGATAACCCCTTAAGCGAGCAAGCTCTCTACGGCTTTATCTGAATTTTAAGCATTGGCACGATGTGCCAATCGGAAAATATATACAGCGATAAACATAAAAAACAGTAACACAATGTTGCCACAATGTAGATTCTAACTTAAAAGTATACCACTTTCTAATTAGTTTATACACACTATGTTAATGTTTTTCATGTATATCGCTCAACTGTATTTTTAGGAAGCAGAGCATGCTCTGCTACATTGTTTGCTGTAAATCTATGAAAGAGAGCTTGCTCTCGGGCAGAGATTTACGGCAAATAATGTAAAGCCAAAGGCTTCCTGAAAATACTGTTGGGTGTTTTTATTGTTTTTGTTAAAGCTCATTTAGATATTACTCCATATTCCGGATGAACCGTCAACTCGTTAATATCCCCACTTTGTATCCAGCTTCACCTCCTCGGTATTGATGACACTCTTTGTGAGCAAGGCACGATTGCCGGAAAGGATTTTTATTTCCCGATAATCGGCAGGATAATATACCTTGCCGTTCTTTATCAGTATACCCAACCTGTTGGGAGCTATCTCAAAGATGGCAAACCCACCTATGAAATCATGGATTTTCCTGTATACCGGCTGCAGGATGATGTCATCCCCCACACGGAGTCCCCATCGTCCTGATTTCTCAAAGGGTTTAACATCCTGCAGATACTCATAGCGCTGCCTGCTGCTAAGCTCTGCCTTTTTCTTGTCATACTGCGCCACAAATACCATGTCATTGTTGGATACGACCACACCCTTTGTCTTTTTGGCAGAAGGTGGAATGGTTCCCTTTCCGGCTCTCAGCCCGGCATACATCGATGACCAGTTACGCTCCCTGTCAGGCAAGCCAAACTTACGGTAGTTTCCCACATTGTCTATAATCATGCATACCTTATCCTTCTGCTTGTGGTTGATGCGCAATCCGCGCCCCACCATCTGCAGATACTTGGCAAGCGACAGTGTGGGACGGGCCATCTGGATGTACTCCACATCCGGACAGTCGAAGCCTTCATCAAAGAGGTTCACGTTCACCATGCAGTCCAGGTCACCTTTTCTGAATGCCTCCACCATCCGCTGACGGATCTTGGCTGGCGTCTTGCTGTCCAGAGCCACAGCCCTGATGCCCATCGCCTTGTAATAAGAGGCTATCATCTGGGCATGGTCGATGTCAATGGCATATACGATACCCTTCTTTCCGTCGGCATGCTTCACTACGCTCTCATGCAGCCGCTTGATGGATTGAGGCACATTCAGTTTCTCATCCATCTCCTTGATGGAATAGTCACCATCGCTGCCTCGCCCTTTCAATGAGTTGATGGTCAGCTGGTCTTGCGAGAACTGTCCGATTACCACATAGTCATAGGGCGCCAGATAGCCATTCTTGATAAAATTCCTGGTGGAAGGAGAGGTTATAAGATGCTCAAACAGCATGCCGAACGATTCCTTCTTCATGCGACAAGGCGTTGCCGTCATTCCCAGCTTCAGTGCATCCTTGTTGCGGTCAAACAGGTCTTTGTAAGAGCGTGCTAAGGCATGATGGGCTTCATCCACCACGATCATCCCTGGCATACATTCCGCCTGCTTCAGATCCCCGATATGTCTGCCGAGCCATTGGATAGAGAGCACACGGATTCTTACTTTGGCTTTCAGCACCGTTTCTTTCTCCCCATAGTCCAGGCAGAATCTGTCCAGCGTCTGTTGCATCTGCTCCACCAATTCACGGCGGTGCGCAACAATCCACACCTCGCCTTTCTCGTAGTTGTCAAGAAACCATTTCACCACCGATGCCATCACATAGGTCTTTCCCGTACCCGTAGGCATCTGTACGATGACCGAGTTACCTTCTTCAAATTCTTTTTTCTTGCGGTAACGGGTTATCTCCTTCTTGCTCAGCTGCTTGATAATCTCCTCCAGCATCTTCTGCTGATAATCATATAGTTTGATTTTCTTCATTGCGTGTTTTCAATTTGCACTACAAATTTCTCCAAGTATTTGGTGTCCCATTGCACCAAATCACCCCACGGATGATTCCTTTCTCTCCACGGATAAAAGCACTCCCACGGATAATAATCTCCCACAGATAAATTAATCTCCCACAGATTCCACAGATTTGCACAGATTTATTCCATGCGGACCATAGCCCTTCCAAGAGGCAAGCAAGCTTATCCTCCATATCATAGCCCTTTCAAGAGGCGGACAAACCTGTCCTCCCCACTTTAGAGGGCACTGAAAAAGTAAAATCCACTTTCAGATTGAAAGTTAATGACGAATAAATCGTGGTTTTATCCTTCTTTTTCTGTCAAATACAGCTTTATTAAGGCGATTTATAGAAAGAGAAGTTATAAATCGTAACATTTTTCCGTTTTAGTCCTTAAAAATGGGGACTTTTTCAGTGCCCTCAAAACAAGGGGAAGCGTATCGTTGTTCTGCTTCTCGACACGGGCGAGAGGTATCTTTCCACCGTGCTTTATGCCTTTGAAGAATATCCGCTTTAACCCCGACCACAAGTTATGGATATAAAAAAACGAGTTGGCAAGGAGAACATCCATCTTTCATCTCTCGCCAACTCGTTTCTTGTTAACTTGTCTATCTCTCAGTTTGTCTACTCATCCAGCAGCACCTTATGCGTCTCGATGATTCCATTCATCAGTTCCACACTGACAAGATAAATTCCTGAGGCACAACCAGAACAGTTGATAGTCTTGCCGCACTCTGTCTGACGTACAAGCTTGCCCTGCAAGTCGCGAAGCTCTATAGAAACAATTCCTTCGCTGCTGCTCGCAACAAGAGTTTTTCCTGTTTTTGTAATTGTAACCAAAGGCTTGCTCTCCTCCACCGAGACCCCTTCTATATTATTAAGGATGCCCTCTGTAAGTCCCTGAAAGAAGATTGATACTGGTATATCACCCTGCCCACCTACGAACTCGGCATCCGGAACACTGATACATACGGTATGTGTGCCAGTCTTCACCTCTCCAAGGTCAATTATTCGGTTGTCTATAACATCGCCCGGACACCAGTTGCTGAACGACTGCCATGTCTCATCCGACCTTTTGAAATAGCCGTATATTCCATTCGGACAAGTGTTGTATTTACGGAAAGGCTCACAGGAGTTTCTTCCCGGCTTATAGACCATAACAGGTTCTTCGCCGCCATCATAATAAATATAATGCCAACGGCGGTTGTACTCCTCGCCGCCTTCATTCGCTCCATGATTGGATGTAACCACCACAAGCTGACCGTCAGCCACATCCTTCGGCACGGTAAAAGTATATGTCTTTATGGTCTTGCCGATTTCATCGGTAGCCCGTTCGTCATAGTTGTTGAGGTTATGGGCTATGTATTCCGGATTCTTTATAACGATAGGCACAAGCACATCCTTGTCTGTCGTCACGCCTCTGTTTTCGTTTATCGTAGAGAACTTCAATGTTCCGAGGAACACGTCGCTTCTGTCTGCGCAACCCTTTATCTGCTGATTTGCAGCATAAGGCACACCGAAGATTTCCAACTCCACCCAAATATCATACTGAGCCCTCAACTCACTGTCGCGGAAGATATAGCTCAGATAAGGCACCTTGTATTCATACGGCACCGTGTCCGGCTTCTTGTTCTTGTTCATAAACGGAGTTATGAAGCGTCCTATCTCTATACGCTGCACTTCGTCTGGCTTATACGTCGCCTGTCCTTTCGGCACGAAAGCAATGTTCACATTGCCTATTCTGTCATAATTGTCGCAGCAAGCCTGCACCCTGACATGCATCTCCAGGCTGTCGCCGATCTGCGCAAGCTGCTCATCGGTAAGCTTTATTGCATACAGAGATGTCCGATGACGAAGGATGCCATCAAGTGTCGGATCCTCCGGATTTTTCTCTACCAGATAACCGTCGTAGAAACGCACAGCATCAAAAACCGTTACAGTGTCTCGTCCATTTGTCTGAGCTTTAAGACCCGTACACACTGTCACCATGAATACAACCACCGCAAATATGCGGTCAAAAGTAAAATTTCTCATGTTGTTCTCCTAAAAAACGTGTTTGTTTTGTAAATATAAAATATATCAAATCATTCATGGTTCCCTTTTGCGAAGGAACCTTATATTATTACAGAAGGCAAAAATACGACATTATTTTCACTTTGAACCATATCTGACACAAAAAAAATATGTAATTCTGACAAGATGTCACACTTTTTGGCAGTTATTTCCTCTTGGCATACGCTTTGTTATAAGGTTGGCAGATTGCGAAAGCAGTCTGAAAGAATTAATTTACATTGACAATAAAAAAATAAAAAGATACAATTATGGGAAAGATTATTGGAATCGACTTAGGAACAACTAACAGTTGTGTTGCAGTGTTTGAAGGTAACGAGCCTGTAGTAATCGCTAACAGCGAAGGTAAACGCACCACTCCATCAGTGGTAGGTTTCGTAAAAGACGGCGAGCGCAAGGTCGGCGACCCTGCAAAGCGCCAGGCAATCACAAACCCAAAGAACACAGTATACTCTATCAAGCGTTTCATGGGTGAGACATACGCACAGTGCGAGAAAGAGACCTCACGTGTGCCGTTCACCGTTGTTAACGAAGGTGGCTATCCGCGTGTAGACATCGAAGGACGTAAATATACTCCACAGGAAATCTCTGCAATGGTGCTGCAGAAGATGAAGAAGACAGCCGAGGACTATCTGGGACAGGAAGTTACCGACGCTGTCATCACCGTACCGGCATACTTCTCTGACTCTCAGCGTCAGGCCACAAAAGAGGCTGGACAAATTGCAGGCCTCAACGTTCGCCGTATCGTGAACGAGCCTACAGCTGCCGCTCTTGCTTACGGTGTTGACAAGGCTAACAAGGACATGAAGATTGCTGTGTTCGACCTCGGTGGCGGTACATTCGATATCTCTATCCTCGAGTTTGGTGGTGGTGTGTTTGAGGTGCTTTCTACCAATGGTGACACTCACCTTGGTGGTGATGACTTCGATCAGGTAATCATCGACTGGTTGGTTAGCAAATTCAAGGCTGACGAGGGCATAGACCTTTCTAAGGACCCGATGGCTATGCAGCGCTTGAAGGAGGCTGCTGAGAAGGCTAAGATTGAGCTTTCAAGCACAACCT
>OLGZ01001272.1_pt1 | contig 14944 bp, 14 predicted proteins | sample 1605981 | NCBI WGS metagenome assembly OLGZ01 (sample SAMN03283291) | human gut metagenome | biome: human-associated habitat; material: feces | host: Homo sapiens | place: Peru | collected 2012 | reverse complement strand
AGTCACTAGTCACTAGTCACTAGTCACTAGTCACTAGTCACTAGTCACTAGTCACTAGTCACAAAAAAGGAAAAGAGCCAGCTTTCGCTGACTCTTTTCCGAGATCGTGTTTCCAGCCGTGAGGCTGATATTGCTCACTGTTTCTTCTTACCGCCCAGATAGGCCGCCATGACATCCGGGTTTGCAGCCACTTCCTGCGCGGGGCCTTCCATGACGATCTTGCCGGTTTCCATGACATAGGCATAGTCGGCGATCTGGAGAGCTTTGCGCGCATTCTGTTCTACCAGAAGAACAGTAGTCCCCATTTTGTTGATATCCTTGACAACATCAAAGATCTGCTGTACCACGAGCGGAGCAAGGCCCATGGATGGTTCGTCGAGCAGCATGACCTGTGGGCGTGCCATCATGGCGCGGCCGATCGCAAGCATCTGCTGTTCGCCGCCGGAAAGGGTACCGGCGAACTGGCTCTGTCTTTCAAAGAGGCGCGGGAAGCGCTCAAAGACCTGGGCCATGTCTTCCGCGATCTCCTTCTTATCATTTCTGTGATAAGCGCCGAGCTCGATATTTTCGCGGACGGTCATGCCCTGAAGGATCTGACGCCCTTCCGGGACGAGGACGACGCCGCTGTTGACGATATCATAGGTCTTCTTCCCTGCGATGGATTCGCCCTTGAAGAGGACGTCGCCGGCGATGGGCTTCATGACGCCCATGATGGTCTTCATGGTGGTGGACTTGCCGGCACCGTTCGCCCCGATCAGGGTGACGATCTTGCCTTCCGGGACAGCGAGGTTGATGCCCTTCAGGGCTTTGATATTGCCATACGCAGCTTCGATATTTTTAAGTTCAAGCAGCATCAGTCTTCCTCCTTACCCAAGTATGCTTCGATGACCTGCGGATTGTTCTGTACCTCTTCCGGCACGCCTTCTGCCAATTTTTTACCGAAATTGACGACCATGACGCGGTCGCAAAGGCTCATGACGAGCTGCATGTCATGTTCGATGAGGACGATAGTGATGCCGTACTTTTCGCGGATCCCGCGGATGAGCTCTGTGAGCGCGGCGGTTTCCGAATCGTTCATGCCGGCAGCCGGTTCATCGAGGAGAATGAGCTGCGGCTTCGTCGCCATAGCACGGGCGATCTCCAGCTTTCTCTGCTTGCCGTAGGGGAGCTCGGTCGCAAGGCGGTCTGCGTCATCCTCAAGACCGACGAATCTAAGAAGCTCCATGGCATCCTCTCTGGCTTCTGCTTCTTCTTTTTTCTGGGAAGCGGTGTGGAGGACGCTGGCAAGGAAGCTGGATTTCAGGCGGTCATGATGACCAACAAGAATGTTTTCCAGAACGGTCATGCCGGTGAAGAGGCGGATATTCTGGAAGGTACGTGCGACGCCGAGATTGATGATCTCATACGGCTTCTTTCCTTCGATGGAGGTGCCGTTCAGGACGACATCCCCTTCCGTCACCTGATATACGCCGGTGATCAAGTTGAAAATGGTGGTCTTGCCGGCGCCGTTTGGCCCGATGACGCCGAAGATCTCCCCTTTGTCCACATGGAAGGACATATTGGAAACAGCGGTGAGGCCGCCGAACTGTTTCACTACATTTTTCATTTCGAGCAGCATCAGTTTTTCCCTCCTTCTACAGCTTTCTTGCTGAATTTCTTGGAGATCCATTTCACCGCATCATAGGAGAGGATGCCGTCCGGACGGAAGGCCATGAGTGCGACCAGCATGACACCATAGATGATGTCGCGGTATTCCGCCATGGAGCGGAGCGACTCCGGTACGATGGTCAGGATGGAAGCGCCGAGGACAGAGCCCCACATGACATTGCTGCCGCCGAAGACGGTGTAGAGCAGGATGTCTACGACCTTGTGCCAGGAGAAATCAGTCGGACTGATGAAGAATGTCGCATGGGCATAGAGCGCACCAGCGACGCCTGCGAAGAACGCAGAGAAGAGGAAGGTCATCATTTTGTAGCGGACTACATTGATGCCGGTCAGGGATGCTGCATATTCGTCAGCCTTGACCGCTGCCATGGCGCGGCCATAGCGGGAATGTTCGAGGCGGTACCAGAAGGTGACGATGAGTACGACGAGGATCAGAAGGACGATGCACATGAGGAGCTGTCCTGCGGTCTGAGAGTCGATCTCCAGCGCATCGATGAGGCCGATGTCACTCGCGTAGTCGGCAAGGACGCTTGCCATAGACGGGATGCCGGAGTAGCCGAGCGCGCCGTGGGTGATGTCCAGATTTAGTGCGATGACGCGGACAACTTCGCCGAAGCCCAGCGTCGCGATGGCAAGGTAGAGCCCGCGCAGACGGATGGTCGGCAGGCCGATGATGAGTGCGACGATCGTCGCGGTGCAGCCGCCCAAGAGGATGCCTAGCGGCATCGGGAAATTATATTCTGCGGTCAGGATCGCAGAGGTGTAAGCGCCGAAGCTCATGAGCCCTGCATTGCCCAGCGACAGGATGCCGGTGCAAAGCGTCATGTAAATGGTCATGGCCAGAATGATATTGATGCATACAAAGGTCAGGACCTGCAGGAAATAACCGTTCAGTAATTCTTCCATTACGGTCTGCCTCCTTTCCCGGCCTTGGAGAATAAGCCTTCCGGACGAATGAAGAGAATCAGGATGATGATGCCGAATGCGACAGCGTCACGATACGAAGAGCTGCCGTAAGCGACGGAGAATACTTCTGCGATGCCGAGGATAAAGCCGCCGGCCATGGCGCCTTCGACATTGCCAAGGCCGCCCATGATGAGGACTGCAAGCCCCTTGAGGCCCATCGCGGTACCCATGGTCGGTTCGATCGCATTAAAGGAAAGACCGATGAGGACGCCGGCTGCTGCACCCAATGCCGATGCCATCATGACAGTGAAGGTGATAATGCGTCCGGTATTGATCCCGAGCAGGCTCGCTGTTTCCGCGCTTTCCGAAGTCGCACGGACAGCCTTGCCGATCTTTGTCTTATTGAGGAGGATGGTGAGAAGCACCATCAGGACGACAGCGGTACCCAGTGAAATGATCTGGATCCCGGAGATCTTGAAAGCACCGAAGTCCATCAGTTCGTTTCCGAAGGATGTCGGGAACGAACGGGTCTGCGGTCCCCATACCATCAGCGCGACGCTTTCAAGGAAGGTCGAGACACCGATGGTGGAGATCAGCGGAGCGAGGTGCGTCACCTTGCGGCGACGCAGCGGGCGCAGTGCGAAGATCTCCAATGCATAGCCAAGGACGGCACCGCCGACCATAGCTCCAATCAAAGCTGGGAAAATCCCAAAGCCTGCCTCTGTGACGAGGAGCAGCCCGATGTAAGCGCCGACCATGAAGATCCCGCCATGCGCCATGTTGACGATGTTCAATACACCGAAAACCAGCGTGTAGCCGATGGCGATGACCGCATAGGCGCTTCCCAGCGTTAAACCGTTGACAAGCTGTTGTAAAAACACGATCTTTTCTCCTTTCAAAATACGAGGGCAAGCCCTCAAAGTGGGGATGGGGTATAAGGTGCAAGGTTCAGGGTTAGCCCCTTGATTGTGGATGAAAGCTTTACTCTCTAGTTAGAAGTGAGGAGTTAGGAGTGAGAAGTGGTGGTGCCCGAAAGCGGTATTCAAGTCACCAGTCACTCAAGGATCCTAATCCCTAAGCTACTAATCCCTAATCCCCAGTCACTAGCTACTAGAAACTAGTCACTAAAAAATCCCATCCCAGAACGAATAGCAATAAAAACGCCCCTGCTGCAATCTGGCGTCATTGCAGCAGGGGCGAAAGATTTCCGCGGTACCACCCTGGTTTTATCACTCAAAAGAGCGCTTTCTAATGAGATGTCACCATATAAAAACGCCCCTATTTCCATTCCGGAAATAGGGGCGACATGCGCGGTACCACCCTACATTATACTCAAGCTCACATCCGTAACGTGGATAGACGCCTTCATTTACTACGTTCGAAGAAGGAGCTCACAGGTGATATCAATCAGTGGAATGTTCCGGCTTGCACCATACGCCGGCTCTCTATGCCATGGACCACGGAATGCTTTGTCCCGATCATCGCTTTTCAGGTGCCTGTAACGCAGGCGGCGTCAGAAACTACTTTTTTCATCTCTGAAACTCCCGGGTGAGCGTGCATCCCTTCCCTGTCGGCTCGCACCGATCGCCGGCTCTCTGAAAGTGCTACGGAATGCTTTTCCCGTTCCTAGCTATTCGTTCTTTCGTTGTGAAATTTATTATACTATGTTATTGATGAATGTCAATAGTTTTTTGTGATTAGTAATTAGTAATTAGGGATTAGGGATTAGGGATTAGGAGTGACTAGTGACTGGTGACTAAATACCACGTTCGGGCATCGCCATTATTTACACTCCGCGGCGCATTTCGTCATCCTGCGCGTAGTGAAATGTCGGATGTTCGATCATGTAAAGGCAAAGCAGTGAGAACTGAGTCGAAGGATCTGGCGCCGCACCACCATTTCGCATTTCTCATTTCTAATTTCTCATTCAAGAGAGGCTTTCAAGGGGGGCGAGCCGCCCCAGTGGCTAACCTTGCACTAAAAAAGCTGTAAATGCCAATGCCGACATTTACAGCTTCTGTCACAATTATTTCACGATGAGAATCGGGCACTGGGAGCGGCTGACGAGGTAGCTGGAAACAGAGCCCATGAAGATGCCCTTCAGGGGACCAAGACCCCGGCTGCCCATGACGATGAGATCGCATTTCTTATCGTCGGCCATATTCAAAAGGACAGGTCCCGGAGAACCGACTTCATAGATCATCTCCGTCTCTACCCCTTTCGGAATCATGGCCTTGGCTTCCTCCAGATCCGCCTTGCACTGCGCTTCCAGATCTTCTGTCAGCTTGGTCGTGAGGCAGCCTTCTGCGATGGAGACCTGATCAAAATTGCTCATCGCGGATACCATGTTGCACACCGAAGCGACGAAGAGCTTTGCGCCTTCACCGTCTTCAGCAATAGCAATGGCCTGCTGGAGCGCTTTCTTTGCATGTTCGGAACCATCATACGGTACCAGGATTTTTTTATAAGAAAGCATATGCATCCCGCCTTTCTATGACGAAGGGATCACTCCCTGTTTTCTTCTGTTTCTATTATAACATGCGTGGGGAAGAGGGGAAAAGAGCGTATGCGGGGTGCCTTCTCAAAGGAACGTCCCCGGCGCTTTTGACGGAAGTGAACCTGCGACATGCCCCGTCAATGAGAAGCCGCCTGCGCCTTCAGCGCCCACCGCTCCATCCCTCGCTCAAAAGGTATACACATCCGTCTCCGGCTTTTCCTTCGGATTGTGGAAAGGAACGACGAGAGAGAACGCATTCGCCGCTGCGAGATCTGCCGTTTCCTGCTTGGTGAGATGGTTCGGCCAGAGGACGAAGGCTGCGCGGCCGGACTCGTAGTAGGACTTTGCCTTGCCATAGCCGTGAAGACTGCCGGTCATGAGGACGGAGAGCTCGGGATGGCAGTCGATGAGCTGTCGGCTCTTCGCCTTGGAGAGCTGGGCATCCGTCAGGAAATAGATGTGCCCGCCTTCCAGAGATGTCTCATCCCACGACCGGAAAATATCGAAGGGATAGCCCAGGATCTCTTCGTGGGCAAAATAGCTCCGATGCCCGATGCGCAGCCACTGGTCACGAAGCTTTGCGGACATGTGGATGGGATATGCCTCGCCAAAGGTCTGATAAAAGAGCATCGCCATGGATAGGCCGCGGCCGTAGGAGGGGACCGGCAAGAGGAGCGGAGCCGACGCAGACAGTGCCTCTTTCGCCGCGTCTGCGACAGCTTTTCTCATATCCTCTGCCCGATCCATGCGGCTGTAGGCGGAGTCGATGACAGCAAGATCCGCCGTGAGACCGCGAACGGCATCACAGCGGTAGAAGGTATCATTCTCCCGGTAGTCACCGGAGAAAAAGAGACGCTTCCCATCCACGGTGATGTAGTACCAGACCGCACCGGCACAGTGTCCCGTCCGTCCCCAGCGGAGCGAGAGCTCGCCGTCCAGGGAAAGCTCAGGCGCGGTGGAGTCAAGGATCATGGTGTTCTTCGGCTTGTAATGGATCTGCTGGTAGGTCTGGTTTGACATCAGGACGGGGCCGGTGAAGCCATTGTTTTCCAGATATTCGATCGCACCCGTATGGTCTTTGTGAGAATGGGTCACGAAAAGATATTCCGCGCGGCGAATCATCTCCGGTGACAGGTCGGGCAGACGGTCCAGCCCGTCCGTCGACGTCCCCGCGTCTATGATGAAGGCATGCCGATCCCCTTCGATATAGAAGCAGTTGCGGCCCTGGTCGCCGCAGCCGCCCGCAATGTAGAGCTGCATGTTGTTCTCCCCTAAGAAGAGATCCGCGAGAAGCACTGATCCCATCGCCGAGTCAGATGGGATCAAATCTTCCCTTGCAAGGGATCCGTAAACAAAAAAGAAGCCAAAAGACATGTCTCATGGCTTCTCTGCTGATAAGTGAAGTTTTATTTATTATATAGCAGTGGACAGAATTTGTAAATGGAAAAGGGATCTGCCTCGTGACTCCCTGTCCCCGCTTCTTAATAATTTTTCGACAGACGATACATGGCAGCGTAAATGTCATCTGCTTCGTCCGCCGGTTCATCGTGGACGCCTGTATAGGCAGCCGGTTTGCCATCAGGCGTGTAGACACCCTGCAGCTTATTCAAGATGCGGTACCGGATCTCTCGGCCATACTGATCGGCACCCACGGCCGTCTCATACTGGAAAATGTACTCGACCATGCGGTCATTGCCATAATCGGGATAGGTGAGCGGGTCTTTATAGACCTCCGCGTACAGCGTCCCGCGGATGACGGGGAGCTCTCCCGCATTGGCCGGATCGCGCTCGATCGTCTCGGTATCCACATAGACGCGCTCTTCATCGCTGGTATAGACCACGGCATAGCGGCTGTAATCATTCAGCATTTTTTCCGAGGAAGGCAGCTGGGCTGCTCCCATGGCAACGCCCGGCAGAGCCAGTGCAGAGATCAGTGCCATAGCGATCATTTTTTTCATTTTCGAGATCCTCCTTTGAAATACATTTGGGGACGGAAATAGTTGTCCCCGTTGAAATGCCAATCACGTGATAAGTCCGGAAGAATGGCGATGAGAGTGTCCATCAGGCGCCGGTCACTCTGACAAACCCGCCTCCGAACCTGGTATTTTTGAGCCAGCCTTCCAGGCAGAATCGATGGGCTTTCCCCTCATCCCAAAGGGTGCAGAAGGTCCCCTCTTCGGTTTCTTCCATCGCTACGATGGGCATCCAGTGCCAATGATAGGGAATGGGCTCATCCCCGCTGTGAAGATTCAAAAATCCCACCGGGCAGTCAGCCGAAAGCCCCGCCTTGATGAAGGAGATGACCCGTTCCGGCTTTGGCGCAAGGATGCGGATAGACGGTATAGAGAGCGATTCTACGACGCCGGACAGGCCTTTCTCTGAAAGATAAGCTGCGAGGCCTTCCCTCAGCCAGCGCGTCTTGTAGAGGCCGTGCATCCTTGGTGTCGCGTACTGCCACAGGGAAAGCATCACGGAAAGCGCAAGTTCCCGGTCTTTCACCGGCGTCTTCCACTCTTTCTTTTCCAGATAGGCTACCATCATGGCAGCGACCGTAGGCCCGCAGCCTGCCAAGCGCTGCCTCTCCTGCGGATACCATTCCTGGTTATAGCCAAGAACAGTCTGACCGCCCACATCCAGCGTGAGCCATTCCGGATGATGGATTTCGGTGATCATACGTGGCCTCCTTGTGGGGAAAATAGAGATCAGGGACGAAGGATGAGGCTCCAATAGTGCAAAGGGCGCGCGCGAAAGCCTTGGCAAGCGCCAGATATGTCCCGATCTCAAAGAATACATGGTCTATGGCGAGAGGAAGCCTGCCCCCTTTACCCGATCCCGTTTTCCTTCAGCAGGGCGCGCACGACGTAGCCTGCCATCATCATGCCGGAAACGGGCGGGACGAAGGAAATGGAGCCGGGGGCATGGCCTTCGCCGACGGGCTTGTGCGGGAGCTCTTTCGAGTAGACGACCGTGAGCTTTCTCACACGGCGTTCCTTCAGCTCCTTTCTCATCTTGCGGGCAAGATGGCAGACAGAGGTCTTATTGATGTCAGCGATCTGCAGCATCTCCGGCCGCAGGCGATTGCCCGTTCCCATGGAAGAGATCACCGGTATCTTCAGCTTCCAGCAGACTTCCGCGATGGAGATCTTCGCCGGTACATCATCGATGGCATCGATGATGTAGTCGGCGTGGAGATCTCTGATGAAGTCCTCGTCGCCGGGGCGATAGAAAATGGGCATGGCCTTCGCATCACAGGCCGGATTCACGAGGTGCGCACGTGATACCATGACTTCTGCCTTATTTTTTCCGATGGTCGTTAAGTCAGCGACCAGCTGGCGGTTCAGATTTGTGATATCGACTTCATCCTTATCGATGAAAATGAGGTGTCCCACGCCCGCTCTCACGAGTGCTTCTGCCGCATAAGAACCGACGCCTCCGATGCCAAAGACCGCGACTGTCTTGGCCTGGAGGCACTCGATGCCCTTCTCATCTATGATGCGGGCAGTTCTGCTAAATATCGGATCCATCAATGTCCTCCCGGGATGATCTCGATCCAGTATCCGTCCGGATCATTGATGAAGTAGATGCCCATATCCTTGTTCTCATAGCACACGCAGCCCATCGCCTTGTGTTTCTGATAGGCTTCCTGCATATTATCCACCTCGAAAGCCAGATGGAATTCATTGTCCCCCAGATCGTAGGCTTCCTTGCGATCACGCAGCCAGGTGAGCTCGAGCTGGAAGCCCGTCGCCATGTCTCCCATGTACGTCAGGATAAAGGAGCCGTCAGAAGCTTTATAAGTACGGTTCACCGTAAGTCCCAGCGCTTCTTCATAAAAGGCAATGCTTTTTTCGAGATCAAGCACGTTGAAATTTTGATGGTTAAACAGAAATTTCATAGTTACTCTCCTTTTCAAAACTTTGTAGTATTTGTAGTATAACAGGATGACAAGAAAGCGACAATAGGGAGAAGGTTCAACGGGTTCAATGGGTTCTAAGGGTTAGCCCATGGGCGGCTCCGTCCATTGATTGTGAATGAAAGCTTTGCTCGAATGAGGAATGAGGAATGAGGAATGGTGGTGCGGCGCATAAAAATCAGAAGCGCCGCGGAGTATAAATAAGGCGATGCCCGAAAGTGTCTTGGAGCGCAGGTTTCTCGCTTGAGATTTCCAAACATCGACCGATGAGCCGTGAATGACAAAGATTTCTCTCTTCGCTCGAAATGACGATACGAGAGAGCCTGATGTTTTCTAGTCACTTGAGGCTCCTAATCCCTAGTCACTAGTCACTAGTCACTAGTCACTAGTCACTAGTCACTACTTCTTCCCCTTCACCAGTCCCCCATGGACTTCCTGCACATCGAAGACAGAGAGGAAGGCGGAAGCATCGATGGCGTGAACGACCTGCTTCAGCTTTGTGATCTCCAGACGGCTCACCACGCAGTAGAGGACATCCTTATCATCCTTCAGGAAGCCTCCCTGTCCGTGCAGGCGGGTGACAGCGCGATGCATATCGTGAACGATCGCATCGGACACCGCATCGTAAGAGGTCGTCACGATGAAGACCCCCTTCGACGAGTCGAGACCCGTCGAGACCGCATCGATCATGCGCGAGCAGATGAAGTAGGCGATGAGGGAATACATCGTACTGTTCCAGCTGAAGACAAAGCCGGCCGCACCAAGGATGAAGAAATTAAAAAACATGATGATCTCGCCCACGGAGAAAGGAAATTTATTATCCATCCAGATCGCCATGATCTCCGTGCCATCGGTCGAGCCGCCGCTCTTGATGACGATGCCGACACCCATGCCGATGATGATGCCGCCAAAGATCGTCGAGAGGAAAGGATCCGACGTCGCGGGCTTCATCGTCTCAAAATAGGACGAGCAAAGCGAGAGGATGACGATCGCAAAGGTCGAAGACAGCGCGAGCCGCGCCCCGAGCCGCTGATAGCCGATGTAGAAAAAGGGCAGGTTCAGAAGGACGATGAGCACGCTGAAGGGGATCCCCGTCAGCGCCTGCACGAGGAGCGAAATGCCTGTGATGCCTCCGTCGATGATGTCATTCGGGATCAGGAAGAGATTGAGCCCCGCCGAGTAGATGGCTGCGCCCACGGCCAGCCCGACGGCTTTCTTCAATTCGCTTGCGAGGTCGATATGCCGATGGAATAGGTACATGAAAGACTCCTTTTGTGGAAATGAGTGACTGGTGACTAGGGATTAGTAGCTAGGGACTAGGGACTAGGGATTAGGAGTGACTGGTGACTAGTGACTGGTGACTGGTAACTAAATGCCAGTTGCAGACATCACCTTATTTGTGCTCCTCAGCACATCTCGTCATCCTTAGCAGCAGGAAACGTCGTATGTAAGAAAGCCGCTTACAGAAAAGCGAGGACTGAGCCGAAAAATCTTGCCGCACAGCCATCCCTCATTCCTAATTAAAAAGCACTGCCGACGAGCATGCCGCTCATCGATCAGTGCTTTCTGAAATCGCGGCTTCCCGCGAATATAATTCTGGCAGAAGGGATGGGATTCGAACCCATGAACCTCTTGCAAGGTTAACGGTTTTCAAGACCGCCTCCTTCAACCACTCGGACACCCTTCCATAATGATAGTATTATAGGGGAAACAGAGGGAAATGTCAAATGGCAGTGCGAAGCATGTATCCATCCATATAAGAATCTGTTTCATAATATCTTCGGTGCTGTGGAGTTCCCTGATAATACGGTCTACCAGTTTTTATTGTTTTTAGAAGAATTCCCTGTACCGAGTAAAATTTTACACGAAGCAGGAGAGCCATATTTCCAAGTCGCCGAGGACGATCCTATGACTTATGGACCGGCGATGGGGAACGCCGATCCATAAGTCATAGGGCGCGTACAACCCGACGGCCAACTTACTTTCGTAAAGCCGCAGATCTTTAGTTTTACTCAATATCAAGTGCTCTGCTTTGCCGCCAGCTTCTCGACCATAGCCTCAAGTCTTGCAATCTTTTCATTTTGCTCAGCCACAATTTCCTTTTGCTCAGCCACAGTCTCCTTCAGAGCTGCAATCTGCTCATTCTGCGCTGCCACAGTCTTCACCAAAGCAGCCTTCGTGGTCGGCGTTTTACTCGGACGGTCGAGCGCAAAGCTTACGCCTGCGTTCACCATGTTCTCGCCGTTGCCCATGTTACCGGAAATGCTGAACATAACCTGCTCACTCGGACGATAGAATGCGCCGATAGCCACAGCGCTTGCGCCGTGATAGCTGCCCACGCCTGCGGCGAAGGACAGCTTGTTGTCAGGGTCAAAGTCCATCGGATGCAAAGCTGCCAGAGCTGCCGCACCAGCGCCCACCTTGTTCACCTTCGTGTCCAGCTTGCTCACTGCGCCGCCAAGCGTATCCACTCTGCCGCCCAGCTCGTCTACGCGACCGTTGACGTTCTTAATATCCGCTGCGTTTTTATCTGCCTTTTTGTTCACAGCAGCAGTTGCCTGTGCAAGGTTATCGCCCAAGCCTGCGTCCTTCAACGCCTTCAGCTCGTCAGCAGTGCCAACCTTGTTGTTCACATTCACTACAGCGTCAGACAGATTAGAGCCTAAGCCTGCGGTGGTCAGCTTGTTGGTGTCGCCGATGTTGTCGGTATTTGCCTTCATCTGCTTATCCAAAGCAGAAATATTAGCGTTTACAGTATCAGTTTTCTTTACATAGTTTTCAGATGTAATATCTCCTAACTTAGCATCAACAACCTCGCCTGCTTTATTTCCTGCAAGATCCTTAATCACGTTCTTGCCTGCGTCGGTAATGTTGGACAGGTCTTTGTCAGCCTTAGTATTGATGGCTTCAGCATTTGCCTTCAGCTGGTTATCCAAAGCAGAAAGGTTGCCTGCTACGGTATTGCCTGCACTAATGTAGTTGCCATCAGTCATCGTGCCAATTTTGTTGTCAACCTTGTTCAACTGGGTATCCAGTGCAGAGATGTTAGCGTTTACAGTATCAGCTTTCTTTACATAGTTTTCAGATGTAATATTTCCCAGCTTAGTATCAACAATTTCGCCTGCTTTATTTCCTGCAAGATTCTTAATTACATTCTCGCCTGCTGGGTTAATGTTGGACAGGTCTAAGTTTGCTTTGTTTGTGATAGCAGTTGCGTTGGTGTTTACCTGCTTATCCAGTTCCACAAGGTTAGCAGATACATTATTCGCTTTCTTGATGTACGTGCCATCGGTGCTAAGGCTGCCAATTTTGTTATCTACAGCAGTAATTGAACTCGTATTTTTCGTTATCTTCTTATTCAAACTAGAAGCATCAACATTAATTGTCGGGCCTTGAGTTCCATCATTTTTTGTTAGTTTTGTGCTTCCATTACCATTATCATCAATTTTAATCGTAGACCAGGTGTCTCTTAAGATTTGACCATATGTCGCAGCATCATTGTCAGCTGTTCCATATGCAACATTTATAATTTGTCTGTATTCCGGACCAAGAGATCCGCTTCCCGCTCCTACAGAAACACTATTGTCTCGTTTTGCCTCAGATCCTGTACCGATAGCAACAGAATTTACCCCGGTTACCTTAGAATTTGAGCCAAATGCAAATGACCCCTTAGACTCTGCAGAAGAATAATATCCAATCGCAATTGATTCTTCAACAGCTGCCTTAGCCATATACCCTAATGCAACTGAATTCTTAGCCAGAGCTTTAGCACTATATGCGATAGCTAAACTATCCTGACCTTCCGCCGCAGCCTCTTTACCTATTGCAGTGCTATATCTACCTGACGCTTTAGTACGATACCCAATTGCAACAGCATCATAAGTACCTGATGCGTTAGCCAGGGATCCTATTGCCACACCGCCGTGGTCTGCTTTAGCATCGCCACCAATTGCGGTAGTACGGTCGCCTGTAGCCACGGCATTAGTACCAAGGGCAATAGAATCAAGTCCTGTAGCTGCTGCACTATTACCTATGACAATCATACCGGTTCCTTCTTCAGTTGAATTGGGATTCTTTTTTGCCGTTGCCCCATCACCGCAGATAATATTTTTATCCTGATCAATGGTCACGTTTTCTGCAAACGCACGTTCCCCCCCACAAAACTCATACCGCACACCGCCATCACCGCTAAGGCAATACGCGCCTTTTTCGCTGCACTCATAAAAGCATTTTTTTCCATACGTACACTCCTCCTAGCCTTTAATTTTGGCCACAACACTTAACAAATCTTCGATTGTATAACCCCTCTTTGAGGGTTGATAAGCTGATTTTTCTACATCTACGAAGAAATCATTCATACAACAGACAAATATTGCTCGCAGAATCATGAAATGGTCAATGGTAACTCCGCAACGACCAAACTCGATATTCGACATATTCGCTTGACTGATTTCCAGCTGCTCCGCAAGATATTTTTGCTGGAAGCCTTTAAGTTAGCCACGTCATTTGAATGCGATTGCCAACCAGCATCGCATTTTCGCTCATCATCTCATTCCACCAACACTCAGGCTCAACAGCTCTCAAAGCTTTATTTTTAATAAAACGTTACAAATTTGTGGCATAACTTTTTTTTATGAATTATAGCATAAATGCCATCCCCCCCGCAAGACATCGCGGGAGGCAGCCCTGCTTTTTATACGAGTCCTGCCACGAAGCCATTCCTCACCACCTGCATCGGCTCTTCCCAATCGTTGTATAATAGTAAGGTAATTTTAATAAGCAGGAAGGCGATCGTGAGCGATCACGCCTCCCGAAGGCAGCGCTCTGTTTGTGCGCCGCCTTTTGAATCCTCTACCCCATAAGAAGGAGTCCTCATGAATACCAAAGAAACCATAGACGCCATTCTCGCGGAGACAGGCAAAGCCGTCCTGGGCAAGGACGATGTGCTCCGCCGTATACTGACCGCCATCTTGGCAGGTGGCCATATCCTGATCGATGACATCCCCGGCGTGGGCAAGACGACCATGGCCGTCGCCTTCACCCGCACACTCGGGCTTGACTACAAGCGTATGCAGTTCACCCCTGATGTCCTGCCCTCGGATATCACGGGATTTTCCATGTATGACAAAGTTTCCGGCAGCTTTCGCTACGTGGCAGGCAGCGCGATGACGAATTTCTTCCTCGCCGATGAGATCAACCGCGCTTCCCCGAAGACACAGTCCGCGCTCCTCGAAGTCATGCAGGAAGGACGCCTCTCGGTCGACGGCAAGACCTACACCGTCCCGCAGCCCTTCATCGTCATGGCGACGCAGAATCCTTTCGGCTCCTCCGGCACACAGGAGCTCCCCGAGTCGCAGACCGACCGCTTCATGATCCGCATCACCGTCGGCTATCCGTCCCGTGAGAACGAGATCGAGATCCTGAAGGGCAGCCGCCGGAGCGCCGCCTTGTCCCTTAGCGCCGTCATCACGCCCGACGACCTTCTTACCCTTAGAAAACAAGCCGCGGAGGTCCATGTCGAAGACAGCCTCTTCGCCTACATGGTGGATATCGCCGCTGCTACCAGAGAAAGCCATGACATCTCGCTCGGTATCTCTCCGCGCGGCACAATGGCGCTTTCCGCCATGACCCGCGCCCATGCCCTCATGGAGGGCAGAACTTACGCGACCCCGGATGATGTCCTCGCCGTCGCCCCCTACACCCTCTCCCACCGTATCACCCTTTCCGGCGATGCCCGCTTTGCTGGAAAGACCGCAGAAAGCGTGCTTGATGATATTTTGAAATCCGTCCCCATGCCGGAGCTGGTGTAATAGCGGGTGACTGGGGACTAGTGACTAGTAGCTAGGGATTAGGGATTGGGGATTAGGAGTGACTGGTGACTTGTGACTGGGGACTGGTGTCTAGTGACTAGTAGCTAGGGATTAGGTTTGCGATACGAGAAAACCGCTAGTTTCAAACCTCCG
>OLGZ01001267.1_pt1 | contig 15029 bp, 10 predicted proteins | sample 1605981 | NCBI WGS metagenome assembly OLGZ01 (sample SAMN03283291) | human gut metagenome | biome: human-associated habitat; material: feces | host: Homo sapiens | place: Peru | collected 2012 | reverse complement strand
CCTCCGTGTCAATCAGCGGAGTGATTGACACGGGAGTGAACAGTAACTATTAATTACTGTTAACTGATTCTTTTTACAGTATTATAATTTTACTATAAATGAAAGGCAGAGTAAAGTGCGATTGCCTTTCTTCTCTGCCTTGTTGCTGTTTATAATAATCTTATGAAGTGAGTTTCAAAAGTAAATTTTGCCACTCACTTGTTTGTTACTGCTCACAGTATCTGTTAATATCTGTCTGACTCATCATAATCATCTTTTCCGCCATAGCAGTCATCTGCATTTTTGGAATTGCAGTTTGTGCTGTTCTTGCTCTTATTTGAATAAGAATTTTTGCTGGAATTCTTATTCGAACCTGAATTAGATGTTGAATTTCTGTTCTTACTCTGATTTTCTTCCTTCGATGAATAGAATCCATTCTGGGAATTTTTACTTGTGTTGCTATAATTTTTTGCCATGATACTTCCTCCTTATTTGGTGTTACTGTTCTTATTAACTGACAGTAACTATTTAGTACAATCTTTATTATCCCAAACGGAGGTCTTTTTATGCATTTTGTTTCAACCATATTTTGAATATTTTGCTTGCTTTTTCCAAATGCATATATTATACTGATTCATGTAGAAAGATTATTTTCTACAACCCCTTATTAATTATTTATACTCCCCTCAAAAGACCGATGGCTCCCCCATCGGTCTTTTACTTTTCTTTTTTCTAATATCGTCGGTTCCCGCCGATCAGTCTGATCACGATCATAATGATCAGAAGAGGTACAAGAACCGGTGCCAGAAAACTGATGATTCCTGTTATAACAGACACAACTACTACGACTACAAATACAACTGCAAGAATCAGTAAAGCCTTCTTCCACCAGGTATCTAATCTGAACTCATGATAAGAACCATAAGAATGTCCTGTACCATATTCATTCTTCTGTTCATACCCTGTATAGCTGTCCTGTGTCTGAGCCGTCTGATTGTACGAATTATTGAACGGACTCCTGTTCTCATAGACCACTTCTTCATCTGTTCCATCACTTGCATCTACAATGGTTTTCGCAATTGCCCACGGATCTCCGAGCAGTTCCAAGACCTCCTGCTCGCTCTTTCCTTTTCTCATCTCTTCTATAATATAATCATCATAAAACTTAAGATGATCCTGAATTGTTACAGCATCAAGCTTCCCATTCAAAGCTTCCTGTAATTTCCGGATAAATTCCTGTCTTGTCATATTCCGCTGTTACCTCCTGTTCCGAAGTTCTCTTTAGATGTAGAATACCACACTGCCATTCTTTTTTAAACCGTTATTTTCCACTACACCTGTCGTTCATAATTTGTTCATTTATCATTTAAAAATCTTTCATCTTCTTATCACTTTTTCTTCATTTCTCTCACATATACTATAAGCATCAAAGGAAAAAACAAAAAACTTTGAATAAACTTTTTCATAATACATGCCGGGAACCAGTAAATGGTTACCCGGCATCCTCCCTTTTATGGAGACTTTTTTCTTATTCCGGAACCACCGGATCACTTATCACTTCTTGTTTCGTTTCCTGTTGTATTTCCTCTTCTACAGGTTTTTCCGCAGTTTCCTGTGTTTGCTGTTCTGCCATTTGCTCTGTTTCTTCCTTGTTTTCCCCGTTCTTCTCTTCTTTTGTCGTTTCTTCTATCTTTTTTTCACACGCTTTGACCGATTCCAGGATCTCCTGAACCTGTTCTTCTATCTCTTTCTTCCATTTCATATCTTCCAATGCTTTTTTTCTGTCCTGCTCAGTTTCACTGCGTTCCTCTGATATTGTTTTCGCATCGTCTGATTTCTGTTCTTGCACTGACACTTTGCTTTCCATAACAGCACTGTTGCCTTCTCTTCCTCTGCTTATCCCAATTCCAGCTGCCGTAATTACTGCTCCTGCAGCAAATAAAAGAACCGCCAGTTTAACATTCCGAAGTTTTACTTTCTGTTCCAGGTTCCATTCCTCACGTTCCTCCGGAAGATCACGTATCACCTGACTGATCTTATCATAATGTCGTCTTCCACCACCGGTACAACGTTCAATGATCCGCTCCAGTCTGCGTTCTTCGCTTCTGCTAAGTTCCGGGATCTGCTCTGTATATGCCAGTAAAAACTGCAAAATCTTACCATATCCGAACAAATCTATCGAACAATTTTTCTTGCTGCCTGCCGCTGTCGGGCGGATAAAGTGACTTCTCACCGCCTTCTGCTGCATCTTCTTCATAACAAATTCATTTTCCTGTGCATCCGGATTTAAAAGCAGCAGTTCTCCTTCTTCTGTCACAACAATACTATACGGCGTCAGACAACGATAATTCTGCCCACGTCTCGACTGCTGGTACTTTCTTATTTCCCCGGCGATCTGTCGGAACCATTCAAACAACACCGCTTTATCTAACTGTGTGTTATCCCGCAGATAATAAATCAAAAGTTCTCCCTGCAGGCAATCGATACCTGGCTGGCATTCAGTTCCTTTTTCCACGAAGCGAAGTACTTCATACATTTTTTCCATATTTAATTCTACTGCAATCTGTCATCTAAACGTGTGCGGCCCCACACCGCACACGATACAATACCTGTCCAATTGAAAATTATCAGAATCTGATACGAACTACTCTTCAGAATCTTTCCTGATTCTTCAGTCAGAACGACTGAAGTGTGACTCTCATATTAATTGAATTCTTCCAGTCTGTCAAGAGCTGCGGCAACAACTTTATCCATGTCATAATATTTATAATCTCCCAGTCGTCCGCCAAAGATTACATTTTCTTCCTTTTCTGCAAGCTTCTTGTATTCTTCAAACAATGCATTATTCTTCTCATCATTTACCGGATAGTATGGTTCCATACCAACACTCCATTCTGATGAATACTCTCTGGAAATAACCGTCTTCTCCTGCTTGCCAAACTCAAAATGCTTATGCTCGATAATTCTTGTATACGGAACTTCACGCTCTGTGTAATTGACAACAGCATTTCCCTGATAGTTCTCACAATCAAGAACTTCTGTCTCAAATCTGACAGAACGATACTCCAATGCTCCCAGCTGATATCCAAAATATTCATCGATCATTCCTGTAAAAATAATCTTCTCTGCAATCTCCGGATTCTCTTTTCTGAATTCAAAGAAATCAATCCCTGTGCGAACTTCTGTCCCTTCTAGCATCTTCTCAACGATTGCTGTATAACCGCCAACCGGAATTCCCTGATATCTGTCATTGAAATAGTTATTATCGTAAACAAAGCGGAATGGCAGACGTTTGATAATAAATGCCGGAAGTTCTGTACACTTTCTTCCCCACTGTTTCTCTGTATAACCCTTAATCAGTTTCTCATAGATATCTCTTCCGCCAAGAAAAAGTGCCTGTTCCTCCAGATTTTGTGGATCTGTGATTCCTGTCTCTTTGCGCTGTTTTTCAATAATCTCTTTTGCTTCCTGTGGTGTGCGGATATTCCACATCTTACTGAATGTATTCATATTAAATGGCAGGTTATAAAGTTCATCTTTATAAACTGCTACCGGTGAATTGATGTAATTATTAAATTCCGCGAACTGATTCATGTAATCCCATATCTTTTTATCAGACGTATGGAAAATATGTGCACCATATTTATGTACATGGATTCCTTCTATGTCCTCACAGTAAATATTTCCTGCAATATGATCTCTTCGGTCAATCACAAGACATTTCTTCCCTTTTTTCTTTAATTCATGTGCCATGACAGCTCCATAAAGACCTGCTCCGACAATCAGATAATCGTATTCTTTCATTTACTCCTTCTTTCTGCAAAACAGTTATTCCTGCCTCTTACAAAACTTTCATGCAATCACAAGAAAAACTGTTTTGTCTTCTTTTTTTCATGTTACGGTGTGTTTATGATAACACATTTTCTAATAAATTTGAATCTCTATCAAAAATACGGTATACTTAACAGCAAAAGGAGGATGAATTATGCTTATAAAAAATGGTTTTCTAATTGATCCTGCATCTGATACAGAACGTCTTGTCGACCTTCGCATCACAGACGGTCTGATCCAGACACTCGCAGATGCCGGAACTCTGACACCTGAAAATGGAGAGGATGAGCTTGATGCTGCAGGACTTATGATTTCTCCAGGACTTGTTGACACACACATTCATTTCCGTGATCCCGGATTTACTTATAAAGAAGATCTTCATACCGGATCTCTTGCAGCAGCTGCCGGTGGATTTACTTCTGTGATCTGTATGGCAAACACTTCACCTGTCATCGATTCTGTTCCGGTTCTTAAAGAACTGATGGAACGGGAGGCTTTGGAAGACATCCATATTTTCCAGGCTGCTGCTGTCTCCTGCGGACTCAAAGGCGAGGAGATGACTTCTATGAAGGAACTTGCTGCTGCCGGTGCCTGTGGATTCACAGATGACGGAATCCCTCTTAAGAATGCCGCATTTCTCTATAAGGCAATGGAAGAGGCGAAGGCACTTGACCTTCCGATCAGTCTTCATGAAGAAGATCCTGCATTTATTGAAACAAACGGAATCAACCACGGCTCTGTATCCGATGCGCTGGGCATCTACGGTTCTCCTTCGATTGCAGAAGAATCACTTGTTGCCAGAGACTGTCTGCTGGCACTTCGTTCCGGTGCCCAGGTCGTGATCCAGCATATCAGCTCGGGACAGTCCGTTGAACTGGTACGTACCTTTAAAGCTATGGGAGCAAATCTGCATGCAGAGGCAACTCCGCATCATTTCACTTTGACAGATGAAGCTGTATTAAAATACGGCGCCCTTGCCAAGATGAACCCACCGCTTCGTACAGAAAATGACCGTCTTGCTATCATCGAAGGGCTCAAAGACGGTACGATCGACCTGATTGCTACAGACCATGCGCCACACAGTGCGGAAGAGAAATCTCGTCCTATCACACAAACACCAAGCGGTATTATTGGTCTTGAGACTTCCCTTGCTCTCGGAATCACTTCTCTCGTGCGTCCGGGACACCTGACATTAAGCCAACTGATCGAGAAGATGACGATCAATCCAGCCAGCCTGTATCACCTTCCGTGCGGTTCTGTCGCAGAAGGAAAATCCGCTGATCTTGTACTGTTTGATCCAGATGAGAAATGGATTCCTGAGACTTATGCTTCTAAGTCTTCTAATTCTCCATTTACCGGATGGGAATTGTATGGAAAAGTAAAATATACAATCTGTGATGGAAAGATTGTATACAAGGATTAACCCAAAAGGTCCCCTGCAGAATCTTTCACTTCCGCAGGGGACCTCTTCTTTGCTCATTAATCCTCAATCGCTGTTACTGTATAATCTTTATCTTCGACTGTCTTTTTCAGCACTTCATTACTGATTTCGGAATTCAGTGTCACAACTGCAGTTCCGGCCTCATGGCTGACTTCTGCTGTATCAACCTGCTCAAGTGCCTCGAGAGCTTTCTTTACAGCTGCCTCACAGTGTCCACACATCATTCCTTCGATTTTCATTGTCTTTGTCATCTTTGTCTCCTCCTTGTTTTCTGACTCATTTTTGTCTGCTAAGACATTATCTGAAACAGTATTTTCTGCTGTTTCTACCTTTTTCATCTTTCTTTTTCTGTCTTTGCTGGCATCATACATTTTAAACAGATTTAATCTCAATGCATTTGTCACTACACAGAAACTGGACAGGCTCATTGCCGCCGCTCCGAACATTGGATTTAATTTCCAGCCAAAGAGTGGGATCCAGATTCCTGCTGCCAGCGGAATTCCTATCGCATTATAGAAAAATGCCCAGAACAGATTCTCATGAATGTTGCGCAGTGTTGCACGGCTCATACGGATTGCCGCCGGCACGTCACTTAACCGGCTCTTCATCAGCACAACATCCGCTGCATCGATTGCAATATCTGTCCCCGCTCCAATGGCAATTCCCATATCTGCCCTGGTCAGTGCCGGTGCGTCATTGATACCGTCACCTACCATCGAAACCTTTCCTTTTTCTTTCAGCTTGCGGATCACCTGTTCTTTTCCTTCCGGAAGAACACCTGCGATCACTTCATCCACACCTGCCTGCTCACCAATTGCCTTCGCTGTGCGCTCATTATCTCCGGTCAGCATAACAACATGGATTCCCATATTCTGAAGTTCTTTCACTGCCTGTGGACTATCTTCCTTGATCACATCCGCAACTGCGATCATGCCAAGGAACTGCTCATTCCTTCCAAAGAACAGCGGTGTCTTTCCCTGCTGTGCCAACCGTTCCGCCTGTTCTTTTATGCTGGCAGAAATCTTCATTTTGTCAGAAATGAATTTAAAATTGCCTCCGTACAGCCAGTCCTCTCCAAGTTTTCCTGACAGACCATTTCCCGGAACTGCCTGAAACTGTGTGATTTCACTTTTCTGCTCTGCTTCCCCATTTTCTTCTGCCTTTGCAAGAATTGCCCGGGCAAGCGGATGCTCACTTTTCTTCTCCAATGCATTTGCAAAAAATAATAATTCATGTTCTGTCATTCCGTCCGCAGGGAGCAGATCCGTCACCTTCGGTTCTCCACTTGTGATTGTTCCTGTCTTATCCAGTGCGACAATCTCCGTCTTTCCTGTCTCTTCCAGCGAAACAGCTGTCTTAAACATGATTCCATTCTTCGCGCCCATTCCATTTCCAACCATAATTGCAACCGGAGTGGCCAGACCTAATGCACACGGACAGCTGATCACCAGAACAGAAATTCCCCTTGCAAGTGCAAATCCAACAGACTCTCCGACAAGCAGCCATACGATCATTGTGACGACTGCAATGGAAATAACTGCCGGAACAAATACTCCTGAAACTTTATCTGCCACTTTGGCAATTGGCGCTTTTGTTGCTGCCGCATCACTTACCATCTGAATGATCTGTGATAATGTCGTATCCTCGCCAACTCTCGTCGCCTCGCAACGCAGAAAACCTGACTGATTCATTGTAGCCGCAGACACTTTATCCCCTTCTGCTTTATCTACCGGTATACTCTCTCCGGTCAGGGCAGCTTCATCTACTGCACTGTTTCCTTCCAGAACAATTCCATCCACCGGAATATTCTCCCCCGGTCTTACAACAAACTGATCTCCTCTTCTCACCTGGTCAATCGAAACTTCCTGTTCTTTTCCATCACGCAGGAGCGTTGCTGTCTTTGGTGCCAGCTTCATGAGGCTTTTTAATGCATCTGTTGTCTTTCCCTTTGAATGTGCTTCAAGCATCTTTCCGACCGTGATCAACGTTAAAATCATTGCTGCTGATTCAAAATAAAATTCATGCATCAGCTCCATCACATGATCCATATCGCCTGCCGTCTGCGCTGCTGTCATAGCAAATAATGCATACACGCTATATCCATAAGATGCACCTGCACCAAGTGCAACCAGCGTATCCATATTTGGTGCTCTATGGATCATGCCTTTCCATCCACTGATAAAAAACTTCTGATTGATCACCATAACGATTGTCGTTAACAGGAGCTGCACCAGCCCCATCGCCACATGATTTCCTTCCAGAAATACCGGAAGTGGCCAGCCCCACATCATATGCCCCATTGACAGATACATGAGCGGAATCAAAAAACACAAAGAAGCGATCAGACGCCTTTTCATTTTCGGTGTCTCCCTGTCTTTCAACGCATCTTCCGCACAGTTCTGCTCACTTTGATTCATCCCATGCCCTTCATTCTTTGCAGATTTCAACGTTGCCCCATATCCAGCTTCCTCAACAGCCGCAATGACCGCATCTACTGTTGCTGTGCCTTCCACTCCCATGGAATTCGTCAGAAGACTGACTGAACAGTTCTCAACTCCGGGAACTTTCCCAACTGCCTTCTCAACACGGGCACTGCAGGCTGCACAACTCATTCCCGTCACATTATATTGTTCCATCTTACTCCTCCTTCAAGTTGTGATCCGGACTTTTTGTGCCAGATCTCTCTTCAGATCTTTTATCGCATCAATTTCTGAAGTGTCGTCACGAGCTCGTCAATCGTTTCATCTTTTCCATCCCGGATATCATCTGCCACACATGTCCGGATATGGTTTGCCAAAAGCACTTTATTGAAACTATTCAGAGCCGCATTCACCGCAGATACCTGAATCAGAATATCCGGACAATACGCGCCTTCTTCAACCATTCTGCGAACGCCCCTGACTTGTCCTTCAATTCTACTCAGACGATTCATCAGATCTTTATATTCTTTTTCCGGGCGATCCTTTGTCTTGTGACAACATCCCGGACAGACTTTCTTTTCTTCCATGATATTCCTCCTGTCAAATAACCCCCTGGGGGTATATTCTCTTACTATTAATATATACCCCCTACAGGTATATTTCAAGTGTTTTTTACAAAAAGTTACAGTTCATGCTACGTGCGGTTACTGTTTACATGTGCGCCCAGCAATAACAAAGAAGCTGTCATGGAATATTTCACAATTGTATCTATGTTCCATGCAGCTTCTCTGCAATTCATTATTATATTTGTTATTGTATTTTCTGACAAATCTGTCTTATTCTACACTCTTCAGTGACTCAACCATGTTGATCTTCTTTAATTTAAAATACATTACTCCATTGACAAACAAGGAAAATGCCACTGTCAGCAGAAAAGCATACAGGAAACTTGGCGGGTCGATATTTCTTCCAAACATAACCGAATCAATCTCCACTGTCTCAACAATAAAGCGGTGCAGAATTTTTCCGATCAGCAATCCTGCCAGTGACCCGATCAATGTCAGCAGGATATTCTCTCTGTAGACATAAGAAGAAACTTCTTTGTCATAAAATCCAAGCACCTTTAATGTTGCCAGTTCTCTCTTACGCTCTGTAATATTAATGTTATTCAGATTATACAGCACTACAAATGCCAGCATTCCCGCTGAAATGATCAATACAACAATCACGATATCCAGACTCTCCAGCATATGATCCACCTGCTTTTTCAGGCTTGTCGTATAGCTGATGCTAAGTGTTCCATCACACTTCATTACATTTTCGCCGACATCCTTTGCCTCCTCTGTTGTACGATTCTGAGTTCTATAATAAATTGAATTATAGGCCGGAGCCTCACCGAATGTCTTTTCATAGACTTCAGATGTCATATAGAGATAATGTCCCATATAATTCTCACAGATTGCGCTGATCAAGACTGTTTTCTCTCCGTCATCTGTATTGATCATTAACTTATCACCGACATTGACTCCCAGCAGTTTCGCTGCTTTTTCAGTCAGGATTGCGCCTTTATCATCTAACGAATAAGTTTCCTTTGTCTTACGATTCCGGATCACGACAAACTTTTTGAATGCTTCCACATCTTTTGGTACATCTAAATAAACTTCCTGAGAAGACTCTCCTGAACTGACCTCAATATTTTTCAAAAAGTTTTCTGCAGTCACTGATACATTCTTATCCGTATCCAGTTCTTTCTGAACCTCATTCTTCTCTTCTTCTGTTGCATCTTCCTTTAAAATAACGTCTCCATCATAAAGCTGAATCTGTTCGTATTGAAGCGGAACGATTGCTGAAATAGAATCTTTTAATCCGAAACCGAATAACATCATACCCATACAACCGCCAATTCCAAATACTGTCATGAAGAATCGTTTCTTATATCGGATCAAATTACGTACCGTAGATTTCCATGTAAAGTTCAGATTCTTCCAGATAAATGGAATTCTCTCTAAGAATACTCTCTTCCCCTGTTTTGGTGTCGGCGGACGCATTAATTCCGCTGCCTGCTCTCGTAATTCTTTCATACAGGAGAACAAGGTTGCAATTACTGTACATCCAAGTGCTGCCGCACACGCTGTCACGGCATAATACAAATTATATGGGATCACAACATCATGCATATGACGATACATAATCTTATAGGCGGTAATAATGATATAAGGAATTATCTTTTCTCCAATCAGAATTCCGAAAACACCACCGGTTAATGTCGCAAGAATCGCATACCAGATATACTTTCCAACAATTGAAGCATTTCCATATCCGAGAGCCTTCAAGGTCCCGATCTGTGTTCTCTCTTCCTCTACCATTCGTGTCATTGTTGTCAGACTGATCAATGCTGCAACAAGGAAGAAAATGAGTGGGAACACTTTACCGATTGCGCGCATACGGTCTGCATTATCTCCGTATCCGCTGTATTCTGTCAGATTGTTCCGATCATAGACATACCACTTTGGCTTTTCAAGATCATCGATTTTCTGCTGTGCTTTCGCAAGCTCTTCTCTTGCTTCTGTGATCTGCCGCTCTCCATCCTCAATCTTCTTCTGAGCTTCTATACGTCCTTCCTCATACTCGGCCCAACCGTCTTCCAGCTCCTTCGTTCCGCTGCTTAACTGCTGCTGTGCCTCCTCAATCTTCTTCTGTCCCTCACTGATCTGCTGCCATCCGCTGTCAATCTGCTGCTGACCGGATGTAATCTGTGCCTTTGCCTGATCTATCTGCCGGCTTGCTGTAAGGATTGCAGCATCCCCCTGTGTCAACACATCCGTCAGTTTCTGTATATTATCCTGCAATACCGGAATACCTGCTTCAATCTGGGCTATCCCGGCTTCAACAACTGGAAGCCCTTCGTTGATCTGCGTTAATCCGGCTTCGATCTTCGCCTGGTTTTTCTGAATCTCTGCTTCGGCTGTCTCCGCCTCCAGTTCCATTTTATCCAGATTTGCTTTCAACTCAGTCAACTGCTCTTCCATTGCTGTTTTTTCAATTTCCAGCTGTTCCAACTGAGCTTTTAATTCCGGATCTTCCTCTCCTGCTTCCTGCTTCCGGTCATATTCTTCTTTCAGTGCCTCATAGTTCTGCAAAAGAAGTTCATACTGTGTATTTAATTCTTCATACGACTGTTTCAGCGGCTGATAAATCTGCTGATACGCGGACTGATAGTCTTCTGCCTGTTGCTGCAATTCTTCCTTTGCTTTCAGAAGCTCGTCTTTCTTTTGCTGCATCTGTGTCTGTTGCTCTAAAAGTTCTTGCCTCTGAGCTTCCAGACTTTTCTCCTGCTCTTTCAGTTGTACCAGCTGATTTCTTAGTGTTGTAAGTGCAATCTGTTTTTCACTAAGTTCCTGTGCCCCCTGCTCAACTTGTGCTTTGGACTGATCCAGCTCCTTTTGCTTTGATATCAGAAGATTTCTCGACTGCTCCAGTTCAAGCTTCGAAGCTGCCAGCTGATTTCTTCCTCGTTCAAGTTCTTTCTGCGCTGCATCAAGTTTCTCTCTTGCACTTGCAAGTTCTTCTTCTGCCTCTTCTTTTCCATCCGCCAGATCCTGCTCTGCCTGAGCTAACTCTTCTTGTGCTTCATCCACTTTTTCCTGCGCTGTCGAAGTAATCTCATCATATCTGGCCTGTTCTCTTTCCGCTTTAATTGCCTGAACCTTTTTCAGCACAGAGTCCACATGCTCTTCATAATCTTTCGTAAATGCAGTCGCTTCCTTTGCACCTTCAACCTGCACTGTAATCTCTGTATACACATCTAATGAAAATGCTTTCTCCGGGACGCAAAGAAAGGCACTGACACTTCCATTTCCGATCGTTGTACTGCCTCTGTGAAATGCAATATACTCCGGACTGCTGACCGTACCAACAATGGTAAATGTATCGGTCTGAAGTGTATCTTCCAAAGAGTCTGAAGTCCCACTCGATAATGTGATCTTATCCCCAATCTTCAGATTCTTTCCATCCAGATAATCTGCATCTACTACACATTCATTTTCCTTTTCCGGAAGCCTGCCTTCTTCTAACTGAACTTGATTCATCTTATCCTGGAGCGCCATAACATGAACTGCTACCTGGTTTCCCTGAATCGTACAAAGCACATCTGTTGCATAGCTTCCTTCTGCATCCAATACACCATCGACAGCACGAATTGCATCCAGATCATCTTCTGTCAGTCCCATTGTACTCATTACCTGAATATCCATCAGGTTCTTCTCATCGAAATATGCATCTCCTGAATATCTCATATCCGGCTCTGATGCACGGATTCCGGAAAAAAATGCACATCCTATCGCAACAATAAAGAAAATGGATAAAAAACGTCCAAGGCTATGACGGATCTCCATATAAAAGTTTTTTCGTAATGCTTTCTTCATCCACATCCCCTACCATTCAATTTCATCAATCGAAGTCGGATTCTCATTAGATTCCATTCTTGCTACCTGTCCATTTTTTATATGAATCAATCGATCTGCCATCGGCGCAAGTGCCTGATTATGTGTAATGATAATAACTGTCATTCCCTTTTCTCTACACATATTCTGAAGTAATTTCAAAATTGATTTTCCTGTATTGTAATCCAATGCACCTGTTGGCTCATCACAAAGCAAAAGCTTTGGGTTCTTCGCTAATGCTCTCGCGATTGAAACTCGCTGTTGCTCACCGCCGGAAAGCTGTGCCGGAAAATTATTCTTCCGTTCCCCCAAACCAACTTCCTCCAAAACTGCCTGTGCATCCAACGGATCCTTACTGATCTGCAACGCAAGCTCAACATTTTCCAATGCGGTCAGATTCGGCACAAGATTATAAAACTGAAAAACAAATCCGATGTCATCTCTGCGGTATCCTGTCAGCTGTTTGGAATTATAAGCTGTAATATCTTTTCCATCTACATACAGCTTCCCGCTTGTTGCTGTATCCATTCCGCCGAGAATATTAAGCACAGTTGTCTTACCTGCACCACTTGGTCCAACGATTACAACAAGTTCTCCCTGCTCAATCGAAAAGCTGATGTGATCCACTGCATGAATCTCAACTTCACCCATTTTATAAGTTTTCGTGATATCCTGCACTTTAACGAATTCCTTCATCTACATTCTCCTGACTCTTTTTCTCTTCTTCTGCATCTCTCCGGTCAAGCAGTCTGTTGCTCTTTTCTTTGATTCTCTACAGACGCAGCTTCTCCCACTCTTCTCCTGCACCAAATGTCTCATGAAAACGTTCCGGAAGCGGTGTATCCTGGAATAATTTCTTCTGATACTGTACGATCAGACTCGCAGCTAACGGCACTGCACCTGAATATTGCCGCTTCAAAACCTGACAATATTTCTGACATAGCGGATCTGGCTTTACACTCATCACGATGTCATGCAATGAGTCATATTTTCCCACTGCCTTCATCCCAAGAAACAACGCTTTTCTCTTTCCAGGTGTCGGTGCCAGAAACAGCTTATGATAAAAAACCATCCCTTTTAACGCCTTATAGATCTGCTCGGCTGTTACGTCTTTGAAGAATGGTGCGATCACTTCCGCATATTCCATCTTAGGATGAATATGCTTCGCTGTCAGATAACGCAAAGGATCGTGATAATCTTCCGTCAGCATCATTCGATCCAGTTCCATCTCGATCTCATTGTGTGAAACCCTTCCGACCTGCATAATTTTTTCAACATAAGGATGGCATTCACTGTCTAAAGCAAAATGACAGATAAATCCATAAATATATGCACGCGCAGCTGACGGATCTTTTGCTTTCTCAATCACTTCAACAGCATGATGAAAAAATTCATCGGCAAATTGTTCATGAAGTGTATGCCCCTGTTCATTTACCGGATCTTTCTTTAATGCATTATAGTAAAATAAAATATCCGGTCCATGTACCCCAATATCAAACAACTCTCTATGCGCTTCTATAGAATTCTGAAGGGGTCTTGGAAGTGCGCTGAGCACCTCTTTTCCGAATTTATAATGTGCGTATGTTGTTGGCATAAAAAACCTCTCCTTTTTCTGAATTTTCTTGTTAAGATTTATAATTACTCATATTATTATATTAACACATTCTTCCTTGTCTGACAGTAATTATCTTTATTAAAAATATGTGAAATGACATTAAAAATGCTAAATTTTTAACGCTTTTTCACTTCTTTTAACGCAATAATTACTTGACATTTATAATTCTTTTTACTATATTAATATGTACAGCACACAAAAGAATGTGTCTGTTACAGTAGAGAGTATTCATTACTCTACCCTGATCAGGGCTTGTACTGGTTTCGACAGGGATCTCGAAGATGGAGAAGCTATCCGCAGGCTGATGCGTTAAATCGCAAACTTAAAATTAAACGCTAACGATAATTTCGAATTAGCTGCAGCCTAAATGCTGCATGTCAGCCCTGAAGCACTCACACTTTAGGAATCTGGCACCGACTATGTGAGAAACGATAACGGCAAAGCTTTGAGCCGTCAGGCGTATTATGAAGCTACTGAACCCGTAAGGATGTTAGTTTTCGTACGGCAGAGGGAATGTTAAATAACTGACTATGATAGTAGAAGTACATGGGACAGGTTTTTGGACGCGGGTTCGATTCCCGCCAGGTCCACTTTTTAATGAAAGTGCGAAGAATTCAAAATAACGGCATTGTATCTCGTAAGATGAGATGCGATGCCGTTATTTTTTGAATAATATATATTCATTCTCAATTTACATATCTTTATCAATTTTAATGACTTATTTGATTTTGTAATTTCTTGTTCCTCTCTGTAATCTCTTGTTCCGCTCGGGATTGTTAGAGCCTGCCGGAAACAATATCTACATAGTTTGACCAGTATCAATATATTTAAGTTTCAGGTCAAGCTAATATTCCTCTTGTAATGACTAAAATTTCTAAAAACACAAACCAGGATACTATATCCTTCATCTTGATTACCCAAAATAAACAAAATTGATATTTAAGTCATTACACATTCAAAAATCTATTGACTGAAATGAGGAAATCACAATACAAGTCAGCGCATATGCAAGAATCTTTTGACTGAAATATGGAAAATACAATACAAGCCACTACACGTCAGTTATCTCTATTACCTGAAATAAAGAAAAGTGCAATATAGGTCAGCACAAGAAATAACCTTGCCCTATTTGTACCTCATAAACACAATAAAAAGTTGCTACTTTCTGCATAGTGTATTTCCTAAAATGATAATTACTACGACATCAACCAAAATAATTCCCAATGCAATATATACAAAAAATGCAGGCAAAATATTTTCAAACAAGCCCATAGTTAATGCAAGAATTGCTATAATAGACA
>OLGZ01001263.1_pt1 | contig 15053 bp, 9 predicted proteins | sample 1605981 | NCBI WGS metagenome assembly OLGZ01 (sample SAMN03283291) | human gut metagenome | biome: human-associated habitat; material: feces | host: Homo sapiens | place: Peru | collected 2012 | reverse complement strand
AAATCTCCCTTTAAAAATTTAAAGAAATAAAAATTTCTCCATAATATATACTTGATTGCATATATTATGGAGAACATTTTATTCTTTATATTTATCTGCGATACTCTTTATTTCTTCACGAATCCTTTTTCTAATATCAGAATTCATAATCTCAACACGACCTGCATATTGCATCGCCCAATGCACAATCATTGCAGGTGAAGTTTTTACCTCAACAATATCATATCCTTCTTCACATCTTTTATGAAGTTTACGATAATTTGTACCAAACCAATCATGTAAAATAGTATAGTCCGTATTTCGAATCTTAATCTGAATATCCTTCGGCTGATCATAACTCATATACAAATGCTCTGACATATATTTTTCCGGATTCCATTCGTCACCACGAATTCCTGACGGCATTACCTCTTTATGCTTTATTTCGATTGGAACATTTTTTCCATTCTTATCTTTGAGTATTTCTACATGATTCATAAGGTCAATGCGAAAATGCCAAACATTACTATCATTTTTCTTTGTTCCGATTACATAGTACTGATCATGATACACTACTATATGATAAGGGCTTATCACATGTTGATAGTCAGAATCAACAACAAAATCACCATTCTCATCATATTGCCCAAAGCGAAAAGAAACTTGGCTAAGTCGATTAATGGCTTTCTGCAATACTTTTAATTTATGTGACATATCTTTTCTGACATGGTTTTGCTTTCCTGTATATCGATCTGCTATTTTTCTCTCACCATAATTAATTCTATTTTTTTCACATCCTGTTAAAAGAGGATGTGTGTAATAAATACTTGCCGTGCCGCGTATTTTATCAATTAATGAGAGCTTTTCATCATCTGACATACAGTCTGAAAATGCTACCAACTCAATTAACACATCCAGTTCATCATAAGAAAACGCATGGTTAAAATATAAGTCTGTAATTTGAGGACGATACTTTTTCTTTTTTATTGAATGATTTTTTTCTGTTATGGAATTAGATTTTTGCTCTGCGCACTTTTCATTCTCATTTTCCAGATTCTTATGTAATCGATTATCCTGGTAGCCTTTGAATTTAATAACAAAGTCTCTATCATTATCCTCTGTATACTCCATTGGATCCAAAGCCTTTAGTATTTTTTGAATCGTTGCATTTCTAACAGAATCACCTTCTATCTTTGTACAATTTTTATCTGCAGCAATACGATAAACTTCTAAGCATTGCTTCAATTGCGTTTTCGACAACTTATGCTTCTCATCCGTCATCATCTTCAAAATAATAAGAATCTGAATTGCTCTCTCTGTTTCCGAATAAGATTCCTGACTTGTGCAATTCATTCTTTCTTTCAACTCTGTTATAAACAAATCAAAATTAAAAGTAGACTTTATATCTTCACTAATGGAACTCATAATTTTTTCTTGTTTTTCCGAACTATCCATACTTACTGACTGAATCATCTGATGATATTTCATGCGACCTGTAACTCCGGTAGAATTAAGATAATCATCTAAAGCCTTACTCATCTCACCACTTATCCAACTGGCTGCATAGGTTGAAAACATAGTGTTTTTTGCCTTTTTTTGATTATAGTGCTTAATGGCATCTAAAAATCCAAGCCAACCCGCCTGATACAAATTCTGAATCAAATCATCATTCTCATCTTTCGGGAAATGATTTATTTTTTTTGCTTTGTTCCAGGCTATTCTCTTTATATAGTCTTCATTCTTCGCACAAAGCAACTCCCAGGCAGAATTATCACCATTTTTTACTCTTTTTATGAGTTCCTCATTTGTTACATTATCATCTACTTTTTCCATATCGTTCACCTAAAATCCCTCTGTAAAGTCCATTTATCACATGTCATATTTACTTCTAATTGTAGTATAGCACATAATATGCTACTTTATAGTGTGATAATTTATTACAATACCTTCAATTTGATTCTCCATAGTTTTCCCATTTATATTCGTTATTTGCCTTGCAGAACAGGCCATTAAAGGTGTCAGGTGCAGATGATCGCCAAATGAACAGAATATGAATAAGTATGTTTATGTACACCTGGCACCATATTCCCGAATATTCGGATTGATTTTCAACATCGTGCAAACCTCACCACTAAAAAACACCCCACAGCCACCGAAGCAGCCATGAGGTGCAAATCATCTCAGCACATACCATTCTTCACCAAATTCTTCATAAATTTGAACCGCTGACGTATCATCAAGTCTCTCTGTAATACCTGTTTCTGATTCAAGGAAAACAAACTCTTCATTGTCATCTGTCATCCGGATTCCATACAATTGTTTTAACGGATAATCCATGATTGCGTTCCCTTCTGTTTTACGATCTGAATCAATATTAACATGATACAAATATTCCGTACAATTTCTCAGAGTTGTATCATCAAAAAAATCCACCGTTTCAAATTCATCATAATGTTCCAGAAGGTAGGCATACTCCTTTTCAATCGATTCGAACGGTGCCTGTTCATACAATCCGTAAATATGTTTTTTCCCTTTTGTATCAATAAAATAGCCTTCGACATATGGCTCAGAATAAGAAGATACCGACATGATAAATACTATTTTCTGTTTCTCCAAAAGATTATCAACATCATACTCAACACTAGACTTATTTGGTTCATTCACATCATTTTTTTCTCCATGATTGTTATTTTCACATCCTGAAATACTAAAAAGCACAACCATAATTATTACTATAAATAGTTTCTTTTTCACTCAAAATGCCCTCCCAGCATAATGCAATCCACTACTTAGTTAGTCTATTCTTAACCTAATCCTCCTTACGCATTTTCACGATGGTTTCTACGTGAACAGTGCCCGGAAACTGATCGACAGCGCATGCCTTAGTCACAAAATATCCATTCTCCTGCAGCGTCACCAGATCCCTGGCAAGCGAGGTCGGTTTGCAGCTGATGTACACAAGTTCCTTCACGCCATAGTTGATGATCTTTGTCAGAGCCTTTGGGTTGATTCCATCACGAGGCGGATCAAGAACTATGAAGTCCGGCTTCTCCTCTATATCATCTATGACCTTGAGCACATCTCCAGCGATGAACTCACAATTGTCAAGTCCGTTGAGCTCCGCATTTACACGTGCAGCCTCTACGGCTTCCTCAACTATCTCTACGCCGATAACCTTCTTTGCGACAGGCGCAAGAAGCTGGGCTATGGTTCCGGTTCCGCTGTAGAGGTCGAATATGACGGCATCCTTTGTGTCTCCCACATACGAACGAGCCTTGTCGTAGAGTCTCTCCGCGCTCTTGGTATTTGTCTGGAAGAACGAGAACGGCGATATCTTGAACTGAAGTCCAAGGACCGTCTCATATATATACTCCGTTCCGTAGAGCAGATTTGTCCTGTCGCTGATGACCGCATCCGCCATGGAATCATTCTCCGTGTGGAGGATTCCCGCGATCTTGCCCTCAAGCGGCAGCACCAGTAACCCCTTCACATACGCGTCAAGGTCGAGAGCTTCCAGATTCTGGGTGGTCGTCACGAGATTCACCAACAGATCGCCATTTGTCGCCGAACGCCTGATCACAAGATGTCTGAGAAGTCCTACGTGTTGCATCTTCTTATAGTACGGAAGATCTGCTGCCTTACAGAACTGTACAGTGTACTTCACAATCTTGTTCAGGTCGTCATTTACTATATAACAGTCGTCCATCTGAACGATGTCGTACGTGCTGTTCTTCTTGTGAAGTCCAAGCGCCAGCGGGCCGTCCTTGTACTCATCACCAAATGAATACTCCATCTTATTTCTGTATCCCTTTGTCACAGGAGATGCAATTATCCCCTGCCACTCATAAGGATGGGCCTCACCATCGATCACACCGTCAAGAAGCCCTTTGACAAGCTCCTCCTTCACCTTCAGCTGGTTCTCGTAGCTGAGTGTCTGGTAGCTGCAGCCACCGCACATACCAAAATGTGAACATACCGGCGAAGCATCCTCAAGCTCAGACTTCTCAAGAACCTCAAGGAGCCTTCCGTCCGCCTTTCCCTTCTTCAGCTTCGTTATACGGCAGCTCACCTTCTGCCCCTTCACCGCGCCCTTCACTGTAACTTTTCTGTCATCCATATGAAAACTTCCCTTGTTCGGGAACTCATATGTGTCTATCACACCTTCAACTATATCGTGCTTCTTCATATCATTTTACCTGTCCTTTTCTATCAGTATCTATCATCACTTTAATTCTACAACCGCTCATTGTATGGAGAAAAATCTACATATAACTCCTGCACATCTGACTCTTTTTTGTTGACCATAAGTCTCTCCAGCAGCTCATCTGCATCTGCCTGCCCAATAACAGATCTGTACAATTGCAACATTTTTAGCATATTATGATACTTCTCCATCATAGATGAGTTATAAAAATACGGCACCAGCCTTTTTATTCCAGCCACCTCAAGCTTATTATCATCTCTTTTTCTCGCTACAAGCCAGTGAGGTATAATGCCACAATTTAATTTCTGATTGCCTTCTTTGCACAACGAAGCCTTTGCCGCTTCAAATGCATTATCCAGAAGCTTTGGTATATCATCAGTGCATATTCCAGTCGTCTCTTTATTGCCGTACCATTCCATAACTGCCTTTCTCACCGCAAGACAATTATACCTGTTTATTCTACCCTCCCTCTGTTCAAAATCAGTAGGATTGGCAGGAATAGACAAATGTACTATTCGATCCGCATAATTATGGAAATCCAATCCTTCCTGACCTATAGAGGTCGTAGCAAATACAAATGGCGCAAATGGCGAGTTAAACGCAGCCTGAAGATTGGATATACTACTCACTTTATCATCGTCATTACTACTTCCTATACATCGTGCATAATATGTCTCTCCGTTCTTATCATCGCCTGTCCCGGATATCTGAAGTCTGCCCTCTTTTGTATGTTCATACAATGTAATATTGATTTTGGGTGCCTTATGTACATTATGCCAATCTGACAAGAATGCCGTGTTCCCTATATATTTCAGCTCTTGCAATACATACTGAAGTTTTCCTTCTTCACAGTAATCAATTATAGACTTTCGGAGACTATCCTCATCCATCTGTAAAGTGTCGCCACTGTCCCTAAGGGCAAAACCTTCTTTATTCCTTTTTATTGGCAGTCCCATCTCAGACCATACGGCAAACAAGCCTGACGCTGATGTTGTAAATATCCTTCCAACCGTTTTTATATCTTTTATACCTTCATCACCATTATTATCCCACTCCTGATTATCCCCATAAACAGTTTTCAGCCCCAGCAGTAGGTTTTTGACACTTTCTTGAAAAACCTGAATATCTTTCTCCGTAATAGTCTCATCCTGTTCCTGCTTCAATATCCACCAGATAAGTCTTCTTTTCACTTCTCGACTGATAAGCCCTGCCATAACTCTAGGTACAACAACTCTGTCTGAGAACATAATGGTCTTGCCAAAGTTTTTGTGCTCTGCAAATGCACCTTTAAGCTCTTTCCAACCGACCACAGAAGGAACCCACAGAAGTCTGGCTGCTCCTGGATGATTCAGAAGTACATCCTCCCTTGTCATGCCATTATACTTACCAGATTTCAGCATAGAATCGATATCCAGAGATTCTATGTCCAGAATATACTCCAACACCTTCTCATAAACTCCATGCCATTCCCCAAGTGTTTTGGACATATCATTAAAATCATCTTCAAGAATATAACATTTTGAGTTGTTTTTATATTTTATTTTCTCAGCGTTAACATCTTCATCAAAATTGCATTTAATTTTATAGCCATCATCGCCGCCGGCCTGTTTGTTCCCTCGATTCATGAACGACAGAACATATGGGATTCTCTCAGCATATGCTGCCGCTGTACCCGTACCTATATGATACCTGCCATTGTCCGTATTATATTCAACAAGCTCATTCGTATAATCAAGAAGAGCTTTGATCCCACCACATCCGATCTCCTGTTTATCAGCATCTCCAGCGTCTGTGCTGTCTTCTCTCAGCTCACGCAGCACATTGATCCTCTCCATTCTGGTAAACACTGATCCCATCTGTCTCTCAAATGCGTTTTTCTTTTCCAGAACCTGTTCCTTACTCTCACTATCTGATCGTGAATATTTTTCAAGTGCAGTCTTATAAGCCTCAAGGGAACTTGAAATTACAGACATACCATTTGTTCCCCCTCCTTTTTCAAGGAAGCGGCACACATCATATATACTTGCATTTTCCGTGCCTGCTGTATCTGTATCCATCTCATCCTGACCTGCATTTTTACTCATATACATCCTAAATGGAGTTGCAGACAACATCAGAACATATGGATTTCTGTCTTCCCCATCAGACTCCTGTTCCAGAACCTTTCTTATGATACTTTCCTCATCATCTGAAGCCTGACCTATGATCTCCTTGAAATTTTGGAATTCATCCATAATAACCAGCCCGCAGTCCAGCCAGTCCATCGTGATCTCCGCAAAGCCTTTCCTTACGATCTGCCAGGTATTATAAAAGTTTTCTATTTCATATTCATCACCATTACGGCTATCCCTGATAATACTACATGCTTTATTAAACTCTTCATCACTCTCGCACTTGGTCCTGTACAGCTCCCTCAGCTTCGTAAAATCTTTATTTTTTTCAAGCTCCTCTGATAAATTGATTTTTTCATGATCCGAAAAAGCCAGTATCCTATTATACAGAAACTTTCTCTCTTCTGCTCTGCCCCTTCCTTTTATATCAATAGAAGTTCTCTGTGTCATTGGCAATATTCTAAGTCTGGTCTCCAATGCATCGACCCTACCCAGAGATTCATATGTATGGTCTTTTCCATATACATTGCAATAATCATGAAGTACCTCTCGAAATTCCACTTCATAACCTGATGAATTACTGCCAGTTTTAAATTTTAATGTGTAAATATTCTCGCATTCTATCGGAAGCACTTTTCCCGACAGACAGCTGGCGCGGTTCATCCATTCTTTGTCATTATTTTTATCAAGGCCCAATTTCTCCTCATTCTGCTTGGCAATATTCGTGTTGGAACATATATAAATGACATTAAAATAATAATAATGCTCCTCCACCACATCTCTTATCTCTGTTTCAGACTTGCCGGCAATTTCCTGCTCAAGGAGTTTACACATAAGGCACCTGATGACGCCCCTCGCAATAATAGTCTTTCCAAGGCCCACCTCATCTGCAAGAAGAAATCTTCCGCTGGTACACTCTCCCATATAACTGTCAACGATCCTTCTTATAGCACGTTTCTGATAATCTGTATATTCAATTCCACCTCTGTCCGTCATATTTGATTTCCCCTTTTAAACATTCGAATTGCGCCATCATATTTTCAACCAGCTTTTTATCCATACATGCTATTTCTGCCTGTTCCTCCTGTGACATACCTTTGTTTCTAAGCGCGTACATTTCGTATATAGACTTCACCCGGTTCTCATATCCTGTTAAGACTGAATCCAGACTTTTCTTCTCGTTTATACATCTTTGAATCAGCTCTTCTAACGTAGGAATGCATTTTCTTATATAACGCTCCCAATCCTTAACGCCCAGCCGTTTCCCAGAATCATCAGAGTCATTCTCCGGCTTATCTATACTGCTGTCTTTATAATTTCTGCTGCTTAACAAACCTGCTATTTTCTCATATATCAATATTCTCTGCACATCTAACATATCATCTGCCGCGTCTGTCTCGTCTCCATCATTATCATTGGGCTGAGCACACCAGCATATATGTATGTTTGCCCGAGCGTATTCTTTGTTCTTATATTCAAGTGTCAGGATAAACTGCTGCCCTGCCTTTCTTCTGTTAAGTCCTGACCAGGATATATCCGTCTCCAGAACATCAGAATTGGGATCTTCCGATATCTCATCCGCAAATGTGATTTTTAGCAGATTCTCACTTCTTTCCGGATAATCGACAGGACATATCTTTACGGATATATGATCGTATTCAGCACTTTCATCCCTCACTAATTTATTTTCTTCTGGGATATTTCGCTTTGTTATAAATTTTTCCAAAGTAGTCAGGCCCTCATTGATCGAAGTGATCAGCTCACCGACATTATCCTTCTCTTGCGCCGTCGCAATCCCCGTCCTGCAAACGGTCAGCGTATAATTATCACTTTGGCTGAAATTTACAGCATACATCTGACTTATCTGTAGTGCCAATTTTCTAAACTCACTATCTATATCGAGTTCATACTCTTCAGATTCAGTACCTTGGGATCTTTTTCTATATGTGTACAGTCTATAATCTTCTTGAAACGCTGTCTTTATACAACCATACCGTTGTTCCGTTATATCTTGAAGCTTCACCACCAGTTCTCTGTTATTTCCAAATGCTCTGTTGGAAAAATTCAGTGATCCCACATAAACCCATTGATCTTTATCTGACAGATATGCCTTAAAATGTGAACTTGATGGTTTTCTGTTTACCTGATTCTCCTCTATCTCATACACATAGAACTGGCGGCTGTCAGTTTTGTCATCATCCTCCACTATCTGCTTTTCAGCACAACGTTCATACCCCAGCTTTGTCAGTTCATTTTCCATAGTATATATGTTAGTTTTCTTTGGGCATTCTCTCAAAAAACGATCTGATAAAAACGGTGAAAATATGTGATCTGCCCCTTTTAGCATATCTTTGAATTCTGTACCTGGGAAAGCTTCCCCAAATGCTGTGATCTCCGGGAGCTCATCCTTTTTAAAGTAATATGAGTCCACAGCAAGATTCTCTATGACCTTGCCTATGTTCCGGTTGTCGATATATGGACTATCAGATCTGCCGTTTTCTCTTTCATATCCAAGCAATCTATCTATCGCATCTGATATATCAGCTTTTGTACCTTTCAGTTTTACATATTTGTCCCTGTCTGTTTCAGGCACATCCTGTTCCCTGTACGCTTCAAGCTCCATACATGCAGCAAATTCCTTGTTGTGTGAATTCACCAGATTCATACTGCCTATAATCAATCGGAACAATGTATCTGCCCCCTCCGCCATATTATCTTTTTTCTCAAACTTCACCAGATACATTTTGGGATGAAAGCTGTGATCACGCTCTCCAAGCGGAATCGTGTAATACGCCGTAAACCGTCTTGTGTACTGATACATCGTGGATGCCGAGCTCTTGTCATAGCCATTATTACAGACAAATACTATATGCTCCTCCATCCATTCCATGTCCTCTATACCTTTATCAAACAGTATCTTCAACCGCTCTGTGATCGACAGACTTGTACCACTGTCCATCCCCTTTGCCGGTATATCCCTCATATATAACAGTGCCGACAACAATGCTTTTGCATCAATACTATATGTGCACAGCAATGCGCCCGTGGTTTCGTATCCCTTTGGTGGACGAAGCTTGTCCAATAAATATATATCCTCTGTATTTTCCATATTTACTCCCATTTTATATAATCATAAAACAATTCTGATATATAATAGCTTACACACATGGTTATGGTTCCCGGAGATCTGTTTTGACTTTCTGTAGGACGATACTCCCACCTGAATGTATCTATATAATCCTCTGTGTCTTCTATATTTCTTAGATTAGTGCCAAGCTTTGACGCAGCCCCCTGCACTTGTTTCTCTCTTTCCTCCACGATCCCGGCAATTTTCTCTATATCACTTGTATTTATGTCATTTATATCTACTTTCTCCAATTTTTCGGTTAATTTATTAATAAAATACCAGCATTCACCTAAATCCCCGTCTTCCCCCTGACTGACAAACCCTTTAAAATTTTCATATTTCTTTTCCCAGCAATTTCTTATTTTATCATCTTTTATTTCAGTGCTGATCTCGAAATACGCTGCAATCTCAGATCTGATTTTTTCTTCATATGATTTACGTTTATCGTCATCTCTGCTGAACAGCCGCCGTTTATAACTGAGCTTGGCAATATACTGGATAATAGAATATATCTGGGACTGGCGAAGATATTCATACATACGAAATCCACTATCTATCCCTACAATACTCTCGCCATAATTGTCAATTTCTTCAAATTCATAAAGGCTCTTACTATTTTGTTTTATTTTTAACTCTTCAAGTAAATCTTCAAGTTTTTCATATTTGAATTTACCCTCTTTACCTTTTTTATATATTTTTGATACAGAATCTTCCTTTAGTACATCTTTTTCATTTGATACAGGTGCTCTTTTAAATCCAAGGAAACTGGTGATAATATTCGATGTATATGAATATCTGCATATTCGGCTATCATCCGGCATCAACACCCGCCTTATATAATCCAGTTTCTCTATTTCATCCAATTTCCCCGGGCTATAGATACAGCCCTTTTCATAATCTGTGAGATCTTCTACATCCGAACCAACTTCAACATTATCTATCACATTTTTCACAAATCTATATCGGTCTGTCTCTCTCAATATATCCAATAAGCATACACCATTTATTGAATACTTTTCGTCCAGATAATGCAGCATCTTCATCTTATTCTTATATTTCTTGTAAGCGCGGTCCTTTGCATCGTCAAAGAATCCCTTTCCTTTGCACTCTTCACGATGTTTTTCAACTATATGGTGACTGATCATTCTTTCATAATAATCAACATCATCCTCTGATCCCTTTTCTTTAAGTACATGATATATAGCGTTGAGATAATAGATATATACCAGATTAGGCATAAGTGTCGTGCACTCTGGAAACAGTATCTCCGAGATCCTGTTGTTCATAGGTCTAAGTCCCAGGACATCCCTGTTATTTGCCTCCTTAAAAAAATTGCTTATTCCCCTATCATCTTTCCCATACAAACTGCAAAATCCAAACTCCACAAGTATCCCCCTTCCCATATTCAAAAATGCCGGGCACCTACATCACGATGAAGTGCCCGGCACCAACTATACTACTTTTATATCCATCCTATCCCCACAGATCCTCAAAAAACTTCTTTCTCTTCTTCTCCTCCGGTGTGTCAAACTTCGGCAGCTCATTCTCCGCAAAGAAAGGTGTTCCGTGCTGATCGAAGTCAAGCAGCATGTACGTTCCTATTCTGTTATCCCTCGGGAAAGCCAGACTTCCCGGATTGACAATGTATGAATCCTTGTAGCACGTCAGATCACGGCGGTGGGTATGTCCATACATCACGAAGTCATATCCCTCCGTATCGACAAGTTCCTCCAGATAGGAGATTCCACTGTTCACGCTGTACCTGTGTCCATGGGTTATAAATGCCTTTTTGTCCCCGATGTTGAACTCATCATAAATCGGGAGTTCCGCGTTGTAGTCGCAGTTTCCCCTCACCATGTGGATTTCGCAGTCAAAAAGATCATGTATCAGCTTTTCGTCTCCCTCTACATCACCGAGGTGTATCAGCATGTCCACGTCGCCGACTATGCCATGTATCTGTTGTATGCAGCTGCTCTTGCCATGAGTGTCACTTATTATCAGTACCTTCATCTATTCCTCCTAACGAGAATCCATCTATCCCACTGATCACCAACTGATTATACCTGGTTACTGCTTACTCTCCCTGTGCGCTCTGATGACGTCCTTCATCAGTCTGAGTGCATTTCCGCGGTGGCTTATCTCGTTCTTCTCCTCTGGGTCAAGCTCCGCCGTAGTCTTGCCCTTTTCAGGCAGGAAGAATATTGGATCATAACCAAATCCGTTCTCGCCGCGCTCCTCGTAGCCAATGATTCCCTCTATGGTTCCACGCTCCGTGTACTCGCTTCCATCCGGGAACACCGCTGCTATGGCACACACAAATCTTGCTGTCCTCTCAGGATCCGGAACCCCGGCCAGCTTGTCTATTATGTACTGGTTCTTTATCCTGTATGATGTGTCCTCGCCGAGGAATCTCGCGCTGTATATTCCAGGCGCCTTGTCCATGTAGTCAACCTCCAGACCAGAATCATCAGCAAGCACCAGACATCCAGTCTCCTTGCTGATCGCCCTCGCCTTGATAAGGGCATTCTCCTCAAATGTCTTTCCGTCCTCGACTATATCAACATTGATACCAGCCTCCTTCATGGACTGTATCTCATAGCCAAGATCCGCAAGTATCATGCGGACCTCCTTCATCTTACCTTCATTTCCGGTTGCAAATATAAGTTTATCCATATATACGACTCCTTTCCCTCTAAGACTGAAAAGTTTTCCGCGGATTTTGGAATGTTATCCACAAATACATTGTTTTATCCACGTTCAGCCCTTGTCTCTTTGTTGTCAACTCATTTAAAATTTATCAATTTTATAAATCTGCATCAATACTTCTCGTTTTATACGTTCTAATCGGCAGCCTTCGTAAATGCCTTCAGGCACACATTACATTTCCTATCCTTCTCCGCACTGTACCACTGCTTGCCATACAGACTCAGATATCCCTCGCCGTCCTTTATGTCGAAACTGTCCGTCAGTGAATCCGCATCGTACTCTATGGCTATCGGATATTTCGTATCCGGCGTGGTTATATGAACCACAACCGCAAATTTCTTTCCATCAGCAAGCTTCTCCGCCTGATCCAGATCCACAGTATAATATCCGGCATACTCGACTTCGCCTGATGCCACAAGCTTTCGATCAGCCAGACTGTCCTCATCCTGAAAATCCGTCACAACATACACGTCATATGTAGTCTTTGCACCCGTTGCATAGAATGACACAGCAGCAAGCTCCTCGCTCTTGCCCGCCGTGTATACATTTGCAAAGTAAGCCTCCTCATTGTCAAATCCCAGCACACCGACCCAGCCAAGCTTGTCCGCCTGATAAATCTTGTCGTAATTGTCCGCCGGCTCCAGCTTCGTGTACACAACGCTCGTCTCGCATATGTGCGCATCATAATATGATATATAGAAATATCCCTCATCGCCAAAGTCAGTGCCCCAGCTGTTCTTGCAGATAAATGCACCGTCCTTCTCCGGCTTCTTGTTAAAGTTGCTTCTGCTGTAATTGTCATCCCATCCAACTATGACCACATCGTGGTTGATTCCCTCCGTGCCGTCATAATAGTATGAGCTGTGATCTCTATTGTAATATTCAGAATCACTTTCAGCGTCCACCATGTCACTGTATATCGCGGTCTCAACTCCACCCTTCTTATATACAGCTTCCTTGACCGCCTCCAGATCCTTATCCTCAATTATCTCTGCTTCCTGAAGATGTTTGACCGCTTTGAGTTTAGAATTGGTCTCATCATCACCATAAGGATCGTCCTTCTCAAGCACCGGTCCCTTCCATGATGCAAGGTAGGCTATACTCATCCTATACTGTCCGCCCTCAAACTGCTCTATTCCAAATCCATTGTTCTTGGTCATGTTGTCAACAGAGAACTGAAGATTCTCATCCGGCATAAGCGTGGTCTCCAGCGCCGCCAGAGATGCAAATGCCCAACAGGTTCCGGAATCACCCTGATCCCTGACTTCTGTCACCCGGCCTTCCTTTCGCATATCATACGATGCCGGAAGTGTTACATCCTCACCCTTCTTCTGAAGTGATATCTGCCCGGATGAATAAGTATATTCACAGGTGTAGTCAATGGCATCACTTATATACTCAATAGGAAGATACAACACATCATTGCTTTTCACCGGGAGTGTCTGCAAAGCCACTTTCTCACCGTCAAAACTAGCTTCCGGAGAACCCGGCACGATTTTGACCACGTGGTCATTTCTCTTTATGATCACACTTCCATTTTCATACTCGTCAACCGTACACCCCAGCTTATCCTTCAAAGTTTTCGCCGGCAGCATGACATGGAGATCAGAGCCGATATATGGCATATACTGCTCATCCTCAACATCACTGCCATTTATCTTGAGTTTCAGCCCCTCTGAATTGTAGTTTTCTGCAAGCTTGCCCGACAAAACCTGAGCGGCATGCTGTTCTTCTTTATTCTTTTCAAATCTTCCAATCGGATTCTGCATCCCATAATATGCCAGAATTCCAATGGCACATATAAGAACTATATAAACCAGCTTTTTCAACTGTCTTCTCTCCTTCTTTTAGGTGGCTTTGGTCCCATAAACTGATAGAAATAGGACTTTATCATACCATTGTATATCTTGCGGTTCTTGTCCGCCTTTCTTCCAATATATTTCTCTGCATCAGCGTATGATGTAATGAGGAACATTGACCAGTCGTCCAGATTCCTGTAGCTCTCACCTATTATCCTGTACAGCTCCGGAAGTGCCTCCTTCTCCTCAAGTCTCTCTCCATACGGTGGGTTTGTGATGACAAATCCATATTTTTTCGGATTCCTGAGATCCTTCACATCTCTCTGCTGGAAATGTATATGCTGGTCAACCCCCGCAGCCTTTGCATTCTCCATGGCACATTTCACCATGTCCGAGTCAAGATCGTATCCCTGGATGTTCATCTTCACATCGTGGTCTATCAGATCGTGTGCCTCATCGACTGCACTGTACCATATCTTTTTGTCACACACCTTTCCCCACTCCTGGGCAGTGAATTCCCTGTCCATTCCCGGTGCAATATGCGCTCCTATCATGGCAGCCTCTATAGGAAATGTACCACTGCCACAAAATGGATCGACAAGGATCCTGTCTCTGTTCCAAGGGGTAAGCATTATAAGCGCAGATGCCAGAGTCTCCGATATCGGTGCCTTACCCACGAGCTTCCTGTATCCCCTCTTATGGAGTGATACGCCGGAAGTGTCAAGTGCTATCGTGACTATATCCTTAAATATAAACACACGGACCGGATAGCTCGCGCCATCCTCTGTGAACCATGATACTCTATATGTCTTCTTCATCCTCTCGACCATAGCTTTCTTTACTATGGACTGTATGTCCGAAGGGCTGAAGAGCGCGCTCTTGTTTGATGTCGCCTTTGACACCCAGAATTTTGCATCTCTGGTGAGGTACTTCTCCCAGGCGATCGCCTTTGTTCCCTCGAAAAGCTCATCAAATGTGGTAGCCTTAAAGCTGCCACACTTGAGCATTATCCTCTCTGCCGTTCTTATAAATACATTTGCCCTGGCTATGGCACTCTCATCTCCGGCAAATGTTATCCTTCCGTCCTCAACCTGGACTATCTCATATCCAAGATCCTGTATCTCTCT
>OLGZ01001256.1_pt1 | contig 15100 bp, 10 predicted proteins | sample 1605981 | NCBI WGS metagenome assembly OLGZ01 (sample SAMN03283291) | human gut metagenome | biome: human-associated habitat; material: feces | host: Homo sapiens | place: Peru | collected 2012 | reverse complement strand
TTCGATTCTTTTCTAAGAATCGTAGGCATAAGTTCTGTGTTCTCTACCTCACTGGGCGGAACATTTAATAACGCTGCAATGATGTTCTTACGAATGTTGTCATTCTGCATCAATTCCTTGAAGCAGAAATCTACCGTTGGAAGCATGATAAAGTCTTCCTGATTCGCTTTCGATGTTTTACAATGTGATGATGCTCTCTTAGTTGATACACTTTTCTTGTTTTCTTTCATAGAATTCTCCTCTCTTCTGTGCAATGAATGATTGCTTGAAGAAGAGGATTCTAAAGTTATATTTATCTTAACACAAGATAGTTTTCTATGGAAGTAACTATCTCTTAAAATCAGATATTTGAGAAACAGTAACGCGAAACTTACTCCATCACATAATCTTCAAACAATATTCATCTTTTTGGTTTGTCATCGGATTATCTGCTCGAAAATCTGAGCTTATTGAATAATTACCGATTTGGTTCATAGATCTTTTTGCAGTTCATCAGAATGATGACTGCGTGGTATTAGATTAACATGAGAATTCTATTATTGCAAGCTGAATTTTTTATGCTCTAGTATTTTTTTGTAATCTCAAAATAGTTTGCTATGACACACGCCGCGACTTTCTCATCATCTAACAACACATACAGTTGTCCTGTATTAATGCTGTCCTGTATCATCTCATCCGATGGGTGAATACCTTTCTTACAATGCGGGAATGACGGATCAGCCTGCTCCTGATCAATCAAGTTCCAATACAGAGATCTTATTTTATAAAAAGAATCGACTCACATTCAGTTATTTTTTGCATAAGAAAATACCCTGCCAGTCTTCACCGGCAGGGTTGCTCGCATTGTTTACTTATAGAGATCTTCCAGCGTTATCAGCTGAACTTCACCACGCTCCTGTGCTTGAAGAAGTCCATCCGTGAATCCACCCTTCGAGAAGATATAATAATGATAGTTGTTGCCTTTTCCAAATACCGATGCGTAGTCCCGAATCAAATCGAGTTCATTCACACCAATTTTTTCATTTCTGTACTTACACGAACCGATGATATAGTCCTTACCCTCAACAGGTGTTCCGACAATATCAATCTGTATCTGCTTTTTCTTTTTGGGGTCTGTACCCCACCACTGACCGATTTCGCTCAGTTCAATGGGGAGATTGTCCGAATAATAAAGCAGATAATCCTGACACATCTTCTCAAAAATCAGACCCATGTAATCTGGAAGATGCTGTTTTACAGCATGCGGATAGGTCTTTGCGATTCTGCCAGAATCAATGGCACTCATATTGACCGGAACAAACCGATACCAGAACCGGAAGAAATTATCAGCCAGTAAATAGATCGTTTTCTTGCCTGGTTTTTCTGCAATCGGTGTTTCCTTTTTGGCAATGCCAAGGTCGATCAATGTTTTCAGATACTTCGATACGACTGAGTTCTCCTCACCGACTTTCATCTTGATATCGTTCATTCGGGAAGCACCTTCTGCAATCGCTTTGATGATTGCATTATAAATAGCCGGCTCCCGAAGTTCCTGTTTCAGCAGATTTCCTGGCTCCTCATACAGATAGCTGGAACGGTCAAAGAAATTATCCATCAAGGCTTCATCCACACTATCTCTCACATCCAACTTGTTGATATAGTGAGGAACTCCCCCCGTAATTCCATAAATCAGAGAGTTATCCTCTGCAGACAAATTCGGATGGAATACAGCCGTTTCCTTATAGTCCAGCGGTTCAATTTTGAACTGGCCTGTTCGTCTGCCATACAGCGGACTTTCTTTTCCAAGCACCTGACTCTCCATAAAGCTCATAGACGAACCGCAAAGAATCAGGTACATCTTGGACTCTGTCCATTTGTGGTCGATGATATGCTGCAGCATCGCTGAAATAGCTGGTTTTGCTTTTGCAAGATAAGGATACTCATCAATAACAAAGACAATCCTCTTTTCCTTTGAAAGTGCTGTCAGCTCATCCAAAGCTGCATCATAGGATCTGAACTCCGGTGCAGACTCCATATCCGGCCGCTCAAAACTCATAATCGACTTTGAGAGAGCTTCCAGATTTTCCTTTCCTGTCGTGTTCAATGCAGAAAAGAATATAGTAGGCTTATCTTTGCAGAACTCGTTGATCAGTGCCGTTTTACCAACACGCCGTCTGCCGTAGATGACAATGCACTCAAACTTATCACCTACGTACCGTTTATTTAGTTTTCGCAGCTCATCCTCACGACAATAAAACTGACTCATCCAGCCACCTCCAATAATTATACTCGTAAGAAAGTAACTCGCGAGTTACTTTCTTACGAGTATAATAAATCGGATAGCTTGCAAAGTCAAGTAAAATAAATTGACCAATGAACAATTGGAGAAACATGGCATCCATACGATGGGCGAGCTGGCCTATTTCAGAAAATTTGATAACGCATGACACCAATGTGGTCAGACCACAAAATGCAAACCGTGATCATGCACAACTACCCTTTTGCAATATCCTCATCAAATGCCTGACGAATTGCGTCCTCATCATACATTGCCACAATCTGTTTCTCTTTCAGCTTTTTCTTAAGTTCCTTTTTCGATAATCCCGTCAGTATCCTAACATCATCAAACGTCAGATAACTCTTAGGCTCTCCAAAGCTCATCATTGCTTCATCTGGAGGATCAACCGGGGACTCTTCCTCCGGATGATCCTCTAGATGAAAGGCAATATAAAATCTCTGTGTACTCTTCAGATAACCGCATAGCCTCTGGTAAATATAAGTGATAGATCGTGCATAATCTTCATCTAGATTATATTGAAGTGCATAGTAATTAATCTCACCTTCGTCATCTGTCACAATATTTCCCCCCACAATTTCATCTTTCAATTTGAAATATGCCAGATTAATCGACTCTTCATCTGTCAGATCTGCATCTGATCCCACCTGCATGATTCCTACTGTTGTATGTCTTCCCGACCGTACTTTAATTCTCTCCAGTTTTCTTTTGAATTTGCCTCTGTTATAATTTTCAAAAATCATGATTGAAAAAAGCAAAATCCAGATCCGGTTATCATTTTCCGTAATCTGAATAATATCTTTATACTTCTTATAAAAATAATTAAACCGATTACTGATATATTTGTCCAGTCTTGATTCACTCACAACCTTTTTCTGTGTATACACTTTATCAAGAAAAACGGTCATAAATTTGTATACCACAGCAATTACAACGAGCCAGAATTCATTCACAAGTTCAGAAGCCGGTATAAATACTTTTTCCGGTTCACAGAGAAAATACTTCATCAGAAAACAGGCTGCTCCGATTCCCAATACTGCATTTAAAAATTCATATCGCACATTATACAATTCTCTTCTGTTCAGTAAAATACAAATAAGAAATGCACGGTACACATAATATGCTACCACGTAAACAATCAAGAATTTTCTGCCAAAGGCTAATTCCTTCACATGATAGCAAAACATTGACAGAAAGATCAAAACGATATTCGGAATCAAGATATTCATTAAAATATTTGTTGACATTCCTTTGTCCTGATCCGCGCGAAATGTAAATACCGCATACGGTCTTCCACTATTGGTGACACTGTGTAATACACTTCCACACCAGGAAATAGTATGTACGGTAATGGCAGCAAGGATAAGCAGGAATAGCAGGAAAAGCCAGTCTTTGGGATTGTATGAAAATATTGAGGTTAAAATGGTGTTTATCATTTGTGTATGCCTTTTTCCGTAAAGTTTATAAGAACTTTACCATATTAATATAAAATTTCTAAGATTCAAAAATTATTTTATTTAAAAGCAAAAGCTATCGTATCTAATATATCTTTCATTGGATCTTTTGACAATTTTCTACATCTCCTTCCTCCACATCGGCAAACAATATTCCTCAAAAAATCCCTCTTTCTTTTCCACAGATATCACTCTATGCAATGCCTGACCTGATTTTGTAAAAAGTGCATTCCCTACTCTTACCGTTTTTGTTTCTTTCTCCATCTCATACTCTGAATCAAAATAATGAACCTTTATCGGATTACTTTCACTTTCGATAACATATTCTGGTGCTATCGGGCCTAAATTTGCCTCTATTAAACCTAATGCAACCAAACTTATAATTTTATCAAATGTTATTCCCCACTTTTTATATTCATCTAATCTGTGGCACCAAATAACCGACTCATATTCATCATCTACTTTTACTGCCAAAGAACACAGTGTGGTAAATGTCTCCGCATCTTCCCGATCCATTTGTGCTAATGTATATAATAATTTTTTTGGTATACTGTTATTATCATTACACTCTTCAGCAAGAATCTTTCCCCATATACTTTGAAATACTTCATCCGAAATAAGTCGTACCTGATCCATAAATAAAGTAATCCAATCGTCATCGACTTTTTGTGGATTAGCTCCTTCCCTTAATTCATTAATTGCAAATCCAACTACATCTTTCTGATTACAATATTCTTTTATCGTCTTCTTTGCCTGACTAATCAATGCAGCCTTAAGCAATGAGTCATAATCACTATTTTTAATATCCTCAATATATGTAGCAATTGCAATTCTTTCAGGTGTCTCTCTATTCACTCCCCATCCTACTATAGTAAGCCATATCGTTCATTAAGTAACAGTGTACTCCCCATGGAATTTGATCTTTTCCTTTTCCATTAATTCTATATAAGCTTTTCTAATTTCTTGTATATTTTTTCATTGGGTTTGACCCTTGAGAAATTAAGGCTTATCACCTCTCCACTGTAACCTCTTCTTCCGACTCCCATTTTTCAATATTAATTCCTAATTTTACAGCACATTCAGTCATTTCTAAGTTTAATTTTTCAAAAGCACTTCTTAAATCTTTATATTTGGGATATTCAGCTTGTAATACAGCAATCTCTTTATAGTCTTTTACATTTTCAAATTTATACCATCGTCGATAATCTGTCTGATTTCGTGTCAAAAAAACATTTAATTTCTTCATCATTTTTTCTATTATTAAATACGTTTCACTTTTCTCAGCAGATATATTTTCAAAATAACTCATCTGCTTTCTCAAAAAGCAATATATCTTATAATAAGAATCCAATACATCATCAAAATTATCATACTGATAATACATTACAAAGAGACTTCTTTTAGTATTTAAAAAATTAATAGTATTTGTTTTTACAATATCATCAATATCTTTTAAATGTATTTCAATGCCGGCAATAGATATTTTAGGAACAGAAATAATCATGTTCTTCTTTACAAAACATATGACTATACATATAAATATCACTGCTATAATCACATCATATTTCTTTACAATTTTATTTAGGAAATTCAAGTTTTTTATACATATTTTCATTGAAGGAATATTCATTAAAATTTCTTGCAAATCAATTTGAAAAAAAACTAATCCAAACACCAAAAATCCCACAAGAGAAAAAAGGACTTTTCTCCCACTTGAAATTTTTTTCTTTGACATTCTTACATTTTTCCCATTCATAACTATCCCCTTTAATTTATTTGTAAATAAAATGAAATGACTATACATACTCCCTTTAATTATTCTTCTTGCTTTTGAATTTTTTGAAATATTTTTTCTGTAATACCAAAATCCACAAGTTGATACTCTTCATTTGATAAAGCTTCTAAGACTACTATACGTCCTGATAGTTTATCAAACCTCTTATGTGGTATAATTCCTACAAGATATTCTTTTCCTTCAAAATGTTCTCTCTTCAAAAAATCAACCTTATGCATTTTCCCCTCATCATCATGAAAATCAAGACATTGAAAAATTGCCATCTGCTTTACAATTCCAGGTATCTTCTTAGGTTTTGTTTCAATAGCTATAGGCCAAATTTTTCCATATAATATTTCTAATTCATAATTCCCACACTCAAAATGCAACAAACTATTATTATAATAACATCCTGTAAGTTCAAATTTTTGCTGATTTAATAACCTAATCGCATCATTTTTTCTCGTTTTCGATGATATTCCAAGAACCCTTGTTTTAGGCCATCTTTTATAATTTAAAAATATATAATCTACAACACTTCCACTTACTGAACCTAATGCTAATCCGTTCAATTCCCTATAATAATCCCAAAAATTATTAGAACTTTCTATCGAGATAGCGGTTTCAACATTATTTTTGTATCTTCTAGAATTGAAAAAGCTTAATTTTCTTAACACCTCTGAAGGTTCAGAATCTAACGTTCCAAAGTTAATGTTTCTTTCAGAATATTTTTCTTTTATATACTCAATATTTCTTTTCTTAACTGAATATTCATACAGTCTAACTGCTACTATTGGAAAAGTCATAATTAAAACAAATTGATACAGAGCTAATTCGTGCAATGAATTAAATATTCTAAGTGTCCAAACTGGGAGCTCCCAGTTGTCACTATATGTATAACGAATCAAACTGCATAGAATAATGAACAAAAATATTATGCTTCTCTTTCTATGTAGGAATAAATTGCTCCTTTTCACTGCTTCCCTGTTCTTTTCATATCCTCTTCTTTTCAAAAAGTAATGTGGTCTGGATGATAATGCTTCAAAGATAATCTTTCCCCAATTTTGAACTTCATTTAACTTTATTATATGACAATTCTTTATCTCTTTTATACTTTTGGGCACATTATCTGGAAATTTATCCATATTATATACAGTAACTACAACAATATTCTTTCTATATTTTAATGCTAAACTTATTTGCTTTTGAATCCAATCTTTTTCCTGCCTTTCATCAAAAAGATTGGGTGTCAATATTAATACAAAATCCTTGCATTCTTTTACTTTCTTCTCAATTAATTCATCATATTCTTCAGTATGTACCGATTTCTCGTCAAAAAAAACCAAATATTTAGATAAAGTTAAATAATTATATATTTGTTTTACCATTTCTAACGATTCATCTATGCTGTATGAAATAAATATCTGGTTCTTCATTTGGTTCTCAATCCCCTTTAAACAGATTATGTTCTGTTTATTTTATATTTTTCCTCAAAACATTTCATTTCTTTTTGAATTTTTTGATATATTTTTTCTGCAATTATAAAATCTGCAAATTGATATTCTCCATTTGATAAATCTTCCAATACCACTATATTCCCCGATAGTTTATCAAATTTCTTATATGGTATAATTCCTATAAAATATTCTTTTCCTTGAAAAAATTCACTCGTAAGAAAATCAATCTTATGAACTTTTCTTTCATCATCAATAAATTCAAGACATTGAAAAATTGCCATCAGCTTTACTGTTCCCTTTATTTTCTTTGGTTTTAATTCAATAACTTTAGGCCAAATCTTTCCATACAATATTTCTATTTCATAATTTCCACAACTAAATTCTAATAAACTATTATTGTAATAGCATCCAGTATATTCAAATTTTTGCTGATTTAATAGTCTAATCGCTTTATTTCTTCTCGTTCTCGATGAAATTCCTAAAATCATTATTTTAGTCCAAATTTTATAATTTAAAAATAAGTAATCTGTATTACTGCCACTTAATGACCCCAAAGTTAATCCCTTCCACCCTCTGTAATATTTCCAAAAATCAGCAGAATACTTTATAGGAATAGGTTTTTCGAGATTATTTTTATATTTCTTTAAGTTAAATAAACTTATTTTCTTCAATACATGTGAAGGTTCAAAATTCAAATCAAAAATATCAATATTTCTTTCAGGATATCTTTCTCTTACATAATCAGCTATCTCTTTTTTGAGTAAATTTTCTATCAATCTGATAGCCACTACCGTAAAAAACATAATTAATATATATTGATATAAAAGTAATTCATGTAATGCTTTAAATACTCTAAGTATCCAAAACGGAAGTTTCCAATCATCGCTATAAGTATAGCGAATCAGACTACAAAAAATAATATACACAAATATTATACAGGTAGCTCTTCTATATAAAAATGAATTAATCCATTTCATTGTAGGATTATTATGTTCATATACTTTTCTTCTAAAAAAGAAATAAGGTCTAGCTGATAACTTTTCAAGTAAAATCTTTCCCCAATTTTGGTATTCATTCAGTTTTATTATCGGACATTCATTAATTTCTTTTATTTTTTCCGGTAGATTATTTGGGAAATGATCTATATCAGCTGTAGTAACTACAACAATATTCTTTCTGTACTTTAATGCTAAGCTTATTTCCTTTTGAACCCAATCTACATCTTTCTCTTCAGCAAAAAGATTTGGTGTTAATATTAATACAAAATCTTTACATTCTTTCACTGCCTTTTCAATTGATATATCAAACCGTCCACTACGCGCTGATTTTTCATCAAAAAAGACAACATATTTTATTGAAGTTAAGTAATCACATATTTGCCTTGCTGTTTCTAATGAATCCTTTACACGATATGAAACAAATATCTGGTTCTTCATTTGTGTTCTTAATCCCCTTTAAATTGCTATAATTTATTAACTCAAACTTCGCACTTAAATAAGTGCGTATGTACCTTAAAAATTCAATAATAACTGGCAAAAAATAGCATGAAACTATCAGGTCTTGCTATAATTGAGTTGTCCAGAAACAATCATACTTCAGGAGGCTCATGCTATGAATAAAAGTATAATACAAACGACTCAAAATGATAAGCAGATTTTTTACGAGATTCCATGTTTCCTCAGCTTTGAAAGCCTCAAATGCCTACAAAAAGAAAGACGTTCCTATAACCCTGAGAGGAACTGCTGGAATTTAGTGTAACTTTTATGAAAAGTTGACATATAAAGGAAATATATGTAATAGAGCCCAATAAAGTAGCTCTGAATTACCGGAATATATGGCTCTCATTCCCCAGAATGGTGGCTCTCAAAGTCCGAACAGGTGGCTCAGTTAATAGTGCCTGTCACCAATGTATCCATGGACTGGATCCTGCAATGACAAAGTAACTTAATAAATAAAATGGGATGGCTCCGTTAGTCCGGACTGGCGGCTCTGCCGCACTAAAATATTCACAGATGATTACCTTCTTACAAAAACTATGAATATTACCATTGTTTTCTATATTCACTTGGACTGATGCCCTCTACTTTATGAAATGCTCTGCTAAAATAATTTGCACTATCCATTCCAACTTCAGCACCAATTTCATCTATCGTCATATCTGTAAAACGTAATAACTGTTTTGCTCTGGTAATCCTTTTAAAAATAAGGTAGTTAACAATTGTTGTTCCATACTTTTCCTTAAAATTTTAGTCATATAAAATTTATTGATAAAAAACGTTCCGCTAGATTATCTAATACAATCTTTTCTGCATAATGCTCATCTAAATATGTTTTTATTGCAGAAAGTTCTATCTGCTTTCTGCTCATTGACACATTTTCTAAAACTTTAGGCTGTTCCATTAATACGTAAGTAAAGCTGCTAATTTCTCGTTAATTCTCATATCACGTAGATAATCTGATGAAGAAGCTAAATCATAAAGTTCTGTAAGAAGATCTGTAAAAAGAATTATATTCTCCGGGTGGAATACTGGACGGCCTTCGCGCTCTCTGTACTTTTTATATACATTTGAAAGCGAAGGTGCATAAAAGTGACACCATTGAAGAGACCAAAGATCTTCATCACAATTCTCATCAGCGTCACAAAGATAACCTGTACTGTGACTGTATGCCTTCTGGCAATCAATAAATACACAATCGCCTACTGCAAGCTTATATACTTCACCCTCATAACTCAATTGGCCTCTTCCACTCAATACAATAAAGCACAAAAACAAAACCAAATTTGATCTCTTAGATACATGTGGACTCAGTGACTCAAAAGAACCGACCTCTTGCAGGTAAACTAATGATGTCCTTGCAAAGGTTGATGGCGTGTAAATGATTCGTGAAGTTCTCACTGATGATGACTGTGGATTAAATAATTCCTGTTTCATAAGCTAACGCTTTCTTTAAATATCTTTTATTCCCATACAAGCTTACAATCTGCTACTCCAACTAGACTATCCATGAATACTTCATTCAAACGCTCCTCAACCTGCTGTTTTGTAATCCCTTTCTTCAGGATCACCTGTAAGAATCCGCCACCTCCGGCACCGCAAACAAGTTTTCCGTCGATTAGTTCTTCAATGCTACTGAAAATCTGCTCGATCAAAGTATTGCTGCTTCCAGCATCTACTTTCTTACTGAGTTCCCAATGGTAATCTAAAAGCTTAGCAAAACCGTCAATATTACCACGTTCCAGTTCAAAACGCATTAATGCTGCTGTTTTCTGGATCTCTTCTAACGCAAAGAGACTGTCTGGTTCATTTCCGACATAACGTCCGACAACATCACGAAGGAGATTACGGGCAAGTCTTCTCTGTCCGGTATAAATCAGAACAAATCTATCGTCCAATTCTTTCTTGGCAGCTTCCGGAATCTCTACATGCATTACCTTTAACTTCTGATCAATTCCAGGCATAGAGGTAATATATTTCAATCCAGGTGTGATTCCTCCCACCTGATCTTGCCATCCTCCACCGGTAGACATGATCTGCTCCATAGCAAGTACATGTGCATAAAGATCTTCTTCCGTATATTCAATTCCCATGAACTCAAATACAGCTTTCACGCAGGCTGCTGAGAGGATGGAAGAAGTGCCAAGACCGGATCCTTTTGGAACATTTGTTACTTCTGAATGCATCTCAAATCCACCGCCAAGACGATCTAAAATTTCTTCTAAAGAGCTTCCCTCTTTTGGAATGATTCCACAAGCAAGAAGACATGCTTTCTGCAGTGCAAATGGATCGAATGGATCTCCTGTCGCCTGAAGTGGTTCAATCGTATCAAATTCTCCATGAACATCCATATCGCGACTATCAAAAACAATCTTTTTCTCATTGATTTTTTCCAGTGTCACTTCTACTGGTTTCTGACCATTCAAAAGAATTGCTACATTTAATACCGTTCCGCCATTTTCATTACAGTATGGAGGTATATCACTCCAACCGCCTCCCCAATTCACACGAAGCGGTAATTGTGCCGTATGCTTCTCTGTAACAATTCTTGCACTTTCATTATAGGATAAATTCTTAATCGTTGAAGCTAAGACTTCTGACTGAATTGTACGGAAACATTCTTGTATCTCTTCTTCATCTTCTAAAATACTTCCAAGGTAATAATGAAGACGCATTTTCTCACTGAAATCTGCTTTTCGAATTCGATTTTCTAACCATTCTTTCTGAATTTTTGTCAGAGCTTCTGTTTTATTTAACTCCCCTACCGGAACTTTATTCCTAATAGCTTTTGTTATCTCATCCATTGACACTAAATCTGCCATTCTCTGGTTCCAGGCAATAATTGCGTCTGGATCCGCATCATTAAATCCTGAACAGAGTGATTTTTTCTCTGCTTCCTTCCATGCCAAAAGATCTGCCTGAGAATCACCTGTTAAAATGGCATAAAGATTTAATGCTGCTTTTAAAGCCTCATCAATCGTATCTTTTTCTGGATATAATGCTGCTGACCACAGAGTATGGGAATCATTCTCCCAAAGATTTACATCGAGTTCCTTAGAAACTTCATCCAGATCTTTTCCAAAAAGCTTATTTTCTTTCGGGTTATCGTTCACCCCAAAGATACGGACAATAAACTTTCCATCTCTTTGTTTCAATCCATGAAGCACAACATTTGATGGAATCACTTCATCATGAACATCAATGTAAGAAAGGACACTGTTCTCTCCAACTTCTGCCCCTCTATGCACATAAGAAACCTCTAAATAGCAGTTCTTTCCAATATTTGCGCTGCTACTTAAAACGCTATTATACCCTGCGGTAGTAATATTCTTAATGCTGCTTCCGACCAAACGGCTCCACCCAAGTTCCTGGTATTCTTCCACACCGCCATTCATTAATTCCAAGATCTCTCTTGTTGTACCAAAATGAATAAATTTTGCAGGTGCTAAACGAAGTAATTTCATCCGATACGGACGAAGAACTTCCCATACACGCTTTCTGGCATCCGTCAGTTCCTGACAGAATTCTCCTTCTAGTTTTTCCTGATAAAATGCTTCCAAAGTAGAGTCCTCTGCCAACGGATACAGAAAATCTGCATATTTGGCAATTGTTGTGATCTGCTCCGCTAGAATCACAGAACCTTCCATCTTCTATATTGAAGTCGTGTTCTCATCTGTAATACAGTAATCTGCCGGAAGCTCGATGTGCATCGGATTCCCCGGACGCTTATCTTATAAGCGCAGTATGCTCCCATAAGACAAAACTACGAGATTGTGCCGTTCTTCCGCTCAAAAAATGCTTTTTTCAGATAAGCTGCGCAGTCAGGAAGGGAAAACTGCCGATTTTATCGTGCAGTTTCCTCAGCTGACAATTCGCCGCTTCACAATTGTATCAGAAAAATGTAGTGAAAAACAGATGCGGATGATTACCTACTTACAATATACTTTTCATCTCTTTTTCTAAATGAGTACATTGTACCTTCTAAAATTGTCACAATGCTATCATTTATTTTAGGATCCTCAATTCCTCCGGCTAGAATACTTACTTTCTGATCATCTTCCTTGTCGATTCTAACATAAATAATCTGATCTGAATCAGCTACAACTGCCAAATTAGGATTATGAGTGACTAGAATAATCTGCCTCCTCTTTTTGGCCGCTTGAATAAATGGCACTAATACTCTCGCAACGCTTTGGTTATCCAAATTATCTTCCGGTTGATCTATAATTAGTGGTATATCTCTTAAATCAAGTAATAAATAGAAAATAAGCAATAACGCCCCTCTTTCTCCTGGCGACAAATTATCAAGTGTCTTTTCATCACTAATCAGCTCATATTTATTGCTTATGTATGACATCCCATATAAATAATTATAAAATTCCAATAATTTATTTGTCTTAATTTGAGATTCTACATCAATTGAATAATCCTTTAAACACTTAACAATCATTTCTGGTATTTGCGAATATTGATCTATGCTTTCTATAGCGCTCAGTTCTTCAACCGATTTATTTAATTGATAATTATCTTCTCGAAAAGCGTTTTTCTTCTGTTTATTTACAAATTCAAATAACTCTGTAGGTAATCGTTCTTCAATGACAAGACCCGCTCTAATACTAATACTATAGTCATTTAACAATTCTGCATTTGACTGTAAAAATTCATCCACTGGATTTTTAAAACGGTTATATATAGATACAATTTTCTTTTTCTCATTACAAATATCTACAGAAATTTTTTTCCTTCTTTCATATAATGGTTCTAAATCTTCCATTATTTTTTCTTTAATGTAAACCAATTCTTCTTCTATCTTTTTTACTGCCTCCTCCTTTTCTCTTTTTTGTTTCATCCATTCTTGATATTCATTTATATATTTATCATATGCATGAATATTTTTATCCTCTTCAGCCACTATTATCTTTTTATCTGCTTGTTTTTTAGATAATTGTGCCCTATATCCATTTTCTTTATCGTTTATCAATCCCTTCGTTACAACTAAAGCATCATCAATTACCTTCTTTTTTTCTTCAATAGGATTTTTATTCACGGTTAAGCAAACTATATCATCGGCATTTATATCAAATTCCTCTAATTGAATACTTAATTTGCTTTTTTCAGTTTCAATACGATTTTTAAATTCATCTAACAATTCAAGACAACGGAAAAGTTTATTGGATGCTTTATTTTTTTCAATCACATCATCTTCTGCATCCTCAATTCGTTTTTCTAATTCTCGAATTTCCTTTTCTAATGTTTCATATTTTTCTTGAATTTCTTCAGACAATACAGGTTTCTCAATTTTTTCTGGACAGATTTTATCATGTGCCTCTGATTGATCCTTGGCTTCTTTTAATAAGGATTTTTGGAAATCACTATATGAGGGTTGTAATTTTTTCTCCAATTCAATTATTTCCTTATTTACATCATTCAAATCTGCATTCAAGTAATGAATTGCGCTCTCAGAGGCCTTCGAATATTTTTCAATCAACGCTTCCAGCGATTTTTCACCTTCTCGTTCCTCTTCACTTAATCTTGAAAAAATGACACTATTAATTTCTTCTGTAAATTTCTGCAATTCTGTATCTGTACAAATTTCTTCAAAATATTGTTGCGGAATACATTGAACCCTTTCTACATTTGTCATTTCAGGCAATTCCGCTAAATTTCTACTCACTTTTTCTTCAGAATTTTTCCACTTCAAACTACCAACAAAATTATTAGCCAATTTATTCTTTAGAAACTTTTTATTATTTAAAAAAGCAAATTTTGTATAATTCTTACTATCAGAAATCCATGCCACCACTTCAGCTAATGCCGATTTACCATTTCCCTTATTTCCAATAATACTAACTAAACCCGAATTCAGCGGAACCTTTATTCCCTTAAACCAGATTCCTTTCTCTCCTTTATACCCATCTTCCCAATCAATAGTAATTTCATCAATATACTTTGTCGGATTCTTTTTTACACGATCCAATTCCTCAGGTAATTCTTTTAAACAAATTCGATTATCATAATCGATTAATGCCTGTCTTAATCCTTCAAATGTACAGTCCGCTTTCACCCATGTATATTTAGTAATCGAATCATAATCTGCTCTTTCATGTGAATCAGATGCTAACATGCACGGTTTTTCAAAGCACGTCTTATAAAAATCGGCATTTCTAGCTTCGCGACGATTAAAGTTAGGTAATTCGATTACATCTATTTTATTCGATATAATCTCTGTTTTTGTGATATTTAAATGATTGTATAATTCTTCCGATGTAGGTTTGCTTGTCTTGGCATGTTGCATTTCATTTTCAATACTTCCATGCTTATCTCCACCATGCACAATAATTATACCGCCTAGTTCATGCGTTAACTTTACAGCTTTATCAAACTCCACTGGTGAGGCCAATAATCCTTTCGAATAGTCATTATCACCATTACTTTCAATCACACTTTCAGTCAAACTTAATTGCGAACAAAAATTATCATATAAAGTCTTTTTATCTGCTTTCTTGTACGTTCCTCTTATGTTTATCCATTTAGGAAAAATAGCAATAAGATGGACACCACTTTTTCCTTTATCTGTTTTTAATTCAATTCCAGGCAAAAAATCCACTAAATCTTTTACTTTACCCGACTCTGCAACTCCATTT
>OLGZ01001255.1_pt1 | contig 15106 bp, 15 predicted proteins | sample 1605981 | NCBI WGS metagenome assembly OLGZ01 (sample SAMN03283291) | human gut metagenome | biome: human-associated habitat; material: feces | host: Homo sapiens | place: Peru | collected 2012 | reverse complement strand
ATCTGAATCGGATTGACAGACTGAAGCTGATGGATGATGATTTCTTTTCAGAGGCGCTGGATGGAAAGGTTGAAGCGGTAGAATTTATTTTGCAGGTGGTGCTGGAACGGGATGACTTGAAGGTGATCGAGACAAAAGCACAGGTGGAGTACAAGAGTGCCACGAAACGGTCAATTCGGCTGGATATAAAGGCGGTGGACCGGGAAAATGAACGGTTTAATCTGGAGATTCAGAGGGCGGAAGAAGGTAGTGGCTCAAAAAGAGCGCGGTTTCATGGAAGCATGATTGACCGGGATTTGTTGGAAAAAGGGATGGATTTCAATGAGCTTCCCGAATCGTATGTCATATTTATCACAGAGGATGATAAGTATGGATGTGGAGAACCATTATATCATATCGAGCGGAAAATAGAAGAGAATGATGCGTTATTTGAAGATGGTCTGCATATTTTATATGTAAACGGTGAATATTGTAATGTAGATACGCCGGTTGGCAGACTGATGCATGATTTCCATTGTACAAAATCAGAGGATATGTATAGCAAAGTGTTGGCAGATGAGGTAAAATATTTAAAAGAGACGGAAGGAGGTCGAGGGCGTATGTGCAGGATTTTAGAAGAAATGTGTGAGGAAGTCGAGAAAGAAACAGCAGAACGAGTCGAGAAAGAAACAGCAGCAAGAGTTGCAAAGGAAACAGCGAGATCGCTTCTGGCACTTGGAAAACTTTCGTACGAAGATATTTCCCAAGGAACAGGTCTTCCGTTAGAGGTGGTGGAAGAACTGGCTGCGCAGAAGACAGCGTAAGGATATGTTGTATAGTAATATATGAAATACAGGGATAACCAGAGGCATTCTGATGGAAAGACACTTGCGGAAACGCAAGTGTCTTTTGTTCGAAGAAGAAATAAAATATGGTGCTTGAAAAAATTGTAGATTTGCGTAGAATAATGGTTATAAGACATGTGTAGGAGCATGACTTATAGGGGTGAGGGGAATTCTATATAGTTATCGTTCTTATTGCAAATTCTTTTTTCTAGAAAAAATGTTGGTAGTTGAGAACTTCTGAAAAATTCCCATGTACGAAAGTGAGACAAAATTCGCATTTAAAATTGTGATGATGATTTGTCTGTCGTATGCAGCACAGTAGTTGTTACTTTTGTTTGATACACGGCGGGAATAGTAGAGCTGAATAGTTTTGAAGATTATACAAGGGGGATAAAATGACATTATTTTTGATTGGAAATGGTTTTGATTTAAATTGTGGTATGAATACGAGATTCTCGGATGTATATAAAGAATATGTTAATTCAGATTCGAAATCTCCTATTATTGAGGCATTCAAAAGAGAAATATCATCGGATATAGATCGTTGGAGTGATTTCGAGATGGAGATGTGTGATTATGCGCAATCTCTAAAAACGGAAAAAGAGTTTGTTGAATGTGTCAGGGATTTTTCTGTATATATGAGAGAATATCTAGGCAGAGAACAGAAACTTTTTTTCAAAAGGATAAATGATGAAGCAAAAGAAAAAATAATTCATGATGAGATGGTGGATTCGTTTTCTGGGTTTTACAAAGGAATATCTCATAATGTGAATTCTACAATGAGTATAAGAGATGCAGGGCTGCGTAGAAATATCCAGGCGATTTCGTTTAATTACACAGAGGTTTTTGATTATGCTATGGAGAAAGCGTTTGATCAATATTCATATCGGGCACCTCAGATAATCCATATTCATGGTAAATTAGGGGATGATCCAACGTTAGGAATTGACAATGAAAATCAATGGAAAGCAGCATATCCTCTTTCAAGAAATGGAAAAAGAGCGTTTGTTAAACCTTTTTTTAACGAAGAATATGATAGGATGCGGGTTGTTGAGGCGGTGAATATAATCAATTCTGCGGATACGATTTGTACATATGGTTTGGCGCTTGGAGAGTCGGATTTAACATGGAGAAATGTGTTGATTGATTGGCTTCAGAGAAACACGAAAAATCATTTATTTGTTTATAGATATGGGATATCTCAGAAAACTTATCGGACGGTTGATGAAAAGATGGAAATCGAAGAAATAGAAAAGATAAATTTGCTTAAAGAGTGGGGGATAGATAATAGTAGTAATATTTTTGATAGATTACACATCCCATGTGGGAAGAATATTTTTATGCTAAAACTTATTTATTAGGAAATGTGGAGAAATGTATTCTTTGTCACAGGATAGTTTGTTAACGCTGGCAAATCTTGTTATGGTAAAGTGTGAGGAGGCGAGTAGAGAAAGTTTATCAAATTGAATATAAAATAAAGTTTTAAATATAATAAATATAAAAAACTATTGAAAATATTACTTATAAGTTATATTATAACAATACGAAGGAGGAGACATGGGGTGTGGAATTAGAACAATTACTTATTGAAGAATTAGAAGATATATATGCAATTTCAAGTGTAAAAAAAGAATTTCGAAAAGCAGTTGATGAGGCTTGGAGGGAAGAGTCGCCTTGGCAGAGATATCAGAAAAAATTGATTGCAGATCTGGCAGTTTTAGAACAGGAAAAAGATCGAGCGATTGATTTGCCACAATTTGAAAAGTTAACGGGATTTGATAAACTATATAGTATTAGACATCCAGAATCCAGGAAAAATGTAAGAGTACTTTATACGATTGAAGATGACACCATAATACTTCTTACTGCCTTTTTAGAGAAAAATGCTGGAGATTATCAAAGAGCAATTGAAACTGCTCAAAAGAGGCTAAAGTGGTTGTTTAGTTAATTTAAAAGGATTATAGATGGAGGATATGAAAATGGGAATTACAGAAAAGATTGCAAATGCAAAGAAGTCAAATTGGGTTTCAGAAGGCATTTCTGGGTCTGAAGTAAAAACGATTGTTGAGTTAGCAAAGATTTCTGCGCAGATTGAAAGATGCAGACTTGACATGGGCATGACACAACAAAAGTTTGCTGAATATATGGGCGTAACGCAGGCGATGGTTTCTAAGTGGGAAAGTAGGGAATATAATTTCACGATAAGAACATTAAATGAAATTTGTCAAAAGACAAACTTGAAATTATTTGTTAGCTTGGATAAACCATGTGTAAAATCTGATTATAATATTGTGGAATGGGAGAGCGAAAAGGTAGGAAAGAAAAGACGGGATAATGGTTATTTACGACTTGTATATGATAAGGGGGCGATTGCATAATGGAGTTAAATCGAATTGCAACGGGAATAAAATTAGTTGGGACAACAATTAAAGAGATTTCGGTTGAAAATAATATAGTGAATGTTCAAAAAGAGGCAAAAAGAAGTTTTGGGCTTAATATTAATGAACCTAGTTTTGAAACCATTGACGAAGGCTTTTTTGCTCAAATGGCTATAGATTTTGAAGTAGAGATAGAGCAGTCAGAAGATCGAAATTTTAAATTAGAACTATCTTTAGAAGGAGCATTCCTGTCAGAAAAAGATACTGAGGAAGAAGATTTTAAACAGCTTGTGATCATAAATGGAGCTGCAGCCCTGATTAGCATTGCAAGAGGAAAAATAGAATCGATAACATCTAATATTTTTGACAGCGGAAAAGTTGTTATTCCGTTTGTAAACGTAATTGATTATTATAAAGGTTTGTCAGAATAATATTTGACTAAGCTATAGGTCAAGACACATCAAATTAAAACAGTAACGCAAAATACCGTGTGGATTCCCCAATCCACACGGTATTTCTATATAAAACACACATCTGAGCTGCTTCCGAACATCAGCAACCCATCCTCTCCCCAAGATGTCCAAAGGTGTTTGCTTTGAACACATTTATCGTAACATAAGTGGAAGAAAAAACAAGGGGGGTGGCACAATTGACGCGCTGGAGAGCATACTTTTTCACTTTCACGCATTTTCTGCTATATTTCATGCAGAATTGTCAAGCCCGGTTTTTGTAATTTTGATAAAAAATACAGGTTGTATCTGAGGATAAAAACTTGTGCTATACTACACAAGGAAAGGGGAAACATATGGATCTCAATCAGATATTTATAAAATATTATCCAGAGTGGACCGCGTTTGAAGCGGTTGTATTTTTCTCGGTTTTGATAGGAGTAACAGCCATTTTATTGATACAAGTGCTACGCAAGCATATTCGTTGGGTGCAGGCAGTTTCTATGTTATTGCTTGTGACATATCTGATGCTTGTATTTGGTTCGACTGTGTTTATGCGGCAGCCAGGGACAAGGCAGGCAGAGTATGAATGGTTCTGGTCGTGGAAGGTAGTGTATCATGCCTTTAAAGAGGGATATACACATAGCTTGTTTTGGGAGATTCTGCTGAATATTGCGTTGTTTGTTCCGATTGGTGCATTGCTGCCGCTTGCGAGTGGACGGAAACGAGGTATTTGGCTGGCGTTGGTTACTGGAATTCTGATTTCTACAAGTATTGAAGGCTTGCAGCTTTGGCTGTGCCGGGGCTTGTTTGAATTTGATGATATCTTTGATAATACACTTGGATGTGTGTTGGGACAAGCAGTGATTGGAAATCCTGTTACATATCTTCTTATGAAAATTTCCGCCCCACCCAAATGTAAAAATTAAATTATTTCAATCAAATACCCCTGCTATTTTATTGCAGCTGCACGTATTCCATTGGATCAACAACCTCATCATTCACCCGCATTTCAAAATGCAGATGTGGTCCGGTGCTGTTTCCGGTGTTGCCGGAAAGTCCAAGCAGATCGCCTTGTGCGACGGTCTGTCCGACTTCGACAGAAGTTTCAGACAGATGTCCGTAACGGATGACCATGCCATCGCCGCAGTCCACATAGACACTGATGCCGTAGCCACCGTTCCAACCGGATTGTATGACGGTTCCGGCGGTGCTGCTCTTGACAGGCGTGCCGACATTGACCGCGAGGTCGATTCCGTTGTGCGTTCTGCCCCAGCGCGGACCGACGTAAGAAGTGATGACGTAATCATCGACCGGAATCAGAAAGTCCGGTCGCTCCTTTGTTCCGACATGTACCTCGCGGGCAATCGCGGGCGTGATGACGCGGGAATCGATGATCTCCTCGGACACAGCGTGTCCATTTAAATAGGTGATCAAAGCAGTTGTTTCCTGCTGGCCGGCGGTGCCTTCCTGTGTGACGACGATCTCGCCCTGATAGAGGGAATCATCGTAGACGGTGTTGCAGGAATCATAATAAGGAACGATTTCCTTTACACTTTGCAGGGATGTTCCGGTTAGTCGGTATTCTTTTTGCGGTAATTTGATCGATGGAAATTCGCGTGCCTGACTCATCAGACAGACGAGCAGACTGCTTCCCACCAAAGTAAATGTCAGTAATTTTTGTCTTTTGTAGGAAAACTGAAATTTATGTTTCATGATTTGCTCTCCTACGGAAATATGTACTTGCAGTCAGTGTTCCCATATATGGCATACGCTATTCAAATATATGGAAAATGTGACGATATATTGAAATGTACGATAACAAATTCGTAACAATTTTATTGTAGTGTTACAAATCTGTGATGTAAAGAAAATGCGTGTACAAAATTCTGACAGATAGCGGCAAAATTCTTGTTCGCGCATGCGCTTTGTGATAAACTAAAACATGAGTGAGTACAGAAGATGGATGCTGGAAATGCGGCATCGAATTACGACAGAGGGAGTTGCAAATGGCAAAAAATTTGATTGATATAGAAGATATTCCACCACAGCTTGCGAACAAGGTCAAGCAGGATCTGCGTTTTAAGACAGGGAATTTTGTGTGGCGCGTGCGGTTCAATATTCCGCTGGACCCGCATACGGTGAACAAGGATACGATGTATGTGACGAATTCGCAGAACCAGAAGTTGCGATCCTATATCCGTTATGATACGAAAAATGAGATTATCGAGGTGGAACCGCTGGAGCCGTATTCGATGAACGAATACTATTTCCTGACGATCACAAAAAATGTGAAGTCGAGAGGCGGACAGTCGTTGAAGGAGCCAGTGCAGATCAAATTCAAATTATAAAAGTACAGATAATAAATTACAGGGACCGAAACAAATCGGTCCCTTTTTATAAAAATGCAACCGCGCGGGTGGTATCTTAGCAAGGGGGAGAAATGGATGGTAAAACTCGAAAAGACTTGTGAATAATCGGTTGCATGCGTGCCTATCCATATCATACGCAAAAAGCATGTCTTGTGTTCTTTTTTCCTAGACATAGTATGGTCGATGTGCTATTATTTTATGTGATTTGAAATGAAATTTTTTGTGTGAAACTGCGCGAAAGGTGCAGTCTTGAAAAGGAGGAAAAAACAATGAGTTATTCCGCAGAGATTATTGATTATAAAGGGAAAGAGGCAGTTGCACTGACAGCAGGAAAGTACAAAGCAATCGTGGCACCTTTTTTAGGCAGTAATGTCATCCGTATGCAGGATGTTGAAAATGACATTGAGATTTTCCGTTATGACGAATCCCTTTCTGTTGAGGATCTGAAGAAGAGCCCGGAGGTGTATGGACTTCCGACCCTGTATCTTCCAAACCGCCTTGCAAATGGTGTGTTGAAGGTAAGCGATGCAACCTATCATTTTCCATTGAATGATCCGCTTGGCAACCATATTCATGGTTTCCTGCATAAGCGTGAGCATACACTTGTGAGTGCAACCGTGGACGGCAAGAAGGCAATCGCAAAGACAGAGTACATATATGACAAGAACGATGAATTTTTCGAAACATACCCGGTCAGCTTCAAGGCAGAGTTCACATTTACTTTGTCCGATGACGGTCTGGAGTATGCATTTACAATGACAAATACATCTGACAAGCAGATGCCATATGGTATGTGCAACCATACAACGATTAACGGACCTTTCACAAAGGATGGAAATGGTCTGGATATGCGTTTGTATATCCCGGTTGGCGAGAAGTGGGAGCTTTCAAAGTCCTGCATTCCGACAGGCGACATGCTCGTACAGACAAATCACGACAGACAGTATCTGACTGGTTCACAGGTTCCGGTGCTGCATGATATTGACAATGACGTATTCTTTGCAGAGGAAGGAAGTCTGGATGGCAAGCCATTCTATGGCGCAGTGGCAACGGATGCTGCAACAGGCAAGCGTATCTGCTATGAAGTATGTAAGGACTTCAAATTCTGGGTTGTATGGAACGATCATGGAGACAAAGGATACTTCTGTCCAGAGCCTTGCACATGGATCATCGATGCACCAAACCAGCCAATCCCAGCAGAGGAATCTGGTTACAAGGAGCTTGCACCGGGTGAATCTCATACAGTGACAGAGAAGATTTACACAGCATAATATGACAGCCAGAAATGGTAATTATAAGTGACAAAAATCAGACCGGTACATGACGTGCCGGTCTTTCTTTATGTATAGATGCGTTGATCGGTGAGATGGAGGGCTATAAGAAGTCAATTTCGGATTCGCGATGCATGAAAGTTCAGAAATTCGTACGATCTGTCGATATAATTCATAGAAATTATAAGAATCGGTGAGATGCAAGGAGCATATATGCAGAATATCAATATTAAAAATACACAGGAAGCAGCAAACGCTTATAGTGCATACGAACGGGCGGCAGCAAATCAGAAATATGCGTCAGCGGCTGGAACGATGGATGCGTTTGAGGCGGTAGAACAGGTGCAGTATGACCGGACGGCGAAGGTCGAGACAAATGCGCAGACGGTCATGGACAATTTTGAGGAATATCGCCGCGACATGCAGGAAAAGGCGAAATCAGAACAGCAGCAGGTGGTCAGTGACGAGGAGCAGGCATGCGAAGATGCAAAGGAGATCGCGCGTTCCCTCAGCACAGAGGAGATCCAGAAGCTTCGCCAGATGGGAATCGACGTCGGTTCTGCGTCTTTGTCGGATCTGATGGATATTGTGAATTCAATGCGGGATCAGGCGCATAAGGATGCACTCGCGAATGTTCTGGCACAGGCGAAAGTCGATCAGGGTGATGTATCGAATCTCGTATTTACCAGTACAGGCGCAAAGATTGCTGGTACGGACGTGGATTTGCAGGTTGGCAACAACGATATTTTATACTTGTTAAAAAATAAAATGCCACTCAATCAGGAAAATCTCTACAAGGCGCATTACAGCGGACAGCAGAGCAAACAGACATCTGACACGACAGAGGAAGCGTGGCAGTCGCAGGCGGCTCAGGCATGGAATGAATTGCCGCAGACATTGCAGACACAGTTGCAACACATTATGGAACAGGCAGGCATCCCGGTGAATGATCAGAGCAAGGGTGGCGCAGCGAAGATGCTCGCCAATGATATTCCGGTCACGACAGATTCGATGCGTGCGTATATGGATATGCAGGCACAGGTTGGAACGCCGATAGACAAGCTGCCGACGGCAGAAATGAAACAGGCACAAACGGAGCAGGACATCAAGCTCAAAGCGGAGAAACTTCAGCAGGCAGTCGAAAGCCTGGCGGAGACAGATGTGATAGAAACCGTGCGGGAGGGAAAGCCCCTTACGATTGCGGCAATGCTGGCAGATCAGAATCGTTCCCAGTCAGATTCCCAGCCGGGTGCTGAGACGACACCGCAGTCGCTTCGTGAAGTGACGGCACTGCGGCAGTTAGAGGAATTGCGTTTGACTATGACACAGCAGGCGGCGGTGCGGATGTTAAAGCAGGACATCAACATTGATACGCGCGATCTGTCACAGGTCGTAGCGAAGCTTCGAAACGTAGAAGCACAGATGACAAGAGAACTTTTTGCCAGAAATGGCGTGGATGCGACCGAAGAAAATGTCGCGTTATATACAGAGTTGCAGCAGGATTTACAGACGATTGGAACCGCTCCGGTAGTCCGGCTGGGATACCTCTTCGATGCGGAGCAGGGTAACGCGCTGCAGAGGGTTTCCGTGCGGGGGCTTGCTGACCTTGTCGCGGAGGACGGTAGTCAGAGGACAGAAGCTCAGACCGAAAATCCTGCGACAGCAGGCAGCGCAGCACAGGCAGATGAAATCGTATCTGACACCATCCGCCGCCCGGCGAACTTTGCAGCGATGGAGCGGGAATACGATGCACTTGGCACCGCACCGCGGGCGGATATGGGAGACAGCATTCGCAAGGCATTTGCCAATGTGGACGCGCTTTTACAGGAGATGCAGCTTCCGGCAGATGCAGAGCATACGCGAGCCGTGCGTATATTGGGATACAATTCGATTGCAATTACAGAGGAGAATTTACAGCAGGTAATTCAATATGACCGGGAGGTCAATGATCTGCTTGCGGCATGCCAGCCGAACGCAGTGTTGTCGATGATCCGGGATGGAATTAACCCACTGGATCTGTCGGTGGAAGAACTGAATCAGATATTGCGGGAGAAACATTATCAGGCGGGCGTGAAAGAGACCGAGGATTTTGCGACATTCCTGCGGGATGTGGAGCGACGTGGAGAAATCAGCGAAGAGGAACGCTCCGGCTATATTGGTATGTATCGTGTATTGAAGAATCTGGAGAAATCCGGGGATCGGGAAGCTGGTTATCTGTTTGCCAATGGCAGCCGTCTAACGGTGCGAAATCTGATTACAGCGATGCGGAGCCGCAAGGCAGCGGGTATGGACGTCTCAGTGGATGATGCGTTTGGTATGCTGACAGAGATGCAGACGCGTGGTACGAAAATGGATGCACAGATTGAAGCGGCATTTTTGAATGATGAAAAATGGAGCGCACAGGGAAACGATGGAAATAATGTGCAGGATATAGAGATGGCAGAAAATGCGGAAGATGCGGCAAACCCGTGGCAGGAGATCGAAGAAGACGACGCGCTTGCGGAGGCGGAAGAACTGTTACAGGCACAGGGATTGGAAGAAAGTGCTGTGAATGTACAGGCCGCAAATGTGATTCTGCATGGAACGGATGCTGTTGAAAGCGCAGATATATACAGCCTTTTGGCGCGGGTGATGAAAAACCTGCATTTTGAAGATCATACGACAGAGGATGCGGTCGATACAGAGACCGAGGCAATGGCGAAGTCGCTTGCCGGAGCAGACATCGAATTGCCATTTGAACCGGAAAGTCTGTTAGAGCAGCTTGGACAAGGCGGGGATCTGTCACTGACTTATGCGGATTTACAGCAACAGCTTGTTGAGCAGATGTACACACAGGCGCAGCTTGGTGGAACGTCGATGGATTTCCAAAATTTGAAACTGGTGCAGGCGGGTTTCCGAATTCTTGGAGCGATGGCGAAGCGGCAGCAGTACCAGTTGCCGGTTGCGACGGAGACAGGAACCAAGCTTGTTAATCTGACCTTAAAGACTGACGCCAGCCAGCGGGGCACGATCGAGATACAACTGCCATCTGCACGATTTGGAAAGCTTTCAGCGACCTTGCATGTGGATGCAGAGGGAACATGGGAAGGTGTGATCGTTGCAGATACTTCCGATGGCAACACGGCGCTGCAGGCACAGGCAGAAGTATTTGATGCATTGCTTGCGGATAGCTCCTATGCGGACGCGAAGATTACACTGGGGCAGAGCCGCAGAAATGTGACACAGGCAAATGCGGTGGCTCATCCTTCGACACAGAAACTTTGTGAAGCTTCCGTGTTCTTTGTTAAGGCATTGGCACAAATTTCCGATAAATAGTTTAGAAACAGATGACAGGAGGCAGACCATGAGAATTAATTATAATGCGCTGGCGATGAATGCCACGACGAATTTCGGTAAAATAAATAATAAAGTTGCAAAGTCGATGTCCAGACTTTCTTCTGGTTATAAGATTACAAGCCCGGCAGATGATGCGGCAGGACTTGCGATTTCAAAGAAGATGAGTGCACAGATCCGGGGACTTGACCGCGCGGCTTTGAATTCTAACGATGGTATCTCTGTGATCCAGTCCGCAGAGGGCGGCATGGAGGAGATGCACAACATTTTAGGACGTATGCGGGAACTGGCTGTGCAGGCGGCAAACGATGTCAATGATGAAGTCGATCGTGATGCGATTCAGGAGGAGATTGATTCTCTGGCGGCTGAGCTGACACAGATTTCCGATACGACCGCATTTAACGGACAGACACTGCTGAATGGGGATCTGACGAGACGTTCCCTGTCCAGTGTCAATGGTGTGAAAGCAACATACATTTCATCAGAGGTAAGCACGGGTGTTTATTCGATCAATGTCACAGCCGATGCAGAGCAGGCATCTATGACCACAGGATTTACCTATTCTACAGCCGTGATCACAAAAGAGCAGGCAGGAACTTTGAAGGTAAATGGATTTGCAATCGAGATTGAGGAAGGCATGACGATGGAGGATGTATATGGAAAGATCCAGACCAGTCTTGCCAAGATCAATATTGATGTCTTTGCGTCGAATGACGGAACGACAGAGGAGAGCTTTGACAGTGGAGCACCGGTGGTGTTCCGCACAAAGGGATATGGCAGCAGTGAGAAAATCAGCATCTCTGTGGGAAATCCGGAGCTGGCAGCGGTGTTGGGAGTGACAGATGGCATGATGATGCAGGGCAAGGATTGTCAGGCAGATTTGAACATCACAGAAGATGGATTTTCTACGACTGCAACTATGAAGACAAATGGAAATAAGATTGAAGTTACAGACCGAAGCGGCTTCTCTATGACGATTGAAGCAGATCCGGGCGCTGTTGCCGAAAATGGCGGAGCTGTAACAGCAGAGATCGAAGTGCTGTCGGCTGGAACGATGGTAATACAGACGGGTTCCAACGAGGGAGAGCAGTTAGCCATCGACATTCCAGAGCTGAATGCAAAATCACTTGGCGTGGATGAGTTGATCATGTACACACATGAATATGCAAGTCAGGCAGTTGATATCATTGATGAGGCAGTGAAGAAAGTTTCGGCTGCACGTTCGAAGCTGGGTGCCTATGAGAATCGTCTGGATGATGTACATTCCAATCTGGAAGTACAGAGCGAGAGTATCACAGAAGCATATTCACGGATTATGGATACGGATATGGCGGAGGAAATGACCGAATATACACAGCAGGAGGTGCTGTCACAGGCAGCCATCTCGATGATGCAGAAAGCAAATGATCGTCCGGAATCTATCTTGCAGTTGTTGCAGTAGATAGTAAAGGATAACATGAAATATATTGATAAAATCGGAATACGAGGAAATTATCATGACACAGGAACAAAAACAGGAATTCACACGGCGCATCAGTCAGGAAAACCACACCGGACTGATTCTGGTGCTGTGTGATATCTTTCATACATATGGTAACGACGCGATTGCCGCGTATGAGGCGGATGACACGACTGCATATCTGCAGAATATCGGGCAGGCGCGGCGAGCGATGCAGGAGCTGATTGAATGTTTCTCGAAGGAAGATCCGCTTGGAAGAAATGTGATTGCCATTTTGCGATTTATCTATGGGAAGCTTGTGCGCTCGGAAGTACGCAGACAGCCGGATGAACTGGATCGGTGTGTGCAGATGGTCGATGATTTACGTGTCGGATTTGTACATTTACACGAACTTGACAACGAGGGCGCTGTGATGCAGAATGTACATCAGGTGTACGCTGGACTTACCTATGGGAAAGGAACCCTGAACGAGAGTATACAGGGTGTAAACTACGAAAAACGTGGTTACCAGGTTTAATAACAGGAGGAAGTAAAGATGAAAAAAGATGATTGTATTTTCTGCAAGATCGCAAATGGAGAGATTCCATCTGCAACGGTATATGAGACACCAGAGTGCCGTGTAATTCTGGATCTGGCGCCAGCCAATCAGGGACATGCGCTGATTCTGACGAAGGAGCACTACGATAATATCTACCAGCTTGATGAGGAGACTGCAGGCAAGGTATTTTCGCTTGCAACCCACGTTGCGAAAGCGGTACAGGAAGAGACTGGCTGCGAGGGCCTGAATATCGTGCAGAACAATGGCGAAGTAGCCGGTCAGACCGTGCATCATTTCCATATGCATGTGATTCCACGTCACGCAGGGGATGACGTACAGGTGACATGGAAGCAGGGCGAGACAGAATCAGAATCCTTGAAGGCACTGGCAGATGCAATCAAGAAGCATATCTAAGGATAAACAGACGCAGTCGGGGAGGCTGTCGAAACGGCAGATTGTGTTTCTTGTATTGTCGGTACTGTTCGCGATTATGATCTTCTGTTTCTCTGCCAGAAATGGCGAGGAATCGACGGAGGACAGTTATACGGTCGGTATGGAGTTTGGACGCATTGTACATCCGGATTTTAAGAACTGGTCGGAGGAAGCACAGCTTGCGTTTGCAGCGAAGGTCGATCATCCGATCCGAAAATTGGCACATGCGACGGAGTATGCCGTCTTTGCAATGCTGCTCTGTGGTGTATGGCTGGATGTCCGAAGAAAACGAAAGGTGTCTGCGTTATTCGCGTGGGGAACTGCGACGGTGTATGCGGCGACGGATGAGTTTCATCAGTTGTTTGTTCCCGGACGGAGCGGACAGGTAAAGGACGTGCTACTCGATAGCTGTGGCGCAGCAGTGGGTGTGCTGATTCTGATGCTTGTTGCGGCGCTGATTCGATTTATCCGTAAAAAGCATGGCACACAGGAATGAAAATCGCCAGAATATGCGCAAATACAACGAGATTAGCAAATAAAACCATTGACAATTAGAAATATATGATATATGTTAAACATGTCTCTCTTATTCAGAGTGGTGGAGTCATAAGGGACGAAGAAGCCACGGCAACCCCGGAGACGGAAGGTGCCGACCTGAGCGATACTTAGATTAAGTTGTCGAGCAATAAGAAGATTTGATAACGACTTTCAAATCCGGTTGCTTGCAGCCGGATTTATTTTTTATGAATTGCCGCTGAAAAAGAGACAAAGAACCATAGACAAATGCATTCCAAAGGAGGAACAAATGGAGAAGTTATTATTTACTTCAGAATCAGTAACCGAAGGCCATCCTGACAAAATCTGTGATCAGATCAGTGATGCCGTATTAGATGCGCTTTTAGCGCAGGATCCTATGAGCCGTGTTGCCTGTGAGACAGCCGTAACAACCGGACTGGTACTTGTTATGGGTGAGATCACAACAAAGGCACAGATCGATATTCAGACCATCGTACGTGAGACAATTCGTGAGATCGGTTATGACCGTGCAAAGTACGGATTTGACTGTGATACCTGTGGTGTGATCGTTGCACTTGACAAGCAGTCAACCGATATCGCAATGGGTGTTGACAAGGCACTCGAAGCAAAGGAAAATCATATGTCCGATGAGGAGATTGAGGCAATCGGCGCTGGCGATCAGGGTATGATGTTTGGCTATGCAACAAACGAGACACCAGAGCTTATGCCATATCCAATCTCATTGGCACACAAGCTTGCAAGAAAGCTGACAGAAGTTCGTAAGAACGGCACACTTCCTTATTTAAGACCAGATGGTAAGACACAGGTATCGGTAGAGTATGACGAGAACGGAAAGCCTTGCAGATTAGAGGCAGTTGTACTTTCTACCCAGCATGACGAGAATGTATCGCAGGAGCAGATCCATGCGGATATCAAGAAATATGTATTTGATCCAGTCCTTCCACAGGATATGATCGACGATGAGACGAAGTTCTTCATCAACCCAACCGGACGTTTTGTTATCGGTGGACCAAACGGTGACTCTGGCGTAACCGGACGTAAGATTATCGTAGACACTTACGGTGGATATGCACGTCACGGCGGCGGAGCATTCTCTGGAAAGGACTGCACAAAGGTAGACCGTTCCGCAGCGTATGCCGCACGTTATGTAGCAAAGAATATCGTAGCAGCCGGACTGGCTGAGAAGTGTGAGATCCAGCTTTCTTATGCGATCGGTGTTGCAAGACCAACTTCGATCATGGTAGATACATTTGGTACAGGTAAGCTTGCAGATGATAAGCTCGTAGAGATCATCCGTGAGAACTTCGACCTGCGTCCAGCTGGTATCATCAAGATGCTTGATCTGCGCCGTCCGATCTACAAGCAGACCGCAGCATACGGTCACTTTGGTCGTACCGATGTAGATCTGCCCTGGGAGAAGCTGGATAAGGTAGAAGATCTGAAGAAGTATCTGTAATGTAACCAAATAGATGCGAAGCAGTTATTTGGTTATGAGCAAGTAGCGAAGCGGATA
>OLGZ01001251.1_pt1 | contig 15161 bp, 12 predicted proteins | sample 1605981 | NCBI WGS metagenome assembly OLGZ01 (sample SAMN03283291) | human gut metagenome | biome: human-associated habitat; material: feces | host: Homo sapiens | place: Peru | collected 2012 | reverse complement strand
ATCTGCGAAGAAGGTTCGTGGAGGCTATACCGCAGGAAAGTAGCTGCCCGTCCCTGCACAAATCGGCAGAGACTACTGTGACCAACTCTTTGCAGCGGAAAAGGAAATACAGAACTTTCCGTCTGAACAGCGACAGGAAAAGCGCCTTGCGGTCGAACAACCGATGCTCAGTTTTTTGGTGCTGGCTGGACGAGCTCAGCACACAGCCTCTGGCCGGGAGCCTGAAAAAAGCAGTGGAATATTCGCAGGGGCAGCGGCCTTATATAGAAAACTACTTAAAGGATCCTCGCTGTGACATCTCCAACAACTGTGCAGAAAACAGGATCCGCCCATTTACCGTTGGGAGAAAAAACTGGCTGTTCATTGACACTCCAGCCGGGGCAAGGGCCAGTGTTGTGATCTACAGCATTATGGAAACGGCAAACGCAAACAACGTTGTTCCAAGAGATTATCTGCAGCTCCTTTTCGAAAATCTTCCGGACATGGAGATCCCGACCCATCCAGAACTTCTCAAGCAGATGCTGCCATGGGGAAACTCATTCAGGATAATTTTGCGTAACAAGTGACAAGAAACATCCGATTTTTACGTCGGATGTTTCTTGTCTTTGTGCGTATGTGTGCTCATTGGGCGGTTACAGATTTTCGCTTTCCACGTTGCAATTTGAAAAAGAACTTCTGGAAATCAAAAGAGAGTCAGAGGAGAAAGAGTTCTGCTGAAATGTTAGTCTTGCCCCACTGTGAATGCTAATATATACTTGAGCCACTTTCCTGCAAAATGACAGCGAATATTTGAGCCAACTAATGGCTTCCCGTATAACTGGATGGGCGATGCGGTTCCGTGGAATCGGAAAGCCTACCAGTGGGAAGCCTCTGTTGTAACATCGGAAGTACACCGATTCGTGTTCATCTATTAAAATATTTTTGCTTATTGGCATGGTCAGTTGTTGATATATGCCGCTCTTCCCTGTATACTGTTTTTGTTGTATCTGTTTTTTCACAACCTCAGTTTACAACAAAAATGGGATAGGCAACCCCTTTCGGGGAAGTCTATCTCATTTTTCGTTGGGGCTATTTTGCAACAGCCCCAGTTTGGCGCACACAGTGAGCAGACGAAACCGACAGAAAAGCGGCTTGGGCTGTTTAACGAAGCGGAACATGGAAATAAACCGGATTCCAAAGAAGCTATTAAGAAGGATGTCCGTGGCTACCATATTATATGCGCTTCTTCTTAATATTTATGTGCGAAAGATGGTTTTGCTCCTCACACACCTTCGCTTTTATTGATGGTTCAGCCCTTGGAGTGGAGCAGAGTGTCCATAAAAGCAGCAAGCTTTTCATACTCCGCTTCACTGGAGCATAACAGGGCCGCAGTAAGGGCAGCATCGGGTGCGTAGGGCAGGTACAGCGGCGCAATATGGTTAAGCCCGCTGTTGGAAAAAGCAGACAGCATGGCATTATACAGTTCGGTCACGGCGTCCAGTCGTGCTTCAGGGCTGGCAAAACGATCACACAGCACCTCAACCACCTTGGGGCTGATCTCGGCATAGATCCGGGTGAAGGGCGTTTGCAATGCCTCGGGCAGACTGAGAACGGCATTCTCCAACTCACCCAACTCGTCCTGCCCGGTTTCCAGATCCTCCTGATAAAGCATAATGATGCCAAGGAAAAGGAAGTAACTCAACAGCAGGATATCATCATGTCCAAAACTCTGAGCCGGCGGATCACGCCAAAAAACGTGCAGCGCATCTCGTACATCCTCTAAAGCATTGTTCACACGCTGATCCAAATATTTTCTGATAACGGCAGAAAGGGCAGTGCTGCCGGTAAAACGAGCTGCCTTTTTGTGGGCGCGGACGGCCGCCTTTTCCGCAGCGGTCATTTTCAGACTGCCGCCAACAGCCTCGGTCATACCGTAAAAAATCGTAGTCAGCCGCGTGTGGCCGGGCTCGTCAAAGGCCTTGCTTTTGGGCGGCAGAAGTTCATCTAGCGCATCCTTCCAATCAGGATATTCCAGCTGGCTGTCAATGTCGTTGTACAGCCGACGCAGTACCAGCACCAGACTGAGCAGCGTGCGGGATGCCGTAAGGCTGTACTCCCGGGTCCCGGCGGCAATACAGATATAGCCCTGAAGCAGCTTGTCCTTTTCCTGAATCTCCTTGTTTTTTTCGGCGGCAGCCAGCTTTTTTTTAGGAGGCAATTCTGCGTCTGTCATAAACGGCAGCAGATTCCCGGAGAGGCCGGCAAGTCTCTCTGCCAGCTTCTGCTTGAACACCTTCAGTTCGACAGTGCTGGCTGCCAACTCATTAAAGGCATTCTTCAAAAGGATGCTGTCGTTTTTTGTCAGCTGCTGACGGACAAGGTACTTTTCCGCCGTCTTGCGTACAGTAGCTTCCGAAACCTGTTTATCGGAGGGAGACTGCGCCTTTTGCGCCTCTTGCGCCTTTCTCGCAGCTTCCAGCAAGGGTGTTTCCTGCGGGCTTACCAAACGGCGGTATTCCCGCAGGACATCCATCACATCCTGCCATGTCATCTCCTCGGAAAAACGTGTGCGCATGGCAAAAAATACCGCATCGACCGGGTTGTGGACAGAGATGGTCCTGCCGTTCAGCAAAAACAGCCGGTACAATGCCTCGTCCGGCAGCTTCAGACAGAGCGCTATCTTAAAAAACTCGCAGTGGCTTCCGGTCTGGTTGGTGCTCAGCCCCCGGTTCAAAATCCCCTGCCAGCTCACCCCTGTTGGCTCCCACAAGGGCCCGAACTTTTTGAACAATGCCTCGCCCACCACCGCACGTTCCCCAGCCGTCCATGTATGGACAGGCTTTTCCAACAACGCCTTTAGCTGTTGGTTCTCCGCGTTGCTCAACAGCTCCGAAGCGTACCGGACAATGGACCTGCAGACAAAGCGCCCCGGGGTGACAACATAGTTGCCCTGCTCCATGGAATCCAGCAGGAGTTCCACGCTGCGGTAAGTCCGGTTGTCTGCCTTTGCCGTTTCCTGAGAAAATCTTATAACGGCGTCCTGCGCAAGGGTCGTGTAGCTGTTTTCTGACATGGTAACTCCTCCCGTTTCCTCACCAAGCGGCACCCGGCGGCGGTGCCTTTTTTTAGTATAGCACAGTGCAGGCAGAAGGTACATATCAGGCTGCACAAGGCTTGCAGCCCGATGTTGTGCAACCTGGCAGAGCAGGCCTTACGGCAAAAAAACGGTTACCTGTAAATTCTTCGTATTATCGTTGTTTTATGTTTTTGGAAGGGCCGAAAGCCTTTTTGTGTATAATGGAATCATCCTCAGGAGGGATATTGGCCGGGAATAGAAAAACAGAAAGGATGTAGCCTATGAGCAAAGATAAATTTCTCGCAACCTTGCGGCTGCTGCTGTGCATCGTGCTTTGCATGATCGTAGGGGCGCTCATGGTGTGGTTCCTTACATTGACCGGGCTGGCAGAGCACGCCGGAACGGCGGTTGCATTTATCCGCTCGTTTCCTGGGCACCTCAAAGAGGTTGCCGAGGTAATGACCGGCGCGCTTTGCATGGCTCTTGTAGGCGGGATGGTATGGGAACTGGCGGTGCACTGGAGGGATCTGCTGGCACTGCTGGACGGTCTGTTTGCAATGGTGGGAGCACTTGTCCGGATCTTCGATCTGGTCAGCGACGACCCCGGAGAGATTTTTGACAAAAAAGAAGGCAAACCACAAGATACAAAAAAAGACAGCAAACCGCCTGAAATCGACCTTTGTGCGGACCTTGATGAACTTGCAGACACAATTTTGACCAAGGAGGCATCCTAAAATGAAGCTTGAAAAAAAGGAACCCAAACCCGGTATGAGGACTGAGACCCGCCTGTGGGTGCTCTCGTTCGTGTTTGCGCTGGCATCGATCCTTTCTTGGTATTCCACCCAAAAAGGCATGGTCACGCTGTTTTTTGTAGGACAAGCTGGACTGGCGTTTCTGGCATCGGCTGTTGTTCAGATCACGGAGATCGTTTTCAGCGGCAGCTTGAAAAGCTTCAGCTTTTGGCTGGCATTTCTGGTTTCAGTCAGCCTCTCTTCTTTCCAGTTTGTGGAAACTGCTTACCCCGCCGGGCAGTTCAGAGAAGTAGCTGAAACTGGCGTAAACCGTGCCTACACAGAGCTTCTGCCCAAAGTCCAGAAAGAAACCGCCGCCCAGCTGGATGACCTGCGCACGACTGTTTTTTCTCAGTTGGACGCATTGGAAGCCGCCGGCGCGGATGCCGAAGGGGCGGCAAGCGGCGGAAATATTGTCACTACAACAGATGCGGAGGCTCTGAAATCCAGGTATGCACAGCAGAAAAGTCGGTACCCCAAGGGGTATGAAGACGATGTAATCTTTCAGAACCTCCTTACGGCGGCAGCGCTGGTGCACAGCGGAGACACCCAGAACGCCCGACTGCTTATCGAGCAAAGCCTTGGCGCACTGGATGGTCTGATCGATATGGCAGCCACAAGCAAACAAAAAGCCTTCTACCGGGACATCAGAACCGATTATAACGCCCTTGGTGTATTGGTCTCTCTGCAGGAAAATACCGGCGCAGCTGCGGTGAGCGCCGGTGCCAAGGCGATGCGCAGTGCACTGATGCAGGGGACTCTGGACACCGCCGCCTTGCGTGAAGATGCGGACACCCTTGTGGCACAAGCCATGGCGGCAGAACTTTCCATTGATACCGCGAAATTAGCCATTTTGCGCGACAGCGTGCTGGATTATGCAGCCTTGGTCGAGCTGAACACCAGCCTGAAGGCGCATCAGGCGGAACAGCCTGCGCTTGCGCAGCGCCTTGCCGCCGCCGGTGCAGTGGAGAATGACCAGCAGGCGCTGGAAGGGGTGCAGACTGTATGGCGCGAGGAACTGGAAGGGCTCCGCGCTGAGATCGCTTCCTCCCCTCTTTCGAACCGTGACGAGCATCTGACAACGCTGGACAAACTGACCGGGACCTATCTCCAAACAGAGCGCAATTCCATCCAAACAACGTGGGCTGTCCTGCACATCAAGCAGGTCGGTGTTCGCAATGCTCTGCCTGCCATCATTTCGATTTTCCTTGCTGCCCTTCTTGATCTGGCAGCAAGTGCATCCGTCAAGAGTGCAAAAGAACTCCGCAGGCAGCGTGCAAAGGGGATGTTTTTGGAAGGTGTAAAAACAAATACGATATACTAGGATCATCGGAGATCCTCTAAATTCATCATACAAGGAGAGAAAAGCTATGTTTACGATCGTAATTTTTTTGGTGGTCCTAGCAGCAGCATTGGCGGCGCTGCTGTGCATTCTGGATAAGGCATCAATCGACGATGTGATCGACAGACTCACCCGTCCTGCAAACAAAAAGTAAAAAGGAGAAATACTATGGAAATCTTTATGCTTCTGTTCGCCTTTGTGGCAAGTCTTGCCGCTATGCTTTTTCTGCTCGCTCGCTCTGGGCGCGTTCGTATCAAGCTGCCCTCTTCCCATCATGACTGGGAGGATGAGGCGGCCACCGTTGGCGCGGAGAGTATCATTCTCCGTCAGATTTCTCTCGACAGGCAGCATGGTACTACCCTTGCTACCCATCTGGTCTCCCTCCCTGTCAAGGAGGGTTCCTACACCGCCATCATCCCGCCCCGGGGGAAGGCTGACCCTGAGGCAGCTGCAGTGGTCACCCTGAGCAAAACGCCCACCATCGCCACGGTCAGCCATGACGAGCCCCTCATGATCTACAAGGGCCGCGACCAGACCTACTATTTGAAAGTAAACGCCGAAAATCTGAACAAAAGCCACTTTAACGGACATGTGGTTGATGAACTGCCTTTGGCTGATGTACTTTCCTCTAAGGGCAACTATCGCCCCTTCTTCCTTGCAAAGGAGCCTTTGATCTTTGAACGCAGAGAGAAGAAGCCTGAGGAAACGACCGGCACTGTGATTCTCGATGATGACGGTACTGTGGTTTCCGACAAAAAACAGGCTGCCTTTGAGCGCCCCGCTAAAAAACACAATTTTAAGAATTAAAAAGGAGGGATGAATAGTGGACATCCGTTACAAGCTCGCGCTTTTTCAGCGCCGTATTTTCAGCAAGAACGGCGCAGAAAAGCTGGTGCCCTGTACTGCCGTGGTCATTGCGTGGGTTTGGGTGCTTCTCACGCTCAGAGCACAGGATGCTGCTGCCGCACAGGCTGCAACGCAGCTCTGGGTGCTGCCCTGCCTCAGCATCGCGGCCATGGTGCTCTGTGTCGGAGCCGGTGCTGAACCGCTCATCGTTTTGTTTACCACATTTCTGGCAAATATTGGCATTACATGCCAACTGCTGCTGGATGCCAACACAGCAAAAAGTCTGATGGCTGGTTATATTTTGGGCTTTGCAGCCTCATTGATCGGTCTAGGCGTAATCCAGTTCATTTCTCATTGCAGCAAGGCCGTTGTAGAGGCTGCCTCCCTTGGGGTGTGTTTCATCATTTTCGCCGCTGCAATGCTGAGTCCGGCGGTAAACGGCAGCCACATTGCCGTTCAGGTATTAGGGCGCTCGGTTCTGGTGGGTCAACCGATGCTGATAATCGCCCTCGCTGGTATTGCAGCGGCCGTCACAGACATGGAAAGCGGCTCCCCTCAGCGAGTGCTCCATGCAGGTGTTCTTTTGTTGACCAATGGGCTCTTCTTTGTGTTAATGAACGAGCTGGGCTCATTGTTGATCCTTCTCATAGCTGCCTCTCTTGTGCTCATCGCAAGCGATGGAGTAAAGCTGATCGATTTGATCCCGGTGGGGTGCCTCTTCGCCAGCCTCAGCTTTTTGGGCTGGAAAGCCCTAAGCATTCTGGGAATGAAACTCCCTCATTCGCTCTTTGGAAAAATCCGGAATAAAATCAACTCGCGGTTTGCCTATGTTAATGTCCTCTCGAAAATGGACAGCCTTTCGCAAGAAGAAACGTTAGGGGCAGCGTATCAGCCAATTAAGGGGCAAAAGGCAATCTTGACCTCGAAGTGGCTGGGACACAGTCCGTATGACATCAGTATCCCGGCGAAAAGCTCGGACTACGTTACATGTTGGATTGCGAACAGATTGGGGCTGGCGGCTGTTTTGGCCGTGGTCGTGCTCGTGTACATTATTTTCATTTATGGATTGATTTTCAGCAGCAGAAGCCATGGAATGGTGAGTGTGATGGGCGTTGCCTGCGCAAGCACACTCGCAGCAGGCGGAGCGTTGAACCTTTTGGGCGCGACGAACATCTTCCCTGCAGTCGGCGTATCCTTCCCGTTTCTGAGCGAAGGAACGATGAATATTATCGCGAATTCGATGATGACGGGAGTAATCGTGCTTTCGACCATAAAAGAAAGAGAGGAGAATTGAAGATGCTGAACCTGCCCCGGAGATATTTTTCTCGACGCACGTTCCTCGGTGCTGCAGCTGCAGTAGGTCTGGCCGCAGCGACCGGCAAGTTTTTCCAGCAGGCGGGAGTTGTCCCCTCTGCTGAAAAAGAAAACATCGAAAACTGGCGGACCGCGTTTACCAAGGAAGCGCAGCGCAGCCAGACCATCGAGGGTGCCATCTTAGACCGGAACGGTGAGCCTCTGACCGAGGCAGGCGGCCCCGGCATCCCTGCCAAGGTACTGGATGTCAGCTACGGTGCACTCGTAGGTGTCCGTACCTCTGGAGGCGAGCTGACAGGCTTGCGCAAGACCTATCAGGAGGATTTGCTTTACAGCACGCTTCCTGGTAAAGGCGCAGGACGCACGCTCCACCTGAGCATTGACAGCGAATTGCAAAAGTTTGCGTACAGCCTGGTTGCAGGCAGTCGCGGTACCTGTGCGGTGATGAACGCGCGTACAGGCTCTATGCTGGCCTGTGCCACAAGTCGTGGTACGCTCGAGTTTGATGTGAACCACTACACTGAGTTGTATAACGTTTATAAGGAGGAGCCGAACTTTTTCGCAGACCCGCTTATCACACCTATGGCACCCGGCAGTGTGATGAAATTGATCACGGCGTCCGCCATGTTGAAAAACAACGTAGATATGGTTTATTATGATGATACTCCTTCTTACAAAGGCATCAAAAACTACAGTGGCAAATCGTGGGGAAAACTCGACTTGAACCGTGCGGTGGTTCATTCGTCCAACACCTACTTCGCGCACGGTGTAGAAAGCGTAGGTACGTCTAATTTCTTGAAAGAAGCCGGCTGCTGGGGGTTCACGGATGCTATTCCGGCACCCACGGTGATCCCTTCTTATGAAGGGACGGCTCTGAAGTCAACTCTCGGTCTCCAAGCAGATAGCAGCGAAGCCAATCTCCGCCAGATCGGGTTCGGTCAGGGCAGCGCCCTTGTGACACCCATGCAGGTCATGCTCTGGTACGCCGCTCTTGCGTTAGGCAGTGACGAAGCCGTTGGCGCTCCGCATGTAGTGGAGTACATCGAAGACCCCAATGGTGTGGAGGATGCAAAATATATCGAGACAAGTCCTGCCCTGCCCACCATGTTTGCCGGATACAGCAAAACTCAAGAGACCCTGCGCGCGGCTTTTGCAGGTGCGGCCGAAGCTTATAAGCTGAAAAGCGAAAAGGTGAAGGCAATTTATGCCAAAACTGGTACGGCTACCCAGCCGGATGGAAAGAACACTGTGATGCTGGTGTTTTCGTTTATCACGCAGAGGGACGAGTCCTATGTTGCCGTGATCAGCCAAAGCGGCATCGACAAAACATCGGCCGTTTTGAAGGAGCCAGCACGGGAACTTTTGAAACACACCTTGGAGGTGGTCGGATGAAACTGAAGGTCAGCTGGGCTTCCAGCAGAAACCGGCGCAAAGAGAATCAGGATAACCTGTCCATTGGCGAACGGGTCGCCTTTCCGGAGGGCATCGAGGAGTGCCACATCAGCGGGCAGGTCCTGCTGGATATCCGCGAGGAGAATGAGGTGCTTTTTGCAGTGGCTGACGGCATGGGCGGCTGCACCAGCGGCAAATATGCCGCTGCGAGCTGCCTGGAAGGGGTGAGAGAGAGCTTTTACAGCTTTTATAACACCACCACCGAAGCAGAGGAACAGACGGCTCTCTGTGAACCGCTGCATACCCGTACAACGGGCGAGCCCCCGCTGCCAGTGCTGCGGCCGGTGAGCAGGCTTCTTCCCTTGAAAGCAGCCTCCCTGCTTGAGCATGAAGAAGAAGCAGAGCCTGCGCCGTCCCGGCTGATGGCGGCAGCCATGGAGGCGCGGGATGCGCTGACAGAAACCTACCGCTATGTTGACGGGGGGTGTACCTTGTGTGCAGTCTCGGTGTGCGCAAACGGAGAGGTAGAATGGGTTTCGGCTGGCGATAGCGGCATCTGGTTGCTACACAGCGGCAAATTGGAGCTTCACAATCCGTTGGATAACCGCTATTATTCCCACAAAGCGCTTGGACTGCCCGCTGACCTCAGAGAAAAACATATTCTGTTGAACTATATGGGTGCCGCTGACGCGGAACTGCACACTGGAAGCTTCTCCTTCCAGCACGGAGACACCCTTGTACTCTGCACAGATGGAGTGGATCTGGAAAAAACGCTCAGCCGCTTTCTGCTAAAGTTAAATGGCAGCGCTGACCAGCTGTGCACCATCAGCAATGCCAGCGACAATGCCACAGCAGTCGTCATCAGGTTCGTGTAAAAAGGAGTTTTTCTATGGCTGAGAACAGAAACTACTATACCGCCCCCGATCTGGTAGAACGGGCGGTTCGGGCTTGTTGGCCGGAGCTCAACTTCAGGCTTCGAGAGCAGATCGGACACGGCGGCATGTCCGATGTATACAAACTGTCAGCCGGCGGCAGGGTCGAAGCGCTCAAGGTTACTAACAGCGCCCGTGCGGATACCCCTGAACTGTGTGAAGACCTTTCCTGGCGTGGCGCTAACGAGCTGGAATACGCACGCCGCATGTCTGAAACGGGCTGCGGAGTAGTGGTCTATGACACAGCAGAATTTGCTCTTTCGGATTCGGATAGCAATCACAGGCTGTACCTCATTCGAATGGAATACCTTCAGTCCTTACCGAAATACCTCGAACAATTTCAGGAGGCTGAACGCACTGCGACCGTGCTTGCCGCACTGGAATCCGTCGCAAAAACCATCCAGAAAATGGAAGAAGAAAAGACGCTGCACCGGGATATCAAACCGGAAAACGTTCTTGTAAAAACATGCGGTGCATCGCCCGAATTTTTTCTGACGGATTTCGGGCTGGCACGGCCGAATTATCTGGAAAGCAAGATGGATAATTTTTCCATCAGCGGGACCGGCTGCTATCGCCCCCCTGAGTTGTTGGAAGGCCGCGAAATCGTTGGCAACAAAAGCGACATCTACAGCCTTGGGGTCAGCCTGTACAAGCTGCTGGTGCATAAAGGCAAGAAGCGTCTGCAATTCGACCCGCTTATCTTTGCTCATCAACTCGATCAGTACAAGGACGTACCGGACGACATTCTGGAGGTCATCCTTGCTTTGACAAAGAACGACCCGCAGGAGCGGCTCTCTCCCCAAAAGGCTGCCACGGCGCTGCACAGAGCGCTGTTGGTACACGACAAGGAACGATATGCCGCAGAGGTCGCAAACACGCTGTATGCTCTCCGCGGGCGCTGTGACGACGCAGCAGAACTGGTTAACAGTCTGCCGCGCGGCGCAGCAGCCACCTTGCTGGCGGCGGCAGCAGCCCTGCAGCACAAGGATACCAAAACCGCGCGGAAGCTCCTCAATGCAGGCCATCACCCCGCGTGTTGGTTCTACCTAGCCAGTCTTGTTCCCGAACAGGCGCAGAGCCTTCTCGAACGCGCTGCGCGGGCAGGCTACGCGCCAGCGCGGGCAGCCCTGCTGGGGCTACCAAGGAACCCCCAAAAGCAGCTGGCAGCCCTGCGCGCCGCCCTGCAGCAACTGTAAAAGGAGATAGAAAATGTCAAGCCCATTTTCTGCTTTGCCCTGGTCGAAGGGCGGTTATTACTATGCGTACCTCTCTTCCCATGAACAGGAATGCTATGAGTTGATCTACGGGAAGTTGATGGAAGATGAATTCGACGTGGTTCTCCCCCGGAAACCTTCTTCCGAGGAGATCACGCGCATCATCAACGCCCTCAAATACGACAAGCCAGAGCTTTTCTGGGTGGACTTCCGCCACACCCATGTTGAATCCACCGCATTGCGGTTTGAAGCGTTTTATAGCGGAGCAACGCTTGAGCGCTGCAAAAAAACAACATTGAACCGTATGGAAAGCATTCTGACCCGAAGCAAGCAGGCTGCCGGCACGACGGACCGTGAACGGGTCTGCTGGCTGCATGATGTGATCGCCGCCGAGACTGCTTACGGCTCCAGCAGCGCCAGCCCCTCCCACGATATCCGCGGCGCTGCCGGCGGCACCAGCGTATGTGAGGGCATCGCCCTATGGTTTTCAGCGCTCGGTACTCGATTAGGTATCCCAAACCGGGTGGTACTGGCCGACTGCCGCAACGCAGGACGGCTGAACCATGCGTTTAATCAGGTCTGGCTGCCGGACGAATGCTACGCAGCACTTTGCATCGACGTTACCGCCGACCTGCGGCAGGACATCCTTACACCACCTTCGCGGCTGCATATCGCACCTCCCGATGCTGCTATTTGGCGAGAGCAGGAGTATGCTCCGCTGCCGCCGAACCAGATCCCGCAGGTATTCTCGTTTCATTCAAAAGAGAACTTGTAAAGAGCACTGAGAAGCTATATACTTTAAAAAGCGAAACAAAGGAGGAAGAACACCATGGACGAGACAAGAGTTCCCCTTAAAATGCGCACGGTGCTCTTTACGGTCGATGGGCGGCAGTTTGAACTTTTGGGACACCAAGCCACTGGCGGCAGTGCCATCGTCTACAAAGTTCGAGCCGAGAGCACAGCGCTGGAACTTTGCCTTAAAGAATACGCCCCTCCGGGGTGGGTGCGGCGCAACGGCATCTTTTATAACCCTGCGGCGGGTGATGAAGCGGCGCAGCAGCATCTTCTGGACGAAGCACGGCAGGAGATGCTGATCTCGCAGCGCATCAATAACGGAACACTCCATGTTATTTCTCACATGGAGATGCTTTCCGTGCGTTCCATACTCCAGCCCGGAGAACCGCCGGTGGAAGCCCCCGCAGGCGAGTCGCTGCCCTGTGCATTTCTCTGTATGCAGAGTCTCAACGCCGCAAAAGGCTTCTTTCTCGGAGAGCTGCTGACCGAGTGCGAGCGGTATGTCAAAAGCGAAGAGCACCCCTTTGGCAACCGGCAGCAAAAGCGCTCCTTCCTAAGTACACCGGACGTTCAGACGACATTAACGATCATCCGGCTGCTGCTTGAGGCGCTTCAGACCATCCACCGCAGCTTCCTGCATGGGGATATCAGCCCCGGCAACCTCTTCATTGACGGCGACCTCTCTACCGGTAAACTGCGCGGCGTGGTACTTCTGGATTTCGGCTCGGCACAAGCCCTGAAAAATGGCAAGGCAGAACTTTCGCCGCAGCAGAAACTTTATACGACCGCAGCTTTTTGCGCCCCGGAAATTCGCCGGAGCGGCGCAGAGAAGGTCATCCTGACCCCGGCAGCGGACATTTACGCCGCCGCCAGACTGCTGAAAGCCTTGCTGCACCAATATGGTTGTTTCTATCTTCGGCGGCATGATGCGGCAAATCTGGAACGTGCTTTAGACGAAACAGAGGCGCTGCGCGAAACCGATGTCAACCCCTCCACCCGCCGGGTGCTGCCCGCCTTGAACGACCTGCTGCGCGGTGCACTGTCACCCGACCCCGAACGCCGTATGACGCTGGATAAGATGATGGAGGAAGTGACAAGGCTTGCCGCACGGCTTGCAGTGCCCCGGTATCCTTTGCAGGAGAACCTATGCAGCGCGGACAGCTTTGTTCCCCACAGCCGGGACGCAGAATTGCAGGAGTTGGAGCAAAAGCTGTTGCAGCAGGAGCGGCCTATCTGGCTATGGGGGTTTGGCGGTTTGGGTAAAACAGAAGCCGCCAAGGCTTTTTTGCGCCGCTGTAAGGAGAACGGCCGACAGGCGGCACTTTTTTCTTACGAGGGATCCGTGCGGCAGAGCGTTCTGAAGCTAGCCTTTCGGGATTACGAATACCGCCCCTCACGCAGCAATATGACACCGGAACAGCAGGAGCAGGAGCAGTACCAGCAAAAGCTGGAACTTCTGGCAGAAATGGGCAATGATGGGGTACTGGTGATGGATAACTTTGACAGCGATACACACACGTTTGATGAATTGCGCAGCGAGCCGGAGTACCGTCAGCTGGTAGAACTGGGCGGGCCGCACCTGATCATTACCACTAGATTTGAACCCGAGGGTGACCCGGTGCGCATTGATCCGCTGGAGGAGGATACCCTGCTGCGACTGATGCGAAAGGAAACGCCGGCAAGCTGCGAAGCGACCCTGCGCAGCATTATCCGGGCCGTAGAAGGACACACCCTGACCTGTTACCTCATTGCCAGAAACGTGCGGCAATCGCTGGGCAGGCTTACCGCAGAGGCGGTGCTGGAGGCTCTGCAATGGCACGATCTCCAGGCCCTCAACGGCAGGGTGACCAGCACACGAGGTAACCGGCTTACAAAGGACACAATTTACGGTCACCTGAAGGTGGTATTCGACCTGACCGGCATGACCGGCGACCGCCGTGCGGCCCTATGCCATGCGCTGCTGCTGCCGCAGGGCGGATTGGATGCGACAGTCCTTCTGCTGGGAGAAACAGACAGCGAGCAGGAGGCATTCCAACAGCTAATGGAACATGGCTGGATCCAGTATGACCCGCAGACAGGGCTGCTGACCATTCACCCCCTTGTGCGGGAACTTGTTCTCAACGAGTTGAAGCCTGTTGAAGAGGATTATGAGGGGTATCTTGGCTTGCTGTCGCAGGATGGTTTTTTCTCCACCCGTGAGGAAAACACGAACGCCATGAAAAAACTGGAACTTGCTCAAAGTGTGCTGGCACTGCCCATGCTTTCAAAAAATGCGCGGCTCGCAGATATCCTATGCAGCGTTGCCTATCACACCTTCAAGCGGGGCAAGCGGAAAACCAGCTTTGCGTATTATGAAAAAGGCATCGCGCTTTATGAGGCGCTTTCCCAGACGGACGAAAAATACAAGTATCAGTATGCGTCACAGATCAGTGCACTGGGTTTTCTGATGTCTGCCACCAACGATTATCAGGATGCCTCTGCTCAGCTTCTGCGCAAGGCAGTGGAGTTGTGGCAGCAGCTGAATCAGAAGAACGGCGACCGGTATCTGGAGGAATATGCCGCTGCCTGTGACCGGCTGGGCTATCGGCTTTCCTTGTCCCATGACGAGGTGTTCCATAAGGATGCCGAGGAGGTGCTGTACCAAGCTTATGAGATCCGAGGACGGCTATATCAACAGGATTCCCAAAAATATGCGCGGGACTTTGCATGGACGCTGGATAATCTTGGCAAAGTGGTGACGTGGGCACCGGAAAAGTTCACGGAGGCTGAGGCTTTTCTCAGGGAAGCACTTGAAATCCGCGAAAGCCTGAACCGGGCCAGCAATGGCGCAAATATCTCTGAGGTCGCATGGACCTGTCACAACCTAGCGCAGCTTCTCGCACGGAAATCGGAGCACTGGCCAGAGGCAGAGACACACTACCGCACAGCTATCCGGCTGCGGAAAGAGTTGGATCGGCTGAATCCCGGCACGCATACGGCAGATATGTCCTGGACAGCCCTCAAGCTGGCAGAGCTTTTGGCGCGCCAGCCGGACAGGCGCACCGAGACCCGGCACTTCTTCACAGAAGCCCTGCGGCTCCAGCACCAGCTCCAAAAGGAGCACCCGGGAATGTTTGTGCTGGATATCGCATGGTTCAGTCAGAAGTACAAGAATTATCTGGAAAAGCTGCCGGAGCCTACCCCGGAGGAGCAAAGCGATCTGCAAAAGCTTTGCAGCAACTCATACGCCCTGCCGCCTGCGCCATAAAAAGCAAGGGGCTGTTGCATAAAAAACGCTGCAGCAGTCCCTTCGCGCTTTCTGCGGTGTTTTTGGAAGCCGGCAGCACAAATATGGTACAATAAGGCCGAAAGCTACACATCCAGTCAAGGAGAAGGATAATGAGCAAAAAGGAAAAGCGGATAACACTCATCCGTTTTGATCCGCGGCGGATACGCAGGCTTCGGCCGCTGGCAAGAGCTGCAGTTTGCCCACCCTGCGGC
>OLGZ01001249.1_pt1 | contig 15171 bp, 9 predicted proteins | sample 1605981 | NCBI WGS metagenome assembly OLGZ01 (sample SAMN03283291) | human gut metagenome | biome: human-associated habitat; material: feces | host: Homo sapiens | place: Peru | collected 2012 | reverse complement strand
AACTTTCTATTTGAAGTTGATTGGACATCTATTTCATGTTGCTTCAACAAACATCCAAATCTATATCCTTATCCCTCTTTTATGCCCCAAATATGCATGTCGTAATTGTATAAAAATACAATATCTTTAAATGAGATAGACTGCATCTCGGTAATCAAAATGAAATAAGTAGGTTTTAAATTTGCAATTCTAATCTTTGCAATTCGTTACACCTACAGTTATAGGCGTTTATTAAGCGAATTTGGTTTTAATATCATGACATAATAGCTATTCAAATGAGAAAAACAATATTTTTATCATAAGATTGTCATTTTATTTGTAATAACATTGTGTTTTCTTCGTTTATTTTAATATCTTAGCATCTGAAAATATTGAGAGTTATAATCTTATTGAAATATGGCACGTAAATCAAATTATATAATAAATAGAAAAAATACGGAATTATGGAAAGAGGATACACTGAAATCTGTTTCTCTTTACAATGACTGGTTCCTGGATTTCGCTCCTGTTACTTATACAAAAGAGCGTAAGTGTGCAATGGAGCAAGTAGAATTGGCAATTAGTCAAACCGACAATTTCCATTTTACAGCAACACACCTGAAAGAACATCCGGAATTCATTACCATTCTGCGAATGGCAACGACTCCGCCTATTGCACGTGACAGGCTTATTGGATTTTCTGGTATCAAAACTTCTTTTATAAAGAATATGGAAGAAGGACGCTTGCCGCAAAGAATGTCTGATGAAGAAAAAGAGGACAGCTTAAGTAGGATTGCCCATGTGCTGAATAAATTACTTGATATAGAATTGTTTCCTTGGATTCATAAAGGCAATGCACCAACTGCGGAAGAACTTAAAATAGCAGAATGTATTGTAGCTGACAGATTATGTGGAACATTATCAGACCCGATAATACGAAATGAACAAGAAAAGAGACAACTGAAAGTCATCAGCGATTTTCTTGTTTCAGAAGGATATACTTTTGTGGATTCTAAAAATGTCGTTTTATTTTCCGAAATGAAGCAAGGTACATTCACTTTTCATCTTAATGTGCCTGTTAAGATGAATCGCCTTGGTGTGAATATGCCTGTTGATGTTGTAATAAAGCGAAAGGGATGTTCCGAAGAAACATTGCCTCTTCTTGTAGAATGCAAATCGGCAGGAGATTTCACCAATACCAATAAGCGTAGAAAGGAAGAGGCACAAAAGATAGAACAATTAAAAAACACATATGGGAACGATGTTGACTTTGTTCTTTTCTTATGTGGCTATTTTGATAGCGGCTACCTCGGCTACGAAGCAGCCGAAGGAATTGATTGGATATGGGAACATAGAGTAACAGACTTTAAAAAGGCCGGAGTATGAACTTTGATACAGTTTATTATAACATTGAGCGTGGCAGATTACAAAAAGCACTGGATGCGCAAAAGACTTCAAAAGAGCGTAATATGAAGGGGCAATTTGCCACTCCATATCCGCTGGCATACAGTATAATGAAAAAAGCGAAAACCCTCTGCCATAAAAAAACAGTAAGTTTCATTGAACCGTCAATAGGCTTGGGCGTATTTTATGCTGCATTCCGCAGCGTGTTTAAAAATACTGCTGGTCAAGCGTTAGGATTTGAAATAGACAGCCATTATTACAATCCAGCCCGAGAGCTTTGGGCAAAAGAGAACTTGGAACTAAGAAACGTTGATTTCTTGAAAGAAAGGACAAATGGGGAACGTTTCGATTTGCTTGTAGCCAATCCTCCATATGTAAGACATCACCACATTGACGGTGAAAAGAAGAAAGAACTTCAAAAAGAAGTATTACAAAATACAGGAATTAAAATTTCCGGATTGGCAGGACTGTATTGCTATTTTCTTATTCTTTCGGAGAAATGGTTGGCAGACGGTGCTTTGTCTTGTTGGTTAATACCATCGGAGTTCTTAGATGTGAATTACGGAAAGGCTATAAAACAATATCTGCTCGAATGTGTAGACCTCTTATGCATTCATAAGTTCAAGGCTGATGATGTGCAATTTAATGATGCGCTTGTCAGTTCTACAATAGTTTTCTTCAGAAAGGGCAAACCGTCAGAAAAAGACATAGAGTTTTCATGTGGAGAAGATGTGAATACCCCTTCAAAAAAAATGATGGTAGAAAGAAAAAACTTAACGGCATCTGGCAAATGGTCTAACTTATATGTTGAAAAGACAACAGCCTTTTCAAGTAATGATGATTGTAAGTTAGGAAACTTTTTCACAGTAAAGCGTGGAATTGCAACAGGAGACAACGAATTTTTTATAGTGGATACGGACACTATAGAGAAATACCATATACCGTCAAGGTTCCTCAGACCTGTGCTTCCAAGTCCAAGGTATCTGAAAGAAGATATTATATCGTCTGACAATGAAGGAAATGTAGCATTGGCACAAAAACAGTATTTATTCACATGTAATTTGCCGGGAGATGTTCTGAAAGAAAAATATCCAAAAGTATGGGAGTATATACAAGAAGGGATAAAACGTGGAGTAAATAAAGGTTACATATGTAGCCATCGCCAATTGTGGTATTTCTGCGAAGACAGAAAACCTGCGCCTTTTGTAATTCCTTATATGGGACGTGGTGACTCTTCAAAGAAGATGTTTCGTTTCATACTTAACAAAACAAAAGCAATCACGACCAACGTATATTTGCTTCTGTACCCCAAAGACAATTATTCAAAATCTCTGACAGACACAAATTTACTGATTGAGGTATGGAAAACATTGAATGGGGTCACATGTGAACAGTTTACAATTAATGGTCGTGAATATGGAGGTGGATTGCACAAGTTGGAACCTAAAGAACTGCTCAATATAAAGGTGCCGGCTCTTTCTTCTTTATTGCTACCAAAACAGTGTGATTATGAGCTTTCTTTGTTCTGAAAAGATATTTAGTTATATAATTGTGGCAGTGGCTTTGTTGTGTACGGCAGCATGTGCTTCTGACGATGAGGATGAAGTGGTGATAGTGGAACCGGTTCATCAGACGGTAGTGATGTTTTTCCCCTGGAGCACAAACCTTAAGAGTGCATTCCAACGCAATGTGCAGGACTTCTCCGATGTGATAGCCCGCAGAGGACTGAAGGGAGAGAGGGTGGTGGTGTGTATGGCAACGACAAGTACGGATGCCGCACTCTTTGAACTCAAGGTGAAGAAAGGTAAATGTGTGGCTGATACGCTGCGCCGATATAAAAACCGTACATTCACTTCCGCCTCCTCAATGGCATCCCTGTTTTCTGACATAAAGACGATGGCTCCGGCTGAGGAGTACGGACTGATAGTTGGCTGTCATGGCATGGCGTGGCTGCCGGTAGACAATGGTAAGCAGAGCCGGAGGATGGTGAAGCACTATGATGTAGGTGGACCGTTGCCGACACGCTATTTCGGAGGCTTGACGACAGACACCCAGATAGAGACTTCCGCCCTTGTCCAGGCGTTGGCAGATACAGACCTGAGGATGGAATATATCCTGTTTGACGATTGCTATATGTCGTCGGTAGAAGTGGCATACGAGATGAAGGGTGTGGCACATTATATCATAGCCAGTCCCACGGAGATTATGTCGTACGGCTTCCCGTATGGCAGATGCGGAGAGTATCTGTTGGGAAGTCTGGATTACAAGAATGTGGTGGATAACTTCATCGGCTATTATTCTTTCTCCTCCTCACCATACGCTACGGCTGCCGTTACCGACTGCACCCAGCTGGATGGCCTTGCCGATATAGTAAGACAGATAAACGAAGGGGTGGGGGAGAAGAGCGTGTCGCTTGCCGACGTGCAGCCTATGGATGGCTACGAACCGTCACTCTTCTTCGACTTTGGCGATTATATAAGGCATAAGTGTGAGGATGCTCTGCTTCTGGAAGCTTTCAATGCGCAGCTCGATAAGGTCGTGCCATATAAGGGGAATACGGAATATTATTATTCTGCATTATGCGGAAAGGTTCGCATAGACCGCTATTCTGGTCTTAACACCTCAGAGTCCAGCCTTAACACCCTTTTCCAGGGGTACGACAATACCGCCTGGTATAAGGCGACACACTGCAAGCAGTCAATAAAGTAAACGTCCTAATGACCGATTGGGGCTTAAACCCAAAAGTTCTCAAGTAATGCAAATCTCCTTGTCAACTTGTCAACTCGTTTACTCGTCAACTTGTCAACTTGTTTACTCGTCAACTTGTCAACTTGTTTACTCGTCAACTTGTTTCGTATTCAATGCCCTCATGGCGTTGAGGACAGCGATAACCGTGACGCCGACATCGGCAAAGACAGCCATCCACATCGTGGCTATTCCTAATGAGGCAAGGAAGAGCACGAGCAGTTTCACGGCAATGGCAAACACCACGTTCTGCATGGCAATGCCTATGGTGCGTCGTGCAATGGCTATGGCGGTGGCAATCTTGGATGGCTTGTCGTCCATGAGCACCACGTCGGCAGCCTCTATTGCAGCGTCAGAGCCCAGTGCTCCCATGGCTATTCCTACATCGGCAAGGGCAAGCACGGGGGCATCATTGATGCCGTCGCCAACGAAGACCGTTTTCTCTTTGTCGGTTTCCGCTTTTAAAATGTTCTCCATAATGCTTACCTTGTCGGCAGGCAGAAGCTCTGAGTGGCATTCGTCGATGCACAGCTTCTGTGCTACCAGTTCGCCTACCTCGCGGCGGTCGCCGGTGAGCATGACAGTCTTCTTTACTCCAAGTTCCTTCAGAGAGCCGATGGCCTCCTGTGAGTCCTCCTTGATGATGTCTGCCACAACGATATGGCCGACATACACTCCGTCTACGGCTACATGCACGATAGTGCCCGCTTTATGACACTGGTGCCATTCTGCACCTATGGCATCCATCAGTCTGCTGTTGCCCACATGCACCGTCTTGCCGTTGACGGTTGCCGTCACTCCATTGCCGGCAAGCTCCTTTACGTTGGTGACGGAGCATCCGTCGTCCTCGTTGCCGAAAGCTGTCTTCAGCGACATGGCGATGGGGTGGGTGGAGAATCTCTCCACGTGGGCGGCAAGATGCAGCAACTCCTTCTCGTTGAAGTTGTTAGGATGGATGGCCTCCACCTCAAACTTACCTTTTGTCAGCGTGCCGGTCTTGTCGAACACCACGGTGCCGGTGTTGGCAAGGGTGTCCATATAGTTGGAACCTTTGATAAGGATGCCTCGCTTGGATGCCCCGCCGATGCCGGCAAAGAAGGTCAGCGGCACGGAGATGACGAGTGCACAAGGGCAGGATACCACAAGGAATGTGAGCGCACGGTTCAGCCATACCGGCAGTGCTTCCATATAGCTATTGCCGAAGAATGGCGGTATGAAGGCAAGCAGCAAGGCTATGCAGACCACGATAGGCGTGTAGACGTGGGCGAATTTGGCAATGAAGGTCTCGCTCTTTGACTTGTTCTCGCCGGCATTCTCCACGAGGTCGAGAATCTTGCTTACGGTAGATTCGCCGTAGGTCTTCTCAACCCTCACCTTGATGACACCAGACAGATTGACGCATCCCGACACCACGTCGTCGCCGACGGCAACGGGGCGCGGCATGCTTTCGCCGGTGAGAGCCACCGTGTTGAGGCTTGTAGTGCCTTCGGTCACCTTACCGTCGAGCGGCATCTTCTCGCCGGGCTTCACAACGATGGTCTCACCGATGCCCACCTCTTCAGGCTTCACCACAGTGAGCTGTCCGTTTCTGAGCACGTTCGCCGTGTCGGGACGGATGTCCATAAGGTGGGATATCGATTTGCGGCTGTTGTCTTCGGCATAGTCTTCGAAGAGTTCACCAAGCTGGAAGAACAGCATAACGAAGACTGCCTCTGGAAATTCCGTCTCCGCACCGGGCAGGAATCCGATAAGCAGTGCGCCTATTGTGGCAATGCACATGAGAAAGTCTTCGTCGAAGATTTCCCCCTTCATGATGCCCTCCACAGCTTCGCCGATAACGTCGTAGCCGATAAGCAGAAACGGCACGAGGTAGACGAGCAGCAGTTGCCATACCTCCAGTCCCATGGTCTTCTCCACAACCACGGCGGCTACAAGCAGTATGGCAGTAAGGATAATCCTTAATAGTTTCTTTTTGTCCATATTGATATTTGTTTATGTTCCTTATTTATAATGATTCTGCAAGTGTCAGCAGCTTTTCAGTTCTGTTTGTTTGCAAGTGCAAAGGTATGTAGAATCTTTTGCAATCGGGTTGCAAATATCAAGTGTTCCAAAAAAACTTAAAAATAGAAAGTCGGTAACTTTCCCATAGAAATTAGGTATGAGCGATATTCCTTTTGAGCAAATTCTTCCACAATAGTAGACTCACCTATACGTCTCGTTCCCTCTAAAAGCAGAGCTGTTTTGCCTTTAGATGTCTCTTTCCATTTCTTTAGTTTGGGATAGATTTTGCGCTTGAATATTATATCTGCCCTAATTCTCTTTTTGCCCGCAAAACTACATAAATAATCCCTGATACCAAAATTTATTTTGCCGAAATACACCCTGATACCAAAATTTTTATGTGGATTTATACCCTAATACCAAAATCTTTTATGGCAAAATATGGTCTAATACCAAAATTTTGAGCTATTTGGACAGGATAATATAGTATTGATAACATCTTGGCGCCGATTGACTTACGTTTGTGTGTTTCTTATGGGCAAACAAAGACTTGGGACGGTGGAATTTGATGTCCTTGCCGATTTTAATCCCGAACTGTGGTAGCCAGTTTTTCTGATGTCAGACAAACCGGCATTTGAGTTTTTCGACAACGTAGCTTTGTGGAATCTTCTCCTGTTCAAGTCTATAGTTGTTTGTCTTAATATAACTGTACAACTCTTCTTCTTCAGTTGTAAGATTTAGCTTGGCATTGATTTTACTTGGGGTTCCTAAGTCGTTTTCAAAGTATTTGTCGAATGTTGCTTTATCCATTAAAAGACTCTTCACTCGAGCAAAATAGCTACGGAATTGTGACAGAATTTCAAAGCCCTGCGCATCAAGGTCGCCCCAATAGATAAGTTCAGTGGATTTCAGCAGCTCTGAATCTTTTATAGAGGCAACACCATAACCTTTCCCCCATATAACAATACTTTTTGCTACTGGAGGGAAAGTTAGGAAATTAACCTTGTTCTCTACTATATAAGCCATAGAAATAGACATTTTTAATTTTAGAAATAAACTGACAGGTATGGTTATGTCATCAAGTCCAGAAAAGTATGATGTAGCCAAAGTTTTATCCAAAAGTCTCATTCGTACCATGGGTTCATCATACCGTAAGCCATAGCGCTTTTCAAAATCTTTTTCATTTTTGTCTATATACTCTTCTATTACGATATCAAGTAGTTCGCTAATTTCTGCTTTATGCTGTTCAATGAACTTTGTATGTACTTCAATAGGTAATTCACGTATGTATAACTTTGGCAGTGGATTCTTTGAGAAATAATCCAATACCTTCAGAATATTATTCCAATCTTCAGAGTTGTCTATAACCTTCTGTGGATATTTTTCTATCCAATGTTGTAGCTTGGAGAACTTGCCATTGATTAGTGCTACATTCTTTCTGAAGTCAGCTACTTCTTTTACCTTTTGCAGGAAACGTTCGAAATCATCTGCCGTTTCAAACATGATTTTACTTGGAAAATCCTGTGTCCCAAGCATTTTGTTTTTTATAGTCTTCCACTCTATGGTATAGCCATAGCCTTTGACCTCTTTGGACAGAGAGCGAATATCATAAAATTCTCTTTGGTATTCTGCGATTGTATCGCTTGCTTTTTTGTTGCATGGTATTTCTATTTGCTGGAACGTTATTCCTGCAGCTACATTACGCAAGTAGTCTGTATACTTGCGTAATGCTTTCTTCTTTATTTCTGCCGATGTAATCATTTCGATTCTAATGTCTTTTGGCGTTCTTCCTTAAACTGATTTATAGGCATATTGTAGAGTACTGATGCGTTGCCTTTTCGTTCCACATAATGAACATACGATATGTCGTTTTCCACGATATGGATGTTGTCACTTGGTGTAACCACCAATAGTTGTAGATGTAGCTGTTTGCAGAGCGAAATCAGATATCGGGCCTTGTCTTCGTCCTGTGCTCTGAACGCCTCGTCTATTGCTATAAAGCGGAACGAAGAATCGCATCCATGTTTTGTCAATCCAAACTGATATGCAATGGCCGAACCAAGAATAGTGTACGTCAGCTGGGCTTTTTCGCCGCCCGAGAGTTGTCCCATTGACTCATAAGTGTTTCGTTTCAGATCGTCTGCTTTATAATATTCCACAGCCTTATATGAGAACCTTGCTCTTACATCCATTACCTCTTTTCGCCATTGTTCGTCCTGTAGTCGTTGCATCAAGGGTAGGATATTTTTTTCAAAATGGATGCGCTGACCATCTATGGTGGAGTTTATCTCACGCAAGTTCGGTATGGCTTTCTCCAGCATCTGCACGAACTCGTTTATGTTGACATTGCGTTTCTTTGATGATTCCAACTGGATGTATGTTTCTGGATAAACATTAAAGTTGATATCCTTAAGATACGAATTGAGCTGATTGATGGTCTTGTTTATTAATGATTCCCAATCCTTGAAGAACTGACGGAACGTATAAATATTGTTGATAAGCCTTTCCTGCAGATACTTGTTGAATTTCTTCTCAAAACTTGGCAGAGCTTCCTCGTTCAGCTTTTTGAGGAGAGTCTGGTATTCAGAGATGAATTCTACAGAATCAGGTAGGCTATTGACATCAGAACGCCAGTCTCTGAACTTTGTTGTTATCTCCTCAGTAGGATTCTTGAATTTTATGATCTTGCTTTTGGCTTCATATTCCTTCCTGTTTTTTTCTGCTTGCTTATTCCTGATTTTATTGTCAATATCGTTCTGCATGGATTTCAGTCTTGTCTCTATATCTGCCAACCCAACAAGCAGAAGATCTGGATTGCTATTCTCAAATTCGTCTACGTCAACAGAATCCATTAAAGCCAGTGCATTAGAATTCTCAGAACAACGTTCTTCCGTGTCTTTTTTAGCCTTATCAAGCATACCTTGCTGTCTGGATAGATTTTGATTCTGAGTTTCAATGTCTGTAATTCTCAGCTTTACTTTTTCTAATTGTTCTTGTAGCGTCTTCACTCTATCATTAGTAGATTCGAGCTGCTTCTTTTCTTCTTTTTTCTCATTAATTCTTACTGAATAAGATTGCCAGTCAATGTAGTCGAACTTTTCAAAGTCAAGCAAGCGTGAAAATGTTTCTTTGCGTTCTTCCGTTTCCTTTCTTTTATTGTCAAATTCTTTTATCTCCTTATTCTTGGCTGTTACTTGCCTGCATAAATTGTCATACTCTTTCTTTATGGCTGCAATTTTCTCGCGATTGTCCCACCCCAGTACATAATGTTCTCTACGATTGATTTCCTGACGGTCGTCCTTCTCGTGCTTGCCACCTTTCGCCTTGATGAGACCTTCTTTGGTTACTGCTTTTTCGTTTATGTGATTGAAGTCTTCCAGTGTATCTACACATGTATAGTTGAACTCAGAATACAGTCTGTCCTCAATCCAGTCAATATATTGGGCATTGGGCTTGAATTCAATTTTGTTCAAGAGTGAATTATCTTGAGCATGCCTGTTCACAAATTCTCGTAAGGCGGCATCATAGTTATATCGTTGATAAACTATTCGGCCTCGCAGATTGTGGTTGTTGACATATTCGTTCACCTGACGGTAGTATTTTTCGGGCACAATCAGCCGTAGCGCAAAGTTATGGAGTATACGCTCAATGGCAGACTCCCATTCACGCTCGTCGTCTTTTAAGCGTATGAGTTCACCAATAAATGGAATCTCATCCGCTGTTGCTCCAATGTGCTGTATAATCTCATCACGGATTTCAGCGACACGTCCGGAGATGTTGTTATTGTGTTCACGAAGATATTTTATAGTCTCAACACAATTCTTTATATTGGCTTCTATATCATCCTTTTCATTTTGTAAGAGTCTTTTTCTTTCTGCCAATTCATTATTCAATTTTTCCGTCAAAACCTTCTTTTGTTCTTTGGCAGTCGTTTTGTTTTTTTCGAATGTAGAAGGGTCGATGTCTTGAGGCAATTCAAGTTTGTGGATGAGAATGTTATACTTCTCCTCCTTTTTCTTGCGTTCTTCAAAGCGTTCTGTAAGGTTTTGGATTTCCTTTTCAATATCCTTTATCTGCTGACCTACAGTATCAGATTTGATGGCTACTTCCAAGTCACTTTTCTTTTCATCGAGTCGTATCTTTTCTGCGTTATTAGCATTAATTGTGTCATCCAATTGGCGTAACTTACTTTTACATCTTTCCAGATGCTCCTGACAGAGCTTTACAGTCCTTACGGCAAACCAATAAGAAACAATGTCTTTCTCGCTTTGCAGTTCCTTTATACTCTTGTCTGTCAACAGTATGTCTTTAGCCAATCTGTCTATTGGCTCGAGTTGGCGTATCTGTTCCTTCGTCTTCTCAATGCTTGTCTTTGCGTCCATAAGGTTCTGAAAGTTTTCTCTCAGTTCCTTATATTTTTCCTCAGCATCTCTTTCCTCAAGCATATTGTCACGAATAAAACTATCCAAATCGTTGAGCACTTTTACTCCAACAATTTGATTAAAAAGTGTAAGGGCTTTATCCGATCGCATTCCAAACTCTAAAAGCATTTTCTCCTCATATGCTTTAGGTCCGTTGAAAAACTCGATAATGCGTTTGCTGCTTTCACTATTCAATTCTTTTTCCATGCGTTTGCGCCAAACGCCATTTGAGTCAAAGGCTGCAAAATTCTGCGATATTGTAAGAGGCTTATGTGCCATACCATAAACGGTTCTTAGCTCCTCGCCTGAATAATAGCGAATCTGGAAAAGCGTCACCACTCTGCCATCCGAATTGTTAAACGTTGCCAGCAATACTGAACGGGCATTCTTGTCGCGCAGCTTTAAGGATGTAGCACCTGATTCGCCTTCCTGCTGTTGCCCGTAATTTCCAAAGAAATATGTAATGTCCGTTCTGTTTCCTTTTTTCTCGGTGCCAGACGACTGATTGTAGAAGCGTTTGCGCTGTTGAGGCACGAGCAATGTTAGCAAAGCGTCAATCAGTGTACTTTTGCCAGAAGCGTTTGCTCCCGTAAGCAACGAATTGTTTCCATGTGGACTCATTCGATATACTTTGTCGTTGAATGTTCCCCAGTTCCACACTTCCATGTAGTCAAGCTTGAAACCAGCAATCTGTGGGTCCGTATTAAATAGATTGGTCTGATGTATCATAGTCGTTAAGTTGTTTCTTGAAATCCAATAAGTCGTCAAGTGTAACTTTTTCCTTGATAATACGGTGAATCTTATATCTTTTTCTCCTTCATTGCTTTTAGGCGCAACGAGGAAGCCGAAGTCCACGATACGTTCAATATTATTATCAAGCTCTTTTTCGAATTTCGCTTTATTGTACGTTGATGGTAGGAACATCTCTGTTTCTTCTTTAATCTCGAATGCTGTCACATACTTGTCCGTTGCCTGTGACAACGTTGGATTGCTGTCAAAATCTTCGAGCATCTGACGCAATACCACAAGCATCACAGATAGTTCATATCCATATTGTCTACGTGATACCAAGTTCACGGTTTTGGCATCGTCAATTGTTTTCTGCTTTATAAAGGCAAATCCTTCGTCCTTTTTGAGGATTAGCTCTAAGCCCATCAGACTGATATAGTCTTGTATTTCAGTCTGGTAAGTAAGAATGTCGCTCCATATGGTATCGTTATTTTCAACGACACCTTTCAATAGCTTGACGACAGCTTTACTATATGGTTTTATTCCGTATTCGCTCATTTTGTAATAATGATTTCAGGTATAGTTATTGTTTTGTCTTTTGAAAATGCAATTTCTTGTTTACGGTCGTCAGAAACTACGGTTTTGTATTCTTTTAGTATAGCAATGTAGCCGAACAATTCTGAGAGACCTTTATCTATTCCGTTATTCTGCTCAATCACTTCTGCTAAAGTGGTCTGAGTGCTTCTTCTCAGTATCATGTCAATGCGTTTACGTAGAATCTTACGATCTATCTGATAATGATTAAACAGCTTGCCAAGACGCTCCAGCTCATTAATTCCAAGGTCAGCCTCTGTAGGAACATTCTTATATTCAACTTCCTGCTTTGGGGTCAAATTTAACTGACGTTCCAGAGGCAGTTTTATTTCTACAACTTCGTAGCTCAACGACGCATTGTTCCTTTCTTTGTTTTGAGTTGTGTTTAATAGCAGCTTCTTGATGTCGTTAATCACTTGTTTCGTTGCCTGTATATTGGAGTTGTTGTTTATGATAATCTGACTCAATTTCTCACTCATCCTGTCATTGGTCTTCGAAACCTTTTCTCCTGCATCAAACAGGTGTTTTTTAATATCCTTCAAGAACTTATCCTTTGAAGCGATATTTCTCTCAGTAAGAGTCTTATATAACAAGTCTGTCAATTCATCCCACTCCTTTTGCAACTCAGATGAGAGTAGAAATTCCCAAAAGGCATAGAAACTCTTTCCTTGTTGCGAATCCTTCAATTCTGCATATGCATCAAAAAAGTAGTTGAGTATATTCTTTTTCCCTTCGTTGTCTGTTTGGCGCTTGTATATTTGTTTGATAATTTCTTTAAAATTATCGTCCACCTCCTTGAAGTCGGACAGAAGTTCCTTTGCCAACTTGTTAAGATTGTTATATCTTGGTTCAATCTGATAGTCTTCATATACTTCAATCTCTTCGCCCATTTCCAATCGTTCGATCTGACGTTCGATGTCTTCCTTCTTTTGCTTAAGTATTTCCAAGCGTTTTTCTCTGTCTTCATTTGAGAATTCCACCAATTCCTTGAGCTGTGAAAACAAGGTTTTGAACTTTGATTCTGTTCCGATATACTCCTCTTTCTTTAGAGACATCATCCAGTCTATCACCTTACTTGTATGTGAAGATATTTCATAGATAATCTCTCCGTCTTCGTTCTGGTAATTAGTGAAAAAGCCTTTTTCTGTCCAGTCTTTAATGAGGCGTTTAGCTTTCGTTTCGTTCGATTCGGCAAGCGTTTGTATGTCCACATCGTCATCGACAATCTGTTCATTCTGACTGTCGAGTCGGTTTTCCAGTAACATGTGCAGCCTTTCTTCTCTTATTGCCATTTGCTCGTCAAACACACTTGTTACGAAAGTTAAGAAAAACTCAGCATTCCTCATCTTGAGCAACTTCACACTTGGTGAATTGTTCAACGTTTGTACAAGTAGATTGGTATCCATTGTGTCCTTATTTATGTTTTGCAGCAAACTTCATCACATATTAATCTTTCAAACAAGCGAGTGGTATGACTTTGACACCGTCTGGACGGGTGTAAGCCATTTCTCCTCCGGTTATGATCATAAGCAGGTCCGGCTCGCGTAGCTTTATTTGTTTTTCTGTCGTGTTGTGCTCTTGCACAAGTCTTTTGATTTCTTTCAGGTGTTCTGCTCCTTCCTCTATCTCTCGACTACCTAATTTGAATTCTATTAGAGCGTATCGTCCATCATCAAGATGAAGTACGGCATCTGCTTCCAAATCATATCTGTCATGATAATATGAAATGGAACCACCAAGTGATAAAGAATAAGCCTTCAGATCACGGATTGCCATACACTCGAACAGGAAACCAAATGTTTTCAAATCAGTATAAAGAACTTCTGGTGACAAACCTAAGGCGGCAACAGCAATAGACGGATCTGTAAACTCGCGCTTCAAGCCTCGTCGTATGGCAGATGCAGAACGGATAGCAGGGCTCCATGCTTCTATGTCCTGAATGACAAACAGACGCTCAAGTGCATTAATATATGTGTCGAAAGAAGTTGTACTGACACCTTCCAGATGTTCGTTTACATCTCGATATACCACACTCTTTTTTGCTAATGTCGATATGTTGCGTGCATAACTTTGAAGTATTGTGTTTGCAATCTTTTCATTTCTCTTGACTCCATCTATTGTCGATACATCAGTACTGCATACTGTTTTGACATAGTTCTTGGCTATTTGCAGTTTGGCTTTGTCGAACTTGGCATACAATGATGCAGGCCAACCTCCACGGCAGGCTGCAAATATCAGGTTTTCAATAGGCATTTCTGACGTTATGCCATCGATGTCCAAATCCTTGTTGTCAAACAACTCTTTTAGCGAAATCTTGCCGTTAGATTCCAAAGATTCATACAGACTCATGGTAAGCATTTGCATCTTTGCAATTCGACCACTGCCTGAATGTTTGATAAATTCGCTTTTCTTATTTTGGTCAATTGAATTAGAACCCGTCATAATGAATTGTCCAAACTCATTTCGTTTATCAACCATAGCTCGTACCGAATCCCATAGAACGGGAGCCTCCTGCCATTCATCTATAAGACGTGGTGTGTCGCCAGCCAACAGAAGTGAAGGTTTCACTTTAATAGTGGCTTGGTATTTGTCACGCATGTCAGGGTCCTGTAGTCTGATAGTGCTGTTTGCCTGTTGCTCTGCAGTTGTTGTCTTGCCACACCATTTGGGACCTTCTATGAGTACGGCTCCAGAAGAGGCCAGTAGCAAACTTAAATGCTCATCAGCTGTTCTTTTGAGGTATTCCATATCTTTTGTTATATGATTTATTGCAAAGGTACTGATTACTTTTGAATTCTGCAAGCCGTTTGGTGTTTTTGTGGTATTTTGTTTGGTGCTTTTGTGGTGTTTTGTTTGGTGTTTTTGTGGTATTTTGTTTGGTGTTTTTGTGGTAATTCATTTTTTTTGTGATAAAGAAAAAGCCATCACTTGGTTAGGGGCCCTCCGCACCCATCGCGGAACCTGGCTAACCGAGCAAGAGCTTTCTTCTGCCACAAATGTAGTGAAAGATTTTGATATAGAAAAGCGTAAGTCGCTGAATTTTCGTATTGGTGGACAATAAAATGGAAAAACAGCTCGGATGATATGGAGACCATAACCATGTGGGCAGAGAAGTCAGACAAGGCTACCAATGCTCAACGTTTTGTTGCCCCTAATACACACGTCCGAAACGCTATCCTTGACATAAACGCTGCAAAGAAAAGATACGAAAAGATGCGGAGATTGCAATTAACAAAAACAATAAAAACACCCAACAGTATTTTCAGGGAGCCTTCGGCTTATATTTTTCGTTGTAATT
>OLGZ01001246.1_pt1 | contig 15186 bp, 10 predicted proteins | sample 1605981 | NCBI WGS metagenome assembly OLGZ01 (sample SAMN03283291) | human gut metagenome | biome: human-associated habitat; material: feces | host: Homo sapiens | place: Peru | collected 2012 | reverse complement strand
CCAAGGCTCCGCTTTTCAACTGCGAGATAAAAGTCTGCTTGCAGTGCAGGAGGTTGAACTTGTACGAGTCAAGCGACTTTTCCACCGCATAGATGATGACATCCACCTTGTTGTCGGCATACAGCTTGGCAATCTCGTTGCCGGCACGCACACCTCGACCGTCACGCTGTGCCAAGTCTGACGGTCGATCGGGTAGGTCAAGGGCATTGCTGCCCTCTTCCCCCCTAAGAACCGTACATGAGAGTTTCCCCTCATACGGCTCAAGCTTTTCTAAGCCTCTGTTTGTATGCAGAGACCGGCTCAAACTACTTCTTGTTTCCATTTGATTTGCGGGATAATTTAAAACATTCATCATGAACCAACAGATTGCATTTCTTTCCGTTTTGAACGGTTGGCATGACATTCCATGCCTTGTGCGTATCAATAGGCTCACCGCATATAGGACATTTGCGTCCTTGCTTTTCCCATAGGTACAGCAGTGACTTGCGTCCTTTTAGCGTAACAAGCATTTTCGACTTCTTTCTTTTATAGAAGTACAGACGACAGTCTGCATCAAACGGGTTCATGTCTCCTTTAATCTGCGTGTATTGCAGGAATGGAAACGATGAAGTCAGAGACAATAATGTCAATTGGTCTTCCTTTCCGTTTGGTTTCTTGAATTTTGAAGCGAAAGTCCATTTGTTCCCTCGAATGTCATGCCAATATCGGTCTTTTATCCACCGTTTCCCTTTCTTGGAATGACGGCGTTTTGCCCATTGCCATAGTGAGAGGAATATCTGATGGTCGATTCTGTGAAATGAATCACGTGTCGCTCCATGCTGATAATAACCTCCCCATCCTCGGATTTTAGAGTTCAACATTCTGATTAACGACTCCTGTCTGCAACCCTTGTTCTCCTTAATTACCTTACGGATATTCTCCATAAAGCGTTTCTCGGATTTCTTTGTCGGCTTGGTCAATATGTCCTTGCCGTATTTGCGGATATTAAAGCCAAGAAAATCAAAACCGTCATGCACGTTGGTTATCACCGTCTTTTCCTCTGATAAGGTCAGACCTCTTTCAGACATAAATTCAGCAACCAATGGCTTGATTTCATTTTCAAGAGTTTCCTTGTTCTCGCAAGTGATGATAAAATCATCCGCATAACGTACAAGGTTCACCATTGGTGAATACAACTTACCATTAACATGATGGCGCTTATATCTATCTGCAAGAGCTTTCTGCAATCCGTCCAAAGTCATATTGGCAAGTGTCGGAGAAATTATACCACCTTGCGGTGTTCCTTCCTCGGTCGGGAACATTTGCTTGTTGAAAACATAGCCACATTTCAACCATTTTCGGAGTATTGCCTTATCCATTGGGATATTGGCAAGTAACCACTCATGGCTGATATGGTCAAAACACCCTTTTATGTCACCCTCCAAAATCCATTCGGGAGAATATCCCTTTCGGAGAATGTTATGACATTGCTGTATTGCATCCATACAGCAGCGTTCCTTGCGGAAACCGTATGAACGAGTATCAGCTGTAGTTTCTGATACAGGCTCCAATGCCATAAGATAGAGTGCTTGCATGGCTCTGTCTTTCATTGTCGGTATTCCCAACGGTCGCAGTTTGCCGTTGCTCTTCTTGATATGAACTCTTCTCAGCGGCATTGGCTGGTAGCCTCTGCGTTTGAGTTGGGTTATTGCTTGCATTTTAGCTTTAGGGGTATCCCATATTTCTTTGTCAACCCCAGGAGTACAACCACCCCCGTTAGAAGTAACCCTCTTTACGGCTAAGGCTTTTGCGTAAAAAGAGTGGGTAAGCGTCCATTGCAAGGCTTTCACCTTGTTATGTCTGCCTTCCTTCTGAGCCTTTACAATACGAGCTTGAAGCTTCTTAACAGCTTGCTCCGCCTTAGTCCAGTCTATTCTGTCCCAATTTGATTGCAGGTTGTCAGTCGGCGCACACGATTGGTCGAGGAGATTTTCTTTGATTTTATCGTTCATTTGCATTCCTACTTTAAAAAGTTCTAAAAGTTTATTGTAAAGAATTACCATTTGGCTAATGTTGGGTATTTGCCTCCCAAACATTACCACAGAAGTCTGCCCACTTTCGTGGTAGGTTGATGTTGTCCCTTGTCAACTCGTGATAAGTGGCTCAAACCCTATCCGTCCCATTACAGAACGGCATTCGCTTTCTCTGTTATCTTATACCTGCACATCATTCAGCATCCATTACTTTCAGCTTACCTGTCTTTTGTCTGACAGGAGATGTACAGGCTTACCATGTTCCACATAGATAACTAACGGATAGGTTAGGTTCTGTCTCATCCTCCGACGGTCTTTACATCCGTGTAATCCTACCATGGAGAGGATTATCTGACCGCATCCCATTTTGGGTAGAGTGTATCAGTATCTTGCACTCTTTTACGACATTACGAAGTTTACTAACAGTTCGCTTACGCTAACCATACTATCCAGCCTCGCCACTCTACGGTATGATACTAACCATACTTGACTTCCCCTCACGGTTCTGTCTTGTCTTGTGAAAGTGTACTTTGTCCCGACCGCTTAATACAACATTAAGGTGCATCGGTCGGTAGGCTACCGCTGACGGAACAGCGGGTTAAAACTGATACTTAAAGTATCATTCCAACAATTATCTATGCGACTTCATGTCGCACCCACGGTGTATCCAAGTGATGAATAGCCACACACCGTTTTTGTGCGTTTACGCCTGTCCCCAACATGGATGTGGAGCCGAACAATACCCGTACCGAACCCTCGTTCATGGCTGCTATCACCGCCTTTCTTGCCCTCTCGTTCTTGCACTCCTGAATGAAGCGGATTTCAGATGAAGGTATTCCATAATCCTCTATCAGCTTACGCTTGATTTCAGAATACACGTTGAATTCCCCAGGTCTGTATGTGCCAAGATCTGAGAATACGAACTGCGTACCCTTGTGATTGTCATAGCGTTTGTAATAGTCGGCTATCATCTTGGCACAATGGCTCGCCTTGTTGTCGGGAAGGTCCTCACAAGTCGGGTCTATCATGCGCATGTCGAGTGCCATCTTTCGGGCATAGTCTGTGGCAATGAGCATCTTTGCCTTCTCTTCCGTTTCCGACAGAGGCAGTCTGCCGAGGATGGTGGCATCACCTGTCTTGGCAAACTCCATCAGTTTTTGGATGAAGTCCTCCTGCTCGGGTGTCGGCGGTATATTATGAAGGATCTCGTTCTTTTCCGGTCTGTCCACGCCAACCGCCTCCGCCGTGCGATAGTCGGTTATCTCGTTGTAGAAGGCAGCAAGCTCCGGCACTTTGATGAAGTATCTGAAACGCTCCTTCTGCACGATGTTGTTGGTGACGTTAAACTCGAAGTCGGTAGTCTTCTTGGCGAAGATTGCCGCCCACGCATCAAAACAGCGGATGTCCTGACGCTCCAGTTCCTTGGGACGCAGGTACTTGAAAAGCAGATACAACTCTGTCAGTGAGTTACTGATAGTTGTTCCCGACAGGAATGTCGCTCCCAAGTCCCTGCCTGTCCGCTCCTGTATGGTTCGGATGGCAAAGAGCATGTTGAGCGCCTTCTGGCTTCCCTCGCTGTTGCCGAGTCCTGCCACACGGTCGTGACGGGTGTTGAACATGAGGTTCTTGAACTGGTGGCTCTCGTCCACAAACAAGTGGTCGATGCCCATCATGCGGAAGTCCACCACATCATCGGTGCGTTGCTCGATGCTGTAGGCTATCTTCTGCAACTTCACCTCCAGATTCTGCTTTCGCTTTTCCAAGCCTTTGAGCATTCCCCGTGACACGTCTTTGCCCTGCGTGCGTATCACCTCCAAGTTTTCCTCCACGGTATCAAGCTCCGCCTGCAATATCTGCCGCTGGAGTTCTGGCGATTGCGGTATCTTCCCGAACTGGTCGTGCGACATGATTACACAGTCATAGTCGTTGTTCTTGATGTTGTTGAAGAAACTGACACGGTTCTTGGTGGAAAAATCCTTCTCCGAGGCATAGAGTATCCTCGCATGGGGATAAGCCGTCTGATAGGTGGCAGCTATCTCCGCGACATTGGCTTTCAGTCCGATAATCATCGGCTTGTGAGCCATACCGAGGCGTTTCATCTCATGCGCAGCCATGCACATGATAAGGGTCTTGCCTGTACCTACGGCGTGGTCACATATCCCGCCTCCGTTCTGCAAAAGCATCCATACACAATCCTTCTGACTTGGATAAACACTCTTGATGCCATACTTTCCGCCAAGGGCTTTCAAGTCCAAGCCGGGGAAGGTCTGGTGAGAGCCGTCATACTTCGGACGCACGAAGCAGTTGAACTTCCGGTTGTACATCGTGGTCAAGCGTTCCTTAAAGGAGTCAGACTGCTCTTCCAGCCATTCAGTGAACCCGTTGCGGATTTCGTCAATCTTGGCATTGGCAAGCTGTATGCCCTCGCTGTCACGCACCTTGATGTCGTTGCCGTGTTCATCCTCACCGATGCTCTTCATCATGTCGGGACAGGTGTTGTGCAGGGCATGCTTCAGAAGACTCATGCCGTCATAGTGGCGGTAATAGCCCTTCACCATATACTCATCCGTGATGGCCATGGTCTTCATACTGCATTTTGCCGAATATTCGTCCATGCTGTCGGAATAGACGATGCTGACCTGTGTATTGAAGAGGTGGCTCATGTAAGCGGAATACACACCTGTAGGTATCCAACGCTCACCGAAGTTGAAGTCCAGGTCCTCAAAGGCTATCGGTTCGGGAAAGCTTGCCTTCAAGGCTTCCAACGACTCCCTCACGATTGCATGGTCGGGATTTTCCTTCAGCCATTCTTCTATACGCTCCGCTTTCTCTATGACATTGCCAGCAATGAAGCGGTCGGCTATCTCGTAGCCGTCTATGAGCGGATTGTAATAGATGCGTCCTTTAAGCGCTTCCGTCAGTTCCGGTTCCGGCATATCCGATAATTCTGTCATATACGGCAAGTCGATACGGCCGAACTTGTTGAGCGAGGCGGTGAGCGCTTCCTCTGGAGAATCCACATGACTGACCTCGTCAAGCGAAAAAGAGACAGGGTGGTCGAAGATGTCTGACTTTGTGAACTGTCCGTTTTCTACCCGTTCCAACGACAGCATGTCGCGCCCTGAGGCATCCATGAGGATGAACTTCACGTTCTGCTTGGCATTGAGGTTGCCGAAGCAGATGAAGAAAGCATCATAATAGACATTCAGACTCTCACGCATCTGCTTGTTTTCCGTCTGTTCTTCCGCTTCATAGGTGTAAAGTTTCTGATAGGCATCACGGAGGGCGATATACAGGACAGCCTTTTCTTTCTGCTCCATATTCAGATCCAACGGCATGAAGGTAGCACCATACTTGGTAAGGTCTTTCAATACACCGATGTTTCCGGCAGAGTCGAGCACCATAGAACCCTCACGATGAAAACTTTCCAGTTTCTCATCAAATGGACGGGGCTTCATAGCATTCTCTTTCTTCCTTGCCTGCTCTTTTCGCTTTCTTTCTTGCTCTTTTTGTTGTTCCCGCTCATGATTTGTTTCTTCCAAAGTGTTCTGAGTCTTGGAATCTTCTTTTGCCTCATTCCCTTTCGACTGCCCATGCCCGATTTGAACTTTGAGAACTTCTATCGGTTCCATCGGTGGTTTGAACTTTGGATCAAGCGTATCTTCAACGCCCAAAGCCTTGAGTTGTTCCTGACGATGCAGTTCCGCCTTTTGGCGCAGCAGCACCCTGTCTTCGGGAGCCATGGTCATCATCATCTCGTAAAAGCCGTTGATTGGCGGATTCTCTTCCCAAGAGATGCTTGCGTATGGCTCATCACCAGGCAGGATTGGTTTTGTCTCCTGTGCTGTTTCCTGCTCTTTTGCATCTGTCAACGAAGGCTTTTCTTCTTTTTCCACAGGCTTTGTCACAACTTCAAAAGTCGGATTGACGCTTTTTACCAACGGACTTGCTTTCTTCCTTGACACTTTCTTGGCGGCAGCTCCCACTGTTACCTCTGCTTTCTTCTTCGTAGAATGGACAGCTTGACGGTTTTCTTCTTCCATTCCCCAAAGGTCAAACAGAGTCATTTGGACTGGTGGCTGCTGATGATTGGACTTTTTGGATAGCTCAGCATCATCAGTAGGCTTTTCCTGCTTTTGCAAGGATACTACCGTATCGTTCTGCTTTTCCTCAATGGAAGGCTTCATCTTCTCTGTTTTTTCTATCTTTTCTGTTTCTTCAACCTCCTTAACTTTCTCAGCCTTTGTTTCCTCTATCCCCAAGTATCGGTTCAAATTGAGGTTCTTCTTAAAGTCTTCATGGAGCATTTTTCGCAAATCCTCTGCAATGCCTTCCACACCATCCTCATGCGTGTATATCATTGCAGGTTTGCCGAACGGGTCAGTATCCAACTTTGCCGTTGTATGGATAATGCGTTCCGGATGCTCAAGAAAGTAGTTGTTTGTCGGAATGCGGTTCTCGTCATTATAAACAGTGTCAAGCAGGTTGTCGTCTCCTCGCAGCGACTCCTTTTGGGTATTTTTCTGCAGAATGATGAGGTCACTGCCCACTTCCGTATTGGCATTTTCCGTGAACAGGTTGTTGGGAAGACGAATCGCTGACACGAGATCAGCATGATAGAGCATCATAAAACGCGCGGCACTGTTGTTTTTGGCATTCAATACGCCTTGTGAGGTGATGAAGGCAACCAACCCGCCGTCCCTTACCATATCAAGAGCCTTGACAAAGAAGTAGTTGTGTATGCGTCTGGTGACAAGTGCCCTCATGCCTTTCATGGCTGTATAAGACGGATCAAATACGGCAACATCGCCAAAGGGAATATTTGAGATGGCGAGGTCGAAGTAATCATTGAAAGGCTTTTCAATCTTCTCGAATCCCTCTATGCGCACTTTCTGCTCCGGGTGCAGATGGCGGAGTATCTTTCCCGTAAGCTGGTCTTTTTCAAATGCCATAATGTCTGCCTTGGGATTGTTATCCAAGACGGAATCGACAAAGGCACCGATGCCAGCCGATGGTTCAAGTACCTTTTCGGGGATAATCTGATGCTCTTTCAACACATCCGTCAGAGCCTCTGTAACGGCTGACGGCGTGTAGAATGCCGTGAGGACAGACTGTTTCAGACTGTCCATCAACTGTTTGTACTCGCTTTCATTCTTGCTGTTTTCACGGATAAGTCTATGCAGCTCCACTGTTGGAGCAAACAATTCAAGGTCTGATTTTGCCCAATGGACGGCATCCGCCAGTTCCCTGGCAGGGTTCAGGATGCACTTCAATCCTCCGAATCCGCAATAACGCTCCAGAAGGAGACGCTCACGGGCAGTCGGCGTGCGCTGTTCCCTGTCAAGGATGAATGCTGTCTCTATCGCCTTGATGTTGTCGTTCAGACGTTGTTTTCTATTGTACGCCATTTGACTCTATGAAAAGGGCTACGGCTCCCGTCAGCTCTGTGTAGAGCTGGTCGTAGTCCGGTGACTGGGCAAAATCGTCATCGGTGAGGTCGTAAATGGAATACACGTTGTCAACCAAAGGCAGGAGGTTCTTGACAAACGCTTCCTGGTCTTCTACTGCTACCTCCAGGGGAAACTCACGGTCAACAACATCGTACAGGATGCTGTACTTGGAAAAGCGGAGACCTTTCAGCAATGCTGCCATGGCAAGCTCTTGTGCTGCATCGGCAAAGAGGGCATCACGCCGTGCCTGCTCATATACTTCTGCGGCATGATTTGCACGTTCGCGGATAAAGTCCGCATCGCTGGCTTGTGGAAAACGATTCTCTCTGAGATGGTTCAAGAGATACAGTCCGTAATAGGACAGCTCTGTCTGTGTCTGTTTCTTTCTGTTCATTTGTCTGTTGAATGGATTAAGTGGTGAATAATAAACCGTGGATGGCGGTTGATGTTTGTTGAAAGCAAGAAAAAGGCACTCGGTATCCCTCCGAGTGCCGCCACTTAATCCACAGTAAATAAAAGCATCCTAAATAAAGACACCATTTATGAACCATGTTTCGGTGGCAAAGGTACAAACTATTTCTTGTATCTCTTCACATTTCCTCGCTTTTCTGCTGTTTTGCGCTCTGCAAAGACGAATTTCGTGTTGAAATTCTCGTCAAAGGCAATGGCTGCGGAGAACGATTTGCCTTGCTTGCTGGTGAAACCATTGAGCGTTCTGGTCTTGCCCTTGGTAAGCAAGTCGGTGATGTCGGCATCAGTGAGCAACTTTCCTGCTACCTGCTTGAACACAGGCATACCGCACTCCTTGTTACTGCATCTTACTACCTTTCCGAAGAACTGCATGGTACCTTGCTTGCATTTCGGACACTGGCAGCCGGAATCCTTGTGGCTGAAAAGTCTGTCGCAACCCAACAGCTCCGCAGTGATTTCATGGGTATAACCTTCGATACTATGGGTGAACCCGTCTGCACTTGCTTCACCTCGTTCAATCTTGGCAAGTTCCGCCTCCCATTTGCCCGTCATCTCCACATTGGCAATCGCCATGTTCTTCACCACGGAATGCAGGGCGAGTCCTTTTTCCGTCGGCACAAGTTTCTTCTGCTGGCGCACCATATACTCTCGTTTGAGCAGGGTTTCGATGATGGCGGCACGTGTAGCTGGTGTACCTATACCGCAGTCCTTCATTGCCTGGCGCATCGTATCATCTTCTATCTCTTTGCCTGCGGTTTGCGTTCCGCCAAATCCGGCTGCACTCGGCAAATCCAAACAAGTTTGGATCTGCTCTCGCTTGCACGGATTTTCCATTGCTGCAAGCAATGTGGATTCCGTATGCAATGGCTTTGGTTTGGTCTTGCCCTCCGTGATGGTGCAGCCAGAAAAAGTGATATGCTGTCCTTCTTGCCAGTTGGGAATGACTTGATCCTTGACCTCATTGTCTGTTGCGTCTGCATCCTTGTCCTGCCTGTTGTTCTTTTCCTTGAGCGACAACGCTCGCCAGCCAGTCTGTCGGATGATGGAGCCACTGATGCCAAACTCAACTTCATGATCCACTTGCGCCGATACTGATGTGATGTCCTTGATGCAATCTGCCGAGAACGCTTCAATCATCCGGCACAATATCATGTCATAAACGATCTTCTCGTCCTTGAAAAGACCAATGGCTGCATTTTCTGTGATGAGCAGGGCATGGTGGTCGGTCACTTTAGCTGCATTCACGCTGTTCTTGCAGTAGTCCTCACTGCCAGACAAGAGTTTCACTTTTTCTCCATATTCCGAATGATTCTCCAGATTCTTGAAGAGTTTGGGAAGGGTGGCAAATACATCATCCGAGATATAGCGGCTTGATGTTCTTGGATAGGTGATGAACTTTGCCTCGTAGAGTTTCTGGGCGATGGAGAGTGTATGCTCTGCCGTGAAGCCATGCTGGGAGTTGGCTTCTTTCTGCAAGGTGGTGAGGTCGTAAAGGAGCGGTGCCTTCTCCACCTTTCGCTTGGTTGCGACCTTTGTGATGATGGCCGAACCGGTATCTTTCACCTTATTATATATATCGGTTGCGGTGCCTTTGTCTGCCCATCGGTTGGCAGATGTGAACTTCAGTATATTGCCACTGTCTGCATCAACCACACCGAAGTGTACCTGCCAGAACGGTTTCGACTCGAAACGCTTGTGTTCCCAATAGCGTTCGCACACCATGCCAAGGGTCGGAGTCTGCACACGACCTACGGAATAGGTGCCACGTCCTGCGGCTATCGTCAGGGCTTGTGTGCCGTTGATGCCGACGAGCCAGTCAGCTTCGCTTCTTGCCTTGGCTGCATGATAGAGATTGTCATACTCCTTGCCGTCCCTGAGGTTCTGAAGTCCCTCACGGATGGCGGTGTCCGTAAGCGAACTGATCCAGAGACGGTCGAAAGGTTTCCTGCAACCGAGATACGCATAGAGGTATCGGAAAATCAACTCTCCCTCACGTCCGGCATCGGTTGCTACGATAATGCGCTCACTGCTGTCAAACAGCTTGCCGATAATTTTAATCTGGGCAAGCACACCTGCATCTGGTTTGTAGCCGTTCTCTGTCTTGACTTGTCGGGGAACAAGAACGAACGGGTCGGGAATCACAGGCAGATTCTCTGCATGGAATCCTTTCATGCCGTAGGTTTCTGGCATGGCTGGCTGCACTAAATGTCCGAAAGCCCATGTCACATAATAGCCATTGCCCTGCATATAGCCTTCCTCACGCTTGTCAGCTCCCACAATGTGGGCGATTTCCTTGGCTACGCTTGGTTTCTCTGCGATGATTGTCTTCATTGTCTGTTGTTTTTGTGACATCCGCAACCGTGGAATAGACGGTCGCAGATGTCGGTTGTTATGATGGATGATTAACTCTGTGGATCAAGTGGCGGCAACTACATCTTCACGCTTCTTGCCTTTCTCTTTGGCTTCTGTTCCTCGGCGTTCTGTTCCTTCTGCTGCTTTTCGTTCTTTGGCGCAGACTGTCCCGGACTCAGCGGCTCCTTGGTGTGCTTGGTCGCCTCATGGGTCTTGCCCTGCTCGTTGACGGCGACTTGTACCTTGTTCTCGTTGGTCGGAATCTGTTCCTTTGCCTGTTTGAGGTCTGGATTGTTGCGGTAGGAACGTGGCTGCATCTTGTCGAAGTCGAACTTTACGTAGGCGGTATAGGTACCGCTGCCGTTCTTGTTGGGCACTTCCTTGATCTCGATGGTCTTGCCTGCCACATAGTCGTCCTTCTGCTGCTCGGTCAGTTCCTTTTTGAAATAGGTGTTGAGTCGGCGGATGGTCCCGTCCTCATTGAGCCAGTGGTTGGGATCTTGCTGCTTCTTCTGACCGCCCGCATCACCTTCTGCCTTCTGCTCCTGCTTGTCAGCGGTTTGCTTCTTGTCTCCATTCTGTTTCTGACCTTGCGCCTGTCTTGTGCTGCCAGGCACGAACTCCACGCCACGCTGTTCCACATTCACCTGCAACAGCGGTGTAAACTTGCGCCCGTTGGCAAGCTCAATCTCCTTGCGAAGCGGAATACCTGAGTAGAGCACTCTCTTGTCGTCCTTGGTAATAGGTGTCTTGCCGATGGTATCGGGTATGCGCACCTTGTTGGTCGGGATGTCAACAATCTCATTGGTGAGACGGTCGATACTGATGAAATGAGGACGCAGCTCACCTGTATTCTTGTCGGGGAAATCCACTACCTTTCCGAGGTTACCGTTCTGCAACAGGTTCTTCTTGTCCTCTGGAGTGAAGGTATAGCCTTTGTAAGCGACATCGAGTTTTGGCTCGTTGCGCACGAAATGCGGCACGAGTTGCAACTGGTCGTTATCGTCCTTACGGAATGACAGACGGGCCTGTATCTCTATCTGTTCACCGCCGAAGGTCGGCTTCACAATCACAAGCCCCGTCTTGCCGTAGTTGAGCAGGGCTTTCATATCCTTCTCATTCATACTGTTGAAGTCTATGCCATATTTGGCACCAAGTTCCTGCAGGTTCACATCGTCATTACCGATGAGGTTCTGCTTACTTCCCGTAGCGGTCTGTGCCTGCTGTTCGGTTGCGGTCTGTTCTGGTTTCTGTTCCATGTCGTTCTCTTTTTCGTTGGTTTGTTCAGATGATACATTCTCTTTTTCGGTGTTAGCTTGCGTCTTGGACGCATCGTCCGATGATGCGGTTTCTTTCGCCTGACCTTCCGATTGCTTTGCCTCTTTCTCATAATTGGAGGTGTCAACCTTGTGGGCGGAAAGAATCTCCTTGTTAGCCTCCGGATCTTTCAGCAACTCCTTCATCACGCCAAGCAGGTTTTCCACCTGGTCTGCCGCTATGCGGTAGAATCCGAATCGGCTTGGCTCCTTGCACTGGCGGTAGAAGTTTCTAAAGAAACTGTCCATCAAGTCACTGTTGCGGTCAAAACGCAGGAAGTCGGGCGTGTTCTTCGCCTTGGCGGGCGCTCGCTTCGGGGTGCCGTCTCTGCTGAGTCCGGCGACGACGCTGATCTCGCCCGTCTTCTCGTCACGGACTACCAGCACGTCCTGTTCATCACTCTTTTTCTTTTGTACCATAATTGTAAATTTTTAATGGTGAATACTGTTGTTATTTGAATTTCTGATGAATGCGAGTCAAGTAATGCTCCACATTCTCTTTCTTGAATTCTTTGACATTATTCTCTACAAACTGCATCACATCCTCTTCCGTGTAGTAGGTTTTCTGCCCCAAACGCTTGTAGGGAAGCACTCCCAGACTACGATAGCGTTGAAGGGAACGAGGGGAGATTTGAAATAAGAGGCAGAGATCTTGGTTGTCGAGCAATTTTTCATTGATGGCAGAACTTCCTTTTTGCTCCGTCTCTCGTTCGTGTCTCAACATCAGCATGTCGTAGATGCCGTCTATCTTTTTGTGTAGGTCATGGAGATATAACTCCAGTTTTCTCAATGTTCCATCTTCCATGCTCATGTTTCCTTTGCTATTGTTCGTTCCTCAACCATTCTTTCAATGGCTTCAACTTGGTATCTGCATTGATTGCCAATTTTAATAAAATCAATGCGGTTCTCTGAGCGCATTCGCTGCAAGGTGCGCTTGCTCACACCAAGCATCTTAGCTGCATCGTCATTGGTCAACATCGGCTTCAATCCCTTACCCGTCAAGTTCTCTTGAAATGCCATTTTTGCCAATCGCACGTACTGGACTATTTCTGTCAACTGTTCTGTCAGCTTTTTGAAGGCTGCACTTTCCATTGTTATTACTTCCATTCTAATTCCGTTTGAAATGTTATATAATTCGTTGTTTTTATTTCTCGGTGGCAAAATTAACCATTTGCTAAATACCCGTTTAACAACTCATTAATGACCCACGTATAATTTTCTTGATTTTTCTTGCCAAGCGGTCGGCAAACCCCAGAAAAGCACTGCCACAGTTATTCATTTTCATTGTTTTTCAACATACACACATTAACTTTGCACCCGAATTTGTTGAACCAATAAAACAGAGAATATGGAAGTAGTAACAATGGAAAAGAAGGCATTCGACTTGATGATGGCAAGATACGATGCCTTGGTAAAGAAAGTTGAGTTGCTGAAGCATAAGGCTAACGGCAAGCGTCTGAACAAATGGCTTACAGGTCATGAGGTCTGCCAGCAGCTTCGCATCAGCCAGCGCACCTTACAAAAACTTCGTGACCGCCGTTTCTTGGGGCATACCCAGATAGGTCGCCAATTCTATTACTGCCCCGAAGAGGTCAAAGCAATCGTTCCGCTTATCGCCAGAATCAAATCGGTATAGCATAAAGCCAAACTCGCCCAAGGCAAAGCCGAAAACTTCACCCTGGGCGAGCCAACACATTTTATATTCACCACTTAATCCAAATTGTAAACAATGAACATGAACCAACTTCTTACGCATGAGAGCAAGTCGATAGACACCGCCATGCAATCCTTGAAGAAAGCCAACAACTGGCTATCCTCATTCATCGAGTCCTACAGCCCACCTTTGGACGGGGAGCGATACCTCACCGACAAGGAACTCTCCGAGCTCCTGAAGCTTAGTCGCCGTACCTTGCAGGAATATCGCAAACAAGGCATCTTGCCCTATATTATATTATGTGGCAAAACCCTCTATCCGGAATCCGAGATACAAGCACTTCTCACTGGTAATTACCGCAAGCCGATAATCGACGGCACTGTTTCACAAGGGGAGGGTACTGCTTCATAATAGCGAAACAAAAATAGCGTACAGGGTACAACGACAAAAATCGTTCCCTCTGTACGCTATTATATTATAAAGGTGTAGGAATCTTATTATAAGATGAGAGATTCTAACTTGTACCTCTTGGCATCGTTCCGTTCATCACAATAATCATCGGATACTCGTGTTTTACTTGCTCTGCTTGGCAATCCTTGCGGTTCACAACCTTACTGATAAACCATTGTCTGAACAACAAGGCTTGGTATGTATCCATTTGAAGTGCTATGGCGATAATCACTTCCATATCATAGACATGCGCAGAATATCCATTTTCAAGTTTGATGTATTGAGAATGCTGGAAATCTTTCAGCACACTTTGTTTCCAAATGCGCTTGATGGTATTCTTCACTGCTGTCCCTGTTACATTCAACAGTTCGGCAATCTCCCAAACTGTCATCCACACCTCACCATGATGTGGGGCGTAGATGACCATATCTTCTTGTATTGTTATCACTTGTCGTTTCATACTCTGCCATTTATAGTGTTAGTATTATCGTTGCAAACATTTCCAAACGTGAATTCCTCAATGTTATTTATTTGCTGAGACAACTTTTCCACGTCTTTGCTCAATTTCTCCTTGGTAATTTTGGCATACACCTGGGTTGTCTTTATGTCCTTGTGACCAAGCATTGAACTCACGGTTTCTATTGGGACTCCGTTGGAGAGGCAAACCGAGGTTGCGAACGAATGACGGCTCATGTGCCAGGACAGCGGCTTGGTGATACCACATTTTTTGCCCAGTCTTTTGAGCGAATCCATACAACTTTGGTAGTTGGGTACTGGAAACACCCTGCCGTCTTCACACAATCCACGGTATTTTTCCATAATTTGCTTGGGATAATCAAGCAACTTGATGTTGGCTTCCGTTCCTGTCTTCTGTCGATGGATAACGATCCATTCACCTTCATCGAAAAATTCCTTGATGTTCTCTTCCTTCAAGTTGTACAGATCAATGAAAGCGAGACCTGTAAAACAACAGAACAGGAACAAGTCACGCACCATACTCATCTTCTTTCTTGTGATAGGTGTCTCCATCAACAGGTGAATCTCTTCTTTGCTCAGAAACTCTCTTGTGGTCTCTTCTTCCTTGTACTCATATCGTCTGAATGGGTCTTTTACGAGCCATTCATTATCTATGGCACGGAATACCATTGCACGGAGATTGCGGACAAACACCATCGCAGAGTTTATCTTCAAGTGCTTGTCGGTTCTGAGAAAAGTCTCGTAGTCTGTGATAAAAGGCAGCGATAACTCTTTCAGAGCAATATCCTTCACATGGTAATGCGTCTGCAAGAACTCGCCCACATAGGCACACCCGATTCTATACTTCGTGTATGTACTCAAAGATTTCATGCCAGCCTTATATTGCTTTTCCATTTCATCACGGCTTTGAGAATAGACTTTCATCAGTGTATGGCAACGATACTCCAAGCCAAGAAAGGCGTTCTTCACCTTGTCGGCAGTGACGAAGTTGTCCCTGTCCATAA
>OLGZ01001236.1_pt1 | contig 15286 bp, 17 predicted proteins | sample 1605981 | NCBI WGS metagenome assembly OLGZ01 (sample SAMN03283291) | human gut metagenome | biome: human-associated habitat; material: feces | host: Homo sapiens | place: Peru | collected 2012 | reverse complement strand
CTTCAATTATACCCATATTAGTTCCTTGTAAAAGTAATTCAGAAATTTTAGAATTACTTTGATCAGTCATAGTTTTCATTTGAATTCCATTCCATGTCATAAACTTATTCATAGTAGAAGTTTCTTGTGGATCATCAGTTTTATCATAATTAGGATAAATAGTACCAACACGATTAAAAATTTCTTTGTAATTATTATATTCAACATCTAAAACATTTTGAAATTTATTATCAGTTACTTTATCTGACACATATTTGATAGCATCCATTCCCATTTTTGAACCTTTACTAACTTCATTTAAAACTTTTTTATTAATATCCATTTTTAGAGCCTCCTTTTGAAATATTTTCTGTAAAATAGTTATAAATATACATAAAGCTATAAATAAAATGTTGTCTTTTTGCAATTTATGTAGTAAAATATTATGGTGGAGAGAAAAAATGAAAATAATAAGAAATATATTTTGTCATATAAAATTAGTAAATAAGCATAAATGGGAAGTATTCAAATTATGTTGTAGAGTAGGAATACCATGGAGAGGATTTATGCATGATTGGTCAAAATTTTCACCAGAAGAATTTTGGGAAAGCATAAGATATTATGATGGACATAGAAGTCCAATAGGAATTTGTAAAAAAGAAAAGCGGATATTCAAATGCATGGTTACATCATAAAGGAAGAAATAAACATCACCCTGAATATTGGATAGATTGGTCTTTACCAGAAAAAACGGTAATAATGCCATATAAATATGCGGCAGAAATGATATGTGACAAGATGGCAGCAGGAATTACTTACAGTGGTAAAAACTGGACAAGAAATACACAAATCGATTATTATATGAAAGAAAGAAAAATATCTTTAATACATCCACAAATAGATAAATTTATGATTGCAGTCTTTACACAAGTTAGTAAAGAAGGAATAGAAAAAACATATACAAAAGCTAATATAAAAAATTTATACGAGAAATATTGTGTTAGAATGGAGAATTTGGATGAGAATTAGATTTAAAGCATGGGCAAGACCAGAATTAGAAGAGAGTAAGTTTTATAGAGATAATCCAGAAGAATTAAAAGGAAAATGGAAACAAGAATTTAAAAGCAAAGACAATCCTATTCATTTAGAGTTAGGATGTGGAAAAGGGCAATTTATTGCACAAAAAGCAATACAAAATCCACAGATTAATTATATAGCAATAGATTTGGTTGATGCAATGTTAGGTCTTGCAAAAAGAAATATAGAGCAAACATATAATGAAGAAAAAAAAGAAATTGATAATGTTATATTAACTAGATTTGATATAGAGAGAATACCATTAATATTATCAAAAGATGATGGAATAGAAAGAATATATATAAATTTTTGTAATCCATGGCCAAAAGGAAAACATAGAAAAAAGAGATTAACACATACAAGACAATTAGAAAAATATAAAGAATTCCTTGTTGATGGAGCTGAAGTTTATTTTAAAACAGATGATGATGATTTATTTACTGCAAGTATTGGATATTTTGAAGAAGCTGGTTTTAATATATTAAAAAAGACATTTGATTTACATTCAAAACCAATATGGGACAATAATATTGAAACAGAACATGAAAAAATGTTTAGTGAACAAGGAATAAAAATAAAAGCACTAATAGCAAAATTAAAATAATAAAAAAGCATAAGTTTTTAATAACTTATGCTTTTTTTATATTTAAATTAATAAAGCACTTGAAACTAGTATTCCTAAATTATCATAATATATTTTACTAAATTGAGAAATTGGTAATGGATTTTCACCAAGTCCTACTTCAATTGTATAGCCTGGTCTATTATAATCTTGAATAAACCAATCTTTATATCCTGCAAAACTTGAATTATAAGGAGTACTTTCTAAAGAATAGCCACTTACATAAGAAAGATGTTTACCTATTTCAAAACTTTTAGGAGGATTATAATTTTGAAATTGCCAATAAATAACTTCTCCCTGTGAATGATATGCTAAAATTAGTTTGAAGTTATGTTGGAGTGTAAAATTATAAATGGCTAAGGATTCTGGTTCTGTAAGAGGACCATATCCAACAAAGTCACGTGGTGCTGGTCCGAGTGAAACCTTGAGTATATTTTATTTCTTTTGCATTTTGCCAACCTGCTGGAAATTGTAAATTCAAATCCACACCTCTGATATTTGCTTTCCATCCATTAGGAAATGGAATAGTAGCAAATCCATAAGCAATTTTTGCTGCTTGAGTATAAGATGGAGAATTTGGAGGTAATGCACCAGTAACTAAATCTACACCAGTTGGATTAAATTTTATAGGTGGCATTAGAAAAATTGAATTTTAAAAGAAAATATATCATAAAATTAGATAGAAAGAAAGGTGATATAAAATCGAGAATAATAAAAAAATAAAAATTGAGGTAAGTTTTTCAAAAGAAAAAATATCGTTTCAAAAATTGTTGTCAAAAATTTTTGAGGAATATTTGCAAGATTTAGATGATAATGGTTAAAGGTAAAAGGAGAAAATTAGCAATATGCAAAGGCAAAGTTACGATTTTAAAGTAGCGATGTATATAAGGCTATCTCGAGAGGATGGAGATAAACAGGAAAGTGAAAGTATAGGAAATCAAAGAGACATTATAAAAAGATATATAAAGGAAAATAATTTACAATGTGTAGGCGAATATATAGATGATGGAGTATCTGGAACTACATTTAAAAGGCAAGGCTTTCAAAAAATGATAATAGATATTGAACAAAAAAAAATAAATATGGTAGTAACAAAAGATTTATCAAGACTTGGAAGAGAATATATCCAAACAGGATATTATATTGAAAAATATTTTCCAGAGCATGAGATAAGATATGTAGCTATAAATGATGGAATAGATACATTTAGTAATAATGTTTGCAATGATATAACACCATTTAAATCAATAATGAATGATATGTATGCAAAAGATATATCCAAAAAAGTAAAAAGTGTAATAAAAGAAAAGCAAAAAAAGGGTGAATATATGTGTACAATTCCACCTTATGGATATAAAAAAGATAAGTTAAAGAAAAATCATTTGATTATAGACAAAAATGTTGTTGATAATGTAAAAAAAATCTATAATATGTATTTAAGTGGAGAAAGTATTTATAAAATAAGGGAATATCTAAACAAAAATAAAATTCAAAGTCCAAGTCGGATATCAAAAAGGATTAAGCGAAATAAAACTATGGAATAGTGTTACAATATTAAATATTTTATCAAATCAGGTATATATAGGTACAACAGTTTCAAATAAAAGAGTTAATTTGTCATATAAATCCAAAAAAAGAATAATGGTTCCAAAAGATCAGTATGTAGTAATGGAAAATACTCATAAAGCAATAATAGAAAAAGAAAAATTTGATAAAGTTCAATTTTTATTGATGAAAAGAAGTATAAACAAAAAAAATAAACATGAATATTTATTGAGAGGTTTAATTAAGTGTAAAACTTGTAAAAGTAATTTAGAAGTTGGGGCAAAATTAAACTCAAAAGGTAGGACTATAAAAAATCCAATTCCATATATAACTTGCAGAAATTCAAGGAAAGGTTTATGTCCAGCTCAGCATTTAAATTACAATAAATTTGAAAATGAGATAATTGAATATTTAAAAGATTTTTTAATAATGTATGTTAATAAAAGTGATCTTGAAAATGTTTATAAAAAATATAGTAATATTAATTTTAATACAAAGGAAAAATTGAATGAAGATATAGAAATAATAAATAAGAAAATAGATATTTTATCTATTCAAATTGATAAAATTTATTTTGATAAAATAAATAACATTATAAATGAGAATGATTATTTTAGATATACTCAAAAATTAAATGATGATAAAGTATTATTAGAGCAAAAGTTACAGAATACAAAAAGTAAAATTCAAAATCAAATGGTAAAAGGTGATGGAAAAATGAGTGATATTATAAATGAATTTCTAAATAGTCCATCCAAAAAAGTAATATATGAATTAATTGATTATATTGAAATTGACGAGAATAAAAATGTGAAGATAAATTTTAGTTTTAGCAGCCTAGTTTGACATAAAATATAAAAGGTGGTAAAATTGACATAAGCAAGCACTTTGAAAAATGGTTTATTAGGAGGAAAGTTCGATGTGCAAAAAGATTGTAGCAAGTATTATGGTATGGTTAATGACTGTTACTATGCTGTTAACACCAGCTTATGCGATATCAATTCCATACAAAGACAGTTTTCTTTTGGAAACAGGAGAACGGTATTTAAAGAACAATTCTGAACAGTTCTATACAAGAAGTTTTTCTGTTGAAGAGTCAGAAGGAGGAATGCTAAAAGTTGATGTAGATGGACATGGAGTTTATTATATTGAAAAGATGAACACCAAATCAATGCCAAGTGAGTTTATAATCGAAAGAGAAAGCTTTTCAACAAGAGAAGAAAAAACTATAATTTCTGGAAAGGAGAAAGTTGTAAGTTTCATCAAAAATACTTCATTTGTTGAGGAGGCTGATAAGGAAGAACTAATTTCTAAAATCGAAAATACAACTTTTCACTTAGCAGAATTTGGTGACAATGACAAATGGGCAGTTGCTATTTATAAAGAAGGCAAAGTCTATGTCAACAAAAGAGATTATTCAATTACAGAATGGTTGGTTGTGCATGAACTTATTCATGCACTGAAAGATTATCTTGATGGAGAATGTTGGCTTGAAACAGGACGTTTTATTGAAGGGATGACAGATGTTATTACTGCAGAGATTATTGGAGATCCTTTCAAGAAACTTAAAAGTGGCTATGTTTTCTTTCACCAGTTTGCATATTCATATATTGGAGTCTTTGGCTTCGAAGGAGTAAAGTCTTTTTTATATGGAACTTTAGATGAAGAACTTGAAATTCCTAGAAAGGAATATGAGCTATTTGTCTATTGCATCAATAATGCTAATGATGAAGAATATGGTACGCTTTGTCAATACCTAGCATATAATTGCTTGGAGAACTGGAGGATGAATAGAACTTCTAAATAATTGACCCTAAAATGCACATATCATGTAAAGAGAATTCTTTGATGGTATGTGCATTTTGCTATTTTTATGAATCCAGTAAAAATTAAGATAACACCATCTGGATTTACCATTGGAACAATATAAATTGTTGATGTATTAAAGAGCAAGTTTGAAGATTGACCGAAAATTGGCAGATTATTTGCATAACAATAGCAATAATCTGCTAAAAATTTCATTAAAACAGGACTTGTAATCCATTCATTTGCATGATATGCAGCAGAATAAAATACTTCATTTGTTCCAACTCCAATTTTTATAAAAGGGATATCTTTTCCCATAATAGATTTTCCAATTGATCCTGTGTGGATAAAAGGATATATAGATTTTAATTTATTTAAATCTTGTATAAAAATATTATAACTATAGTTGATATTTGTAGAAATAATAGAATCTTGTCTAAAAAAATTCATAAAACCACCTTTCAATATTTATAATATGAAAATAAATGCATGTTGTTCAAATATATCATGAACACAAAGGATGAGAGGGATTTGTGAGTAGTGACAAAAGATAATAAATGTGATATAAAATAATGAGATAATAAAAAAGAAAGGAGAAAAGGTATGAATAGATTTATGCAAATAGCAAAAGAAAGAGCAATTAAAGGTTTAAGAAATCATGAGGGAGGTCCTTTTGGAGCAGTAGTGGTTGATAAAGAAGGAAATGTAATTGCGGAAGGAAATAATAGAGTATTGTGTGATTTGGATCCAACTGCACATGCAGAAGTAACTGCAATAAGAGAAGCTTGTAAAAAATTAAAGACTTATGATTTATCAAATTATATATTATATGCATCTTCTGAACCTTGTCCAATGTGTTTGTCTGCAATTATTTGGGCAAATATTAAAGATGTATATTATGGATGTACAAAAGAGGACGCAGGGAAAATTGGATTTAGGGATGATATAATTTATAAATATTTGGAAGGTAAAAACAAGGATTTAATAAGTTTAAAACCATTAGATAGAAATGAGTGCTTAGAGGCTTTTAAAGAGTATAAGCAAAATAATGGAACAATATATTAATAAATAAAAGAAACCTCTTTCGAGGTAAAGAAAATAGATTTTTCTTTTTTTCATGGCTTAGCAGGTCCGCAGATCCCAGACCCACAGGTCAATGCCGTACTCGGCATCTGCCAGGACAACAACGAAGTTGCTCTTAGCATGAACGACCAATACCGGGTTAGAGACTTTGCTCATAACATTCAAGATATCGGTCGTCTTCTGGGTGGAACCGTTGTGCAACTGGTTCACCTTGATCTTGGTGGCGTTTGCGTTCTTACGGATGATTGCGGTGAGCACATCGTAAGCGATGACGTCCGTGCCAAAAATCTGGTCGCATGCTGCATAGTCGATAGGAGACTTGGTTTCATCCTTCATCTCGTAAACGATAGAAGGACCAATGATGCTCCACAGACCAGCCAGACGGTTGTCAGTGTTTTCGTCCCAGTTTTTAGGGACCCAGATGTTGGGGCAGTAACCTTCGTTTTCAAACTTTGCCATAGTGAAATCCTCCTTGCGTACTAACGCGTTCAATGATGTTGATAGTCTTACTAATGTAACGGAGTAATGCAAAATGTTACATCACTTATAATTATATCATATTTACATAAAATCGTCAAAACATTTAATTTTAATTATTTTTATTTCAAAAATAATCATTTCGTTTATATGATTTTTATATTGTTTTCAGATAACAAAAAATCAATCAGATTTTAATTTCTGATTGATTTTTGCATCTATCTGTTTAATTTAGTTTGAACAGATACGTCATTGGTGGAGATGAGGGGAGTCGAACCCCTGTCCACTATAAGATTCACACAAACTTCTCCGAGTGCAGTTTATTTTTAAAATTCATTTAATAATCACAAATAAACAAGCGTTTATTAAATATATCTACTAAATACCCACTATTTCCGTAGAAAAAATAGTTTTGTTTCCCACTAAATGACACCAACTAAAAATATGTGGGGATATTATTAGAGGCGACGTTGCAATTAAGCAGCGTATGCTAATTCTGTATTATCAGCGTTTATATTTAATTTCTCGTTTTTATAGTGGCAAACGAGAATCCACTACTCGCTATTCATGCTTCAAATATAATGTCGAAACCATTACATCCCCATAAAGCATATTAATTATACAATAAAATATAAAAATATTCAATAATATAATATGGAATTAAAATAAAAATATGAATAATTTCTTAATGTCATTTAATAGTCACTTAAAACATTGTATAATAAGTTTAGAAAATTTGGAGGAGGAAAATAGATGGAAATATTAAAAGTTGAAAACTTATGTAAGCAATATGGAAAAGGAGAAAGTAAAGTAACAGCATTAGATAATGTTTCATTTACAGTAAATAAAGGAGAATTTGTAGCAATAGTAGGAGCATCAGGAAGCGGAAAATCAACACTATTACATTTAATAGGAGGAGTTGACAGACCAACAAGTGGAAAAGTATTTATAGACGGAAAAGATATTTATAAATTTAATGATGATGAACTAGCAATATTTAGAAGAAGGCAAGTTGGATTAATATATCAATTTTATAATTTAATACCAATATTAAATGTAGAAGAAAATATCACATTACCATTAAAATTAGATAACAGAAATATAGATAAACAAAGGCTTGATGAATTAATAAAAGTATTAGGATTAGAAGAAAGAAGAACACATTTACCAAATGAATTATCAGGAGGTCAACAACAAAGAACATCAATAGGAAGAGCAATGATAACAAATCCAGCAATTATATTAGCAGATGAGCCAACAGGAAATTTGGATTCTAAAGCAAGTGATGAAATTGTAACATTATTAAAAAAATCAAATAAAGATTATAAACAAACAATAATAATGATAACACATAACTTAGAAATAGCAAAAGTTGCAGATAGAATTATAAAAATTGAAGATGGAAAAATTGTTGAGGAGGTGTAATAAATGAACATTCTTACAAGTTTATCTATCAGAAATTTAAAATTAAATAAAAAAAGAACAATAAGTACAATAATAGGAATAATATTATCAGTAGCATTAATATGTGCTGTTGCAAGTATGGGAATGAGTTTTCAAGCAACATTAGTAGAAAATGCAAAAAATCAATCAGGATATTGGCATTTGAAGTTAGAAAATGTTAGTGATGAAGAAATAAAAGATATACAAAATAATAGAGATGTAAAAGATATATTTGCAATAAAAATATGTGGATATTCAATTTTACAAGGAAGTCAAAATGAGTATAAACCTTATGCAAGATTAATTTCTATGAATGAGAGTTCATTTAATGATTTGCATTTTGAATTAATAGAAGGCAGATTTCCAGTTAATGATAATGAAGTAGTAATTAGTCAAACTATAATGGCAAATGGAAAAGTAGAATACAAAATAGGAGACACAATCAATTTAAATGTTGGAACAAGAAGTATAAAACCAGGAGTTAATGAAAAAGAATATGATAATATATATGATGCAGAAGAGATAATAAATACAACAAATTATTCATTTAAAATAGTAGGAATCATAGAAAGACCAGATACAAGTTTTGAAAAATATTCAGAACCAGGATATACTGTAATTACAACAGGAATAAGTACAGGAAAATCTGATTTATATATAAGTTTAAAATCACCAAAAAATTATAAAGAGACAATACCTCAAATGGTAGGAGTTCAAAGTTATGAAAGTTTGTCAAAAAATGATACTGATACAAAATATGATTATACTTTAAATAAAGAATTATTAAGATGGGAAGCATTTGCATTTTCAGACTCAACAGTTACTATGTTATATTCAGTAATTGGAGTAGTAATAGTAATAATATTATTTACAAGTATATTTTGTATAAGAAATTCATTTGCAATATCAATAACAGAAAAAATAAAAATGTATGGAATGCTTTCAAGTGTCGGAGCAACAAGAAAACAAATAAAGAAAAATGTTATTTTTGAAGCAATGACATTAGGATTGATAGGAATACCATTAGGAATATTATCAGGGTTATTTGCAGATTTTGTACTATTGAAAATAGTAAATGTTTTATTAAGTGATGCACTAGTTGGATATGCAGATGGAATAGTATTTAAAGTTTCGATTATACCTATAATAATTTCTATTATATTAGGATTTATAACAATATATTTATCAGCAATTAGTTCAGCAAAAAAAGCAGCAAAAGTAAGTCCAATAGAACAATTAAGAAATTCAGATGAAATAAAAATAAAGAATAAAAAGCTAAAAACCCCAAAGATAATAGAAAAAGTATTTAAAACAGGAGGAGTTTTAGCATATAAAAATTTAAAAAGAAGTAAGAAAAAATATAGAACAACAGTAATATCAATAGCAGTTAGTGTATTTATATTTATTACTATGAACGCATTTATAACCAATATGTTTGGCTTAACAGGACAATATTATGAGGATTATGACTATAATTTTATTGTTGAATCTTCAAAGTTTACTGATGAAGAAATAAATAAAATTGTAAAACAAGAAAGTGTTGAAAGTTATCATATTTTATATCAACCAAGAAGAACATATGAAATAAGAGATTTAAGCAAAATTCATGAGTATGGTAAGGAGCTAATTACAGAGGAAACATCAGGGGAAAAATATTGTGGATTGTATTTGGTAGCATTAGATGAAGAATCATTTGAAGAATATAGTAAAAAAATAGGTGTAAAATTTGAAGATGTGAAAGATACTGGGATTTTATGTGATGAATATAATGAATATGATAAGGAAACAGGAGCAGTAGAACTAAAAAGATTATATAAATATGAAAAAGGAAATACAATAGTTGGAAAATATAATGAACAAGAACTTAAAATCAAAGTAGGAGCTGTAAGCAAGATTAAACCTTATGGACTTGAAAGAGTTTTCTATGATGGTGGATATTTTGTTGTTAATAAAAATGAATTTAAAAATATTGATTTTTCAGGAAATATAACAATCACTATCCAATCTAATAATACCACTGAATTACAAACAGCTATAGAAGAAAAAGACAGTTCTTTAACAATTGTGAATTTAGAAAATGTAGCAAAAGAAGAAAAATCAATGATTTTAGTAACAAATATTTTCTTATATGGATTTATCGCTGTTATTACTTTAATTGGTGTTACCAATATATTTAATACCATTACATCAAATATGGAATTAAGACAAAAAGAATTTGCGATGTTAAAAAGTATAGGAATGACTAAAAAAGAATTTAATAGAATGATTAATTTGGAAACACTATTTTATGGAACAAAGTCTTTATTATATGGAATTATTTTAGGGTTACTTGGAACATTAGCAATGTATAAAGCATTTTCAGTAAAAATCGATACAGGAATGTATATTCCTATAAAACCTATTATAATTTCTGTAATCTTTGTATTTATCTTAATATTTATTATAATGAGATATTCAATATCAAAAATAAATAAGCAAAATACAATAGAAACTATTAGAAAAGAAAATATATAAGCATAGGGAGGTGGAAATCTCCCTAAATTTATTGTATAATAAGCTCGGAGGAATGAACATGCAAATATTATTAGTGGAAGATGATGAGCTAATAGCAAAAGGCTTAACATATTCATTTAAGCAAAATGGATATAATTTAGTTCATAAAACAAATATCAAAGATACTAGCAACTTTCTACAAAACGAGAAAGTCGAATTTATAATATTAGATATTTCTTTACCAGATGGAAATGGTTTGGATTTATATAACAATATAATAAAAAAATTAAATATACCTACAATATTTCTAACTGCAAAAGATGATGAAGAAACAATAGTAAAAGGTTTAGAACTAGGAGCAGAGGATTATATTACAAAGCCTTTTTCTACGAAAGAATTAATTGCAAGAATGAAAAAGATTATTTTGAGAACAAAGAGAAATCAAATTATAGAAATAAAAGATATTAAATTTGATATAGATAAAATGGTAGTGTATCGAAATCAAGAAAAAATAGAATTTACAAGTTTAGAAATAAAAATACTACATCTATTATTTATGAACCTAAACAAGGTTGTAACAAGAAATGAAATTATAGATAAGATCTGGGAATGGACAGGAAATGATGTGAATGACAATACAGTAACTGTATATCTAAAAAGGATAAGAGAAAAGTTGCAGACAGATATTATAATAACTATAAAGGGAATAGGATATAGAATTGATGAAAATGAAAAATAAAATAGAATTGAAAAAAACAATAATAATCAGTATATTTGTAATATTAATTTGGTCAAGTATTTTTACTTTATTTAATCTCTATCAGTATAGAGTCTATACAAATAATTTCAATAATAAAATAGATCAAATAGTAACTAGAATAGCAAAAGATTATCCAGATATACAAAAAAGTGATGTAATAGAAATTTTGAATAGTAAAGAAAACACTAATGGTAATATATTAAAAAAATATGGAATTGATTTAAAAAAAGAATCTATTGTAATGGAAAATGACAAACATTCTAATATGTTTATAATATTAAATGTAGGAATACTAATATTGCTTTGGATTTCATTGCTAATTGTTTTCTTGAAATATAATAATTCAAAAGACAAGAAATTAAAAGAAATAACACAATATATAGAAGAAATAAACAGAAAAAATTATAAGTTAAATATTGATGATAATACAGAAGATGAGCTTTCAATATTGAAAAATGAAGTATATAAAACAACTATAATGCTAAAAGAACAAGCAGAAAATTCACTAAATGATAAGGCGAACTTAAAAAACTCATTATCAGATATTTCACATCAGTTAAAGACACCTCTAACATCAATAACAATTATGCTAGATAATATAATAGATAATCCGAATATGGATCAAGAAACAAGAAGTGAATTTATAAAAGATGTTAAAAGAGAAATTACAAATATTAATTTTTTAGTACAAGCCTTATTAAAATTATCAAAGTTTGATACAAATACAATAAAATTTACAAATAAAGAAGAAAAAGTTGTTGATATTTTAAGTACAGCAATACAAAATGTATCAGTTTTATGTGATTTAAAGGATATTGAAATTGTAGTAACTGGAAATATAGAAAATACTATAAATTGTGATATAAGATGGCAAGTAGAGGCAATTTCTAATATATTGAAAAACTCTGTAGAATATTCTAATAATTCTAGCAAAATTCAAATTGTTTGTAATAAAAACAAGGTGTACTCAGAAATTAGAATTATTGATAATGGAAAAGGAATAGATAAAGAAGATATAAAACATATTTTTGAAAGATTTTATAAAGGTAAAAATTCTTCAAGAGATAGTGTTGGAATTGGCTTAGCATTAGCAAAAACAATAATAGAGCAGAATAATGGTACAATTTCTGTAGAATCTGAAATAGGAAAAGGAACAACATTTATAATTAAATACTTTGAATAGATACAGGGCTACTAGAATTAAAAATAGTAGCTTTTATTAATCTTACAAAAATGTAAGGTGCAAATCTAAAAAAGTGTGCTATAATAGGATTGGTGATGAAACAATGTCAAAAATATTAATAGTAGAAGATGATGAAAAATTAAGTAAAGAATTAAAAATATTTTTAGATAAAAATGGATATGATGCAGTAATATTACAAAAATTTGATAATGCAGTAGAAGATATTTTAGAAGAAAATGCAGACTTAATATTATTAGATATAAATTTGCCATATACAGATGGGGAATATATTTGTAAAGAAATAAGAAAGACATCGGATGTTCCAATAATAATGGTTACAAGTAGAGATAATGAAATGGATGAATTAATAAGTCTAAATTATGGAGCAGATCAATATGTAACAAAGCCTTTCAATATTCAAATTTTACTTGCAAAAATTGCAGGACTAATAAAGAGAAATCAAAATGCAGATAAAAGTCAGGAAAAAATAAAATGTAATGAATTTATTTTAAATGTATCTAAAAGCGTGATAGAAACAGAAAATAAAAAAATAGAACTTACAAAAAATGAATTAAAAATATTACATTATCTAGTATTAAATCAAGGTAAAATAGTAACAAGAGAAGAAATTATGAATTATTTATGGGAAAGTGAAAACTTCATAGATGATAATACTTTAACAGTAAATATGACTAGATTAAGAAGTAAATTAGAAGAATTAGGAATAAAAGATTCTATTGAAACTAAGAGAGGACAAGGATATATATTAAAATGAGTTTTAAAAGTTTTTTGAAAGATAGAATTGCATATATTATATTAATTTTATTTGCAAGTATAACATCTCAAATTTTGTTATTACCATCAGAAATAGAAATATATGTTAGAATTTATGTAGGGATAACACCTATATTATTATACTTAATTTATTTCTTTATTGAATATTATAAAAAGAAAAACTATTATAATAAGCTAAAAGAAAGTATGATGGAATTAAGTGAAAAATATCTAATTGCAGAAATTACAGGAAGTCCTAGCTTTGAAGAGGGAAAAATCTTGAAAGAGATAGTACAAGAAACAGGAAAGTCAATGTTGGAGAATGTAGATAAATATAAATATTTGCAAGAAGATTATAAAGAGTATATAGAACTATGGATACATGAAATAAAATTACCAATAGCAGCAGGAAAGATGATAATAGAAAACAATAAGTCAGAAGTAACAGAAAGTATCAATGAGGAATTAGACAAAATAGAAAACTATATTGAACAAGCTCTTTTCTATGCTAGAAGTAATACAGTTGAAAAAGATTACTATATAAAGAAAGTAAATTTAAAAGAGATTGTAAATTCTTCTATTATAAAAAATAAAAGAAATCTTATTCAAAATAAAATAAACATAGATGCACATGATATAAATACAATTGTTTATACGGATCATAAATGGTGTATGTTTATTTTAAGTCAAATTATACAAAATGCAGTAAAATACAGTAAGGAAGATAGTAAGAAAATTGAAATTTATTCAGAAATTAAAAAAGAGAATACGATTTTATACATAAAAGACAATGGAATTGGAATTAGAAAAGGCGAAATTTCAAGAGTATTTGAAAAAGGATTTACAGGAGAAAATGGAAGAAAAAGTGGACAAAAAGCTACTGGAATAGGATTGTATTTGTGTAAAAAACTATGTGATAAACTAGGATTAGGTTTAGAGCTAAATTCGGAAAAAGATGTTGGAACAGAAGTGAAGATTGTATTTCCTAAAAGTAGTTTTATAATCGAAACATTTTGATTATATCAAAAGGAGAGTTCAACTTTGAACTCTCTAATTTTAATATTCTTCAATATATAATGCTTTGGCTAAATAAGGCGTTATTTCATTAATATTATACCAACCAGAACTTTTGCTATTATTTTCTAATCCATTAGGGTTAGAAACATAAACCATATTTTTGCAATCAGTAGCAAGTAAAGCCATATAATGAGAGGCAGTAGTCCACCTGTTGTCAGTTGGTTTATTCCATACACAAATGATAATAGGGCGGTCAGTTTTTAAATGATTTATTATATTTTTATTTGATAAATGAGTAGAATCATAATAAAAGTCTGAATTATCAATTCCATAAACAGAAGATAATTCTTTAGACAGATTATCATAATTTAATACTGGATAATATTTTTGCCTAAGATCTTCTGGAGTATAATTTTTATTGTAACCACTTAAAATAATTGACATTACAGTTATTCCACATCCGTTTTCAGCCATAGTGCCATTCCAATATTCCGAATTAGACCAAGAAGAATTACCATTTTGTTTATATTCGATATATGTTCTTTTATTTTTCTCTTTCGTTGTAAATGTTGTAAAGTATCCATCTTTATTATTAATCTTTTCTTGACCTATTCCAGAATAATTTTTATTGGTATCTTGTTTTATAATTTTATAGTTTGAATTATTAATACTATTAGGTAATAATGATTGGTTTATATTTGTATTAACAGTATATCTATTAATACAATATACTGCTGAAATTATAAATAGTATAAAAAATAATATTTTTTGTATGTTTAATTTTTTCTTTTTTTGTCTCATTTTTTTCTCCTCCTTGTAACTTGTCTTTATTATACAAGAATAAAGAAAAATAAGTTTTAAAAAATACTTAAATAAATCTTAACTTTTTCTTACGAAATGAAGAAACAGATGAAAAAAAGCAAAATATATGTTATAATTCAAGGGAAAGAAGGATTATGATGAATGTTTTGATATTAGATGATGAAAAAGAAATTGCAGATTTAGTAGAAGTTTATTTGAAAAATGA
>OLGZ01001224.1_pt1 | contig 15380 bp, 17 predicted proteins | sample 1605981 | NCBI WGS metagenome assembly OLGZ01 (sample SAMN03283291) | human gut metagenome | biome: human-associated habitat; material: feces | host: Homo sapiens | place: Peru | collected 2012 | reverse complement strand
AATTATATGGGGCTTGTCCTGCTTTTACTGTTATTGTATTACTTGTTGATGCTCCTCTTGTTCTTAATTTTTTAGAGTTTGTACTTTCTTGGTCTCCTGCTTCGTATCTTCCAATATAGAATCCTTTATTTGTTTCTACACTTGTTTTTTCATCGTCTGCTAAAGTCTCTGAATGACTACTTAAAGAATCATATGCATAAGCAGTTCTCTTATAATCTGCTATATTATCTACTGGTATCCATACAAATTGATTTCCTACTAAATCTGTTCCTACTGTTGTTTGTCCTTTATATTTTTCTTTGTCGGCTGCATTATCTGAAATTACTAGACCACTTGCTTTTGTTCCTCCTACATATACAAATCCTGATGGGATTGACACTCCATCTACTGTACTTCCAGAACCGCCTGAATTTCCTCCTCCAGAGTTTCCTCCGTTTCCAGAGTTTTCGTTTTCTGATATTAAATCTTCCATTTCATCTGTTAATGCATTTACAGCTTTTTCAGTATTTACTTGTCCTTCTACTGTTTGGTTTCTGGCATCTTGTGCTCTACTTATTATTCCATTTTGTCCTAATACTAAATTAAGGCTTATTCCTGCTAATATTAGTAAGACTACTATAGTAACAACAAGAGCTACAAGTGTTATACCTCTGTTTCCTTTCATTAATTTTTTCTTTTTCATTTTTTGTTTTTCCTCCTTCTACTTTTGTTTTTTATTTCGTTAAGTATATAACTTAATCATAAGATACTTATACCATAAACATATTATAAATTCAATAGAAAAGTATAATTTTAAATTATAAAAAATAGTATATAAATTCTAAAAAATTCTTATCCTATAAATACTTCTAAAGCAAGTAAATGTCTACAAATTTGGATTACTTACTTTATAATTAAGTTATATACTTAACGAAAAAAGTTCACAAGTCTCTTAGAATAAAACTTCAATTTTAAAGTTTCAGTTTTTATTTTATTATTCGCAATTTTTACAATGATCAAGTTTGTAAGCTCTATTATAAAAAAAGATAACGATACTTAGTTTTTTTGTATCATTATCTTTTTATTTTGTGTTCAATCTGGATTTGAATTTAATTTTAAGTTTTATCCTTTAACTTTAATTTTCGCCCAAAAAGGGGCGTCCCCTTTGGGCGATTGGGGCAAATTTTTCTATCTTGGCAAAGTTTGTTCAAAGGCACATTTCTAGTATTTCTTTCAAGCGTTTGTCTTGTTTGCTTAAGTATAGGTATCCAATTAGAGCTTCAAATGCTGATGAATAGCTGTATTCTTCTACTGTAGAATTTTTTGGAACGTGATGGCTTTGTGCATTTCTGCCTCTTCTTACAATGTCTTTTTCTTCGTCTGTAAGGTTGTCATATATTTTGTTTAGCACTTCTACTTGTCCATTTGCTTTTACGTATTTTATTGCTTCTATATGTAGCATATGTGGCTTTAACTTTGTTGTATTTACAAGATGCGTTCTAATAAATAGCTCGTATACAGCATCTCCTACATATGCCCAAGTTAGCGGTGGCATTAGTTTTACTTCTTCTAAATCTTTTTTTCTTTCTATTATTTCTTGCAATATTTTTCCTTCCTTTTTATTTTTAAAATTTCTCTGCTTTTTCAAGGGTTATCTTTCCAAGATTTCCGCTTCTATAGTCATCTAATATTATTTTAGATGTTTTTTCTAAATCAACTTGATTGCCTCTTAGTTTAGCACCTCTTTTTTCTCCAATGTATTCCATTACTTCTGCAATTCTTTCGTTTTCTTCTAGTTCTTGGTTATTTAATATTTTTTCAACTATATCACTATTTAGCAAGTATCTGTCTATTACATTTTGTTTGTATTCTTCTAATAATATTTTCATAAGATTATATGCTATTTCTTGTTGTTCTAGCACTTCACTTTTTATTGTTCCTGTATATGCTAAATTTAATGCAACCTTTTCATTGTCTAACTTTGGCCATAAAACTCCTGGAGTATCTAATAATTCAACATTGTTTGATAATCGTATCCATTGTTTCTGTTTTGTAACACCAGGTTTATTTCCCACTACTGCTGAATTTTTTTGAGCTAGTTTATTTATTATAGATGATTTTCCAACGTTTGGAACTCCAATAATCATTATTCTAATTATTTTTCCTACTCTACCTTTATTTTCAGCTTTTTCTAAATCTTTTTTCATTATTTCATTTGCTGTAGGTATTATTTTTGAAACTCCTTCTCCAGTACTTGAATTGCATAGTATTGCAGGAATGTTCTCTTTTGCAAATTTAATTACCCATTTTTGATTTTCCTTTTCATCTGCCAAGTCTGCCTTATTTAAAACTACTATTCTTTTCTTATCTTTTATTAATTTTTTTATCTCTGGGTTTTGGCTTGCCATTGGAATTCTAGCATCTAATAGTTCTACTACTATGTCTACAAGTTTTAAATCTTTTTGTATTTGTTCCATAGTCTTTTTCATATGACCAGGAAACCAGTTGATACTTGTTGATGAAAAACTTTTTTGACTATCATTATTTTTCTTTTCTGCTCTGATTTTTCTTTTTTGGTATATATCCATTTTAATCACTTCTTTCTATTCTATCATTTAAAAAAATACTTAAAAGTATTTGTTTTTCGTTTTTAACTTGAAAGTATTATATCATATTTTTGTTTATTTATAAACCTCAAAATATTTATCTTCATATTTGAATATTACTTTTATATTACCATCTTCACTAACAACAATATCTTCAATTAACTCATCTATCAATAATCTATTTAGTTCATTTATTTTTTCTTTCTTTTTAAATATATTCATCCCAAAAGAAGCAATTACTTTAAGAATACTTGAATTATGTAACAAATATAATTACACTCCAAATAAACTTGCTGAATTATCTGCTATTGCGCCATCAACATTAAGAGCATTACTGGCAAGCAATGTAGATAATCCAAGTTCTACAATTATCTTTAAAATATGTAAAACTTTAAAAATAGAACTTAAAGATTTTTATGACTCTCCATTATTTGATATGGAGAAATTGGAGTATTAAAATAAGAGGCTTGTAATAGCCTCTTTTATCGTTTTATCAGATATATTATTTTTCCTTAATTATATTTTTACTGCAAATATAAGTTACTAAGAAGTATCCTCCATAAATCGCAACAATAAATATTGCAACACCAATTATTGATGATACTAAATTAGCGGCTCCAAAGGCACTTAACAAATAATTACAAAATTTAATTCCAAATATAGAATGTATAATTGCAACTAATAACGGAAACATAAAAAATATACCAATTTGTCTAAACAATGCTTTATTAATCATTTTTTCATCTACGCCTATTTTTCTTAGCATATTAAACTTTTCTACATTATCACTTGATTCCGATAATTCTTTAAGTGCTAGAATTGCAGCACAAGAAATTAAGAATATAATACCTAAGTATAATCCTATAAAGGTAACCATTGCACCTAGTCCAATACTATTTTCTTTAATTGTCATTTTAGAATCAAAATCAATAACAGTATTATTAGAATTTTCTTTGCAAATTTCACTTAACTCTTTTTCCGAAAGATTTTTCTCATTTATATCTGTAACATTATAATTAGCAGTTAAATATTCATATTTTTTCATTGAATCATTTACTGCATTATCAGGAACAACAAAAACTCCCATATTTGAATATGTTGAATTCATTGCAATAAAACCTTCTACACAACTATCATATTTTGGTTTTAATTTCTTTTCATTTATATTAAGTATTGGATCTGCCTTAAGTCCCTCATTCCTGAATTCTACATATTCTGAATAATTAGCAACAATAAAATATTCATCATCATTTAATGTATATTCTTTTAGTCCAAACAATTTTGCAATTTTGTTGTAATCACTTATCTTTACAATACTTTCCTTCTTATTGTATGGCATTAAAGGATATTTATCCTTTGCAATATCATAGTAAGATCCAATACTGGTTTTTAAGTCAATATTATCAAAGTTATAAACATCAAGTTTTACTATATCTTTAAGTTTGTTATCTACATCATAGCCTAATTTTTCAAGTGTATCATATATTGAAATTTTTGAATCTTCTATTTGTTTTTCAGAATAATACTCATAATCAGTTACATTTATAAACTTACCAATTTGAACATCTGCTGGAGCCAATTTTTTCAAATTATTTGTCATAGATATTTTCATAGACATTGCACTCGATAACACGCAAATCGTTATAAATAACATCAAACATATTATTGTCATAGAAAAAGTCATAGTATTTATTTTACTTGAAAACTGTCTAAGGGTGAAACTATTTAACCCTTTATAATAGGTGTTCTTCATACTTATAAAAATTTTTAAAAGCAATCCTGATAAAGACCAAAACACAAAGAAAGTTGAAATAGCACCTACTCCTATAGGAACAAAAATACTATTTGCATTAGTCATTTTCCAAATACCACCAGTAACCTGATAATAAGCAAATCCTAATGCTATACAAGAAATAATAAATACTATTGTACAGAACAATGGATTTTTTAATTTTATTTTTTCAGATTTTTTGTTAGAATGCATTAAATCTATCAATTTACATTTACTAATATTTATAGTATTAAATATCATAACTACAAAATACATAATACTAAAATAAATCAAAGTTTTAATACAAGCATTTGGTGAAAATACGAATTGAAATCTAGTTAAATCTGCTTCAAACATATTAGCAACCAAAATACTCATCAATTGTGATAATAAAAAACCTATTCCTAAACCAACTACCAATGAAACTATACCTATTATTAATGTTTCAATAAATAATATTAAGGATATTTTCTTTTTGCTCATTCCAAGCGTTAAATAAACTCCAAATTCTTTATTTCTTCTTTTTATTAAGAATCTACTTGCATAAACAATTAAAAACGCTAATATTATAGATACAAACACGCTAACACCAGAAAGAACATTGGTCATAAGTTTTATTATTTCTGCTGTTGTTGATGATACCTTCATCATAACTGACTGATCATCTATTGCATTGAACACATAAAAAATTGCAACACCTAGTATCAGAGTAAAGAAATAGATGGCATAATCCTTTATACTCTTACTAATATTTTTTAATGATAACTTAAAGAGCATCGTTTAAGTCACCACCAAGTAATGTTACAACATCTATTATTTTATCAAAAAATTCTTTTCTAGAATTTGTTCCTTTAATTATTTCATTAAAAATTTTGCCATCTTTGATAAATATGACTCTTGAAGAATAACTTGCAGTAAACGCATCATGTGTCACCATAAGAATTGTTGCTTGTAATTCTTTATTCAAATAATCAAATTTTTCTAAAAGCATTTTAGCTGACTTTGAATCCAATGCACCTGTTGGTTCATCTGCAAGAATTAACTTTGGATTAGTAATTATTGCTCTTGCACTAGCGACTCTTTGCTTTTGACCTCCACTCATTTGATATGGATATTTATTAAGTACATTAACAATATCCAGTTCTTTTGCAACTTTTTTAATTCTTGTATCAATTTCTCTTGAATTCACATTTTGAATAGAAAGTGCCAAAGCAATATTTTCATAAGCAGTTAAAGTATCAAGCAAATTAAAATCTTGAAATATAAAGCCTAACTCTTCCCTTCTAAACTTATTTAGACTATTTCCTCTTAATTTTGTGATATCATTACCTGCTACATAAATATGTCCAGATGTAACTTTATCAATTGTAGATATACAATTTAAAAGAGTAGTCTTTCCAGAGCCACTTGCTCCCATTATTGCAACAAATTCTCCCTTTTCAACATCAAATGATAGGTTATCAATTGCTTTTGTAAGACTAGATTTATTGCCATAATATTTTTCAATTTTATCAATTTTTAAGATATTTTCCATAATCTTTCTCCTTTCTGATTACATTGTAATATAAAAGATAGGATTAGTCGTTATTCTAATATTACAGAATATTACAATTTTGTAATATTTATTTTTAGTATCCAAATCTGCATAAACTTTAATCAACTTTATAAAAATCATTTTTATAAAAGATAATTGTAATTTTTGTATATTTATGTATTTCAGATTCAATAATTATCTTATGTCCTAATTTATCGCATAATTTCTTGACAATATAAAGTCCCATACCTGTTGATTTTGCCATTATTCTACCGTTTTCACCAGTGAAAGATTTATCAAATACTCTTTTTATATCGTTTTTAGGTATTCCTATTCCATTATCCCAAATAGTTAGATATACTTTATCTTTTTCATCTTTTACACTGATTTTTATTATTGGATCGTTATTATTTTTTTTATATTTAATACTATTGTTTATAATCTGATTTAATACGAACTCTAACCATTTTGAATCCGTTAAAACTTTTTCATTATGAATATCAACTTCAAGATTAACTTTGTTTTCTAATAAGTCATCTTTATTTTTTAAAGCAACATCTTTGATAATCTTCTGCAATTCAATTTCTTTGATAAGATAATCTTTCTCGGCATTTTCGCTTCGAACGAAATATAAAATTTGATCTATATAGTTATCTAACTTTCTAATTTGTTCTATATATCTCTTATCAAACATATTTTTGTTGTTATGAATTAATAAAGTTAAACTTGCTACTGGAATCTTTACTTCATGAATCCACATTTCTACATATTCCTTGAAATCGGTAATACTTAAATTATATTCTTTTACATTTTCAATCATTGACTTGTTTATATCATAAAGAATTTGATAAAAAATTTCGCCATCATAAAAGTTTGGCTTCTTTAACATTTCTAAAATTAAATATTTTTTATCTAACTTATCAAGCGTATTTAATATTTTTTTGTAAAATTTGTATTTTCTGAAATAATCAAAAATAATATTAAATGTTGCAACTAAAAAAAATAATATTGTCAATGCTATTTTCAAATCATTTTCCACTTTAAATGCGTTTAACATAAGAATAGCAATTATGAATCCAACAATTGACACAGTTATCTGTACTGTTTTATCTAATAAATATTTTTTAAAACTCATAATAATTTATACCCTTGTCCTTTTCTTGTTTCAATTCTATTTTCAAGTCCAAAATTTTGTAATTTATTTCTTAATCTACTAATATTTACTGTTAGAGCGTTGTCATTTATAAATTCATTATTATTCCATAAATCAGTCATTAAATCATCACGAGTTACTATTCTACCACGATTACTTAAAAGATATGTAAAGATAATCATTTCATTTTTAGTTAGTTCTAATACCTTTTCACCTTGTTTCAATATTCCTTTTTGTGGATTAACACTAATATTATCATAAAATAAGTCGTCCATATTATTATCCATTCGTTTAAATATATTTTGTATTCTCAATAATAAGATTGTTGGATTATATGGCTTAGTAATATAATCGTCTGCACCATAAGATATAGATAAAACTTCATCTACTTCTCCTACTCTGCTCGTAACCATAATAATAGGAACATTAGATTCTTTTCTAATTTCTTTTAATAAAATTTCACCATTTTTATTAGGTAAATTAATATCCATTAAAATTAAATCAAATTTCATATTTTTTATATTTTCTTTAACATTATCAAACTTTTCTATAATTAATACTTCATACCCTGAATTTTCTAACAAAGATTTTAACTCATTTCTGATGATTTTTTCATCTTCTATAATTAATATTTTTTTCATAGTTTGTCTCCTTTCATAATTTGCTTTTTTAATCATTCATATTATATCACTTTAATTTTATAAATTATAATAATTCAGAAAATTAAATATAATTATTTTATAATTTTTTCTGCTTCAACTTTATCTAGGTTACCATATTTAATCATTTTATTTATAACTTGCCTCTGTCTTTCAATTGCTAAATTTTTATTTTGAATTGGATTATATAAAGACGGAGCATTTGGGATTCCTGCTAGCATAATTGATTCACTATCATTCATATCTTTTGGTAATTTATTAAAATAACCTAAACTTTTTGATAACCACTACAAATAAAATAACTTCTATGCAAATAAATATTAATAAAACTGTTATTGTAATCTTTTTAACTAATTTCATATAATGCTAATCCCTTCTTTACTAAAAAGTAATTTATTGCAGTAATATTATCATTTTTTATCATATAAGTCGTCATTCTAATATTACTCAATATTACAATTTTGTAATATAATTTAATTATGTATCAAGGCTATTCCTTTATTTTAGAAATAGCCTTTTTTATTTTAGTATATAGAATTAGTATTCCTATACTTAATTTTAAAATTGCAACTAGCATACTTACTCAGCCTTAAAATAATTAAATTGAGATGATTTACTCCACTCGTATGCACTCCACATATCTGTTTGATTAGACGCTGGTTCAACCATACTAACATTATTACCATTTACTCCTGTAACTGCAACCCAATGTTGATTTCACAATGTTCTTTCATCCAATAATCAAGATAATCTGAGTAAGACATTGTTTTAGGTTTAAAACTATGCCCGGTATTCAAATACTCATTGTATGCAATAATACCTGCTTGTTTTGCCTCACTTTTTGTCGCGAACCCTGATTTGTTTTTAAATTTTCTTTTTCCATCGATTGAAGCAATTTCAAATTTATATTGATATACTTCTCCTCTTTTTTGAACTGTTACATCAGCCATAATAATCTCTCCTCCATTTACATTTGAGTAAATGAAAAAGTTGGCACGAATGCCAACTTTATATTGTTTGCAAAAATGTTTGCATAGAGATTTCCTTGTTTTACAAGGCTTTCCGACGATTTTGTTTTCAATTTTTTTTGTTTGCAAACAAATTGCAAACATTTTGCTATTTTTAGCACTTTTTTGAACTTTTCAAAATCTCGCAAACCCTTATTTTATGGGTTATTTACCACAACAGTTCTTGTATTTCTTACCAGACCCACAAGGGCATAAATCATTACGCCCAACCTTAGTTACCTTCTTAGGAACATGCTTAGCTTTTTCTTTACCATCATTTTCCTTGCCTTCAACTACTGGTTTTCTTGTAAGATTTTGTGTAATTTGAGCTTTCAATAAGAAAGTAGATATCTTAGCATCAATACTATCTTCCATCTTTTCAAATATTTGATATCCTTCTTGAGTATAAGCTTGTAATGGATTAGTTTGACCATATCCTCTTAAACCAATACCTTCTCTTAAATGTTCCATAGTAGATATATGGTCTACCCAAGCCTCATCAATAACTCTTAAACTAATAGCTTTCTCAAATTCATTAACTACTTCAATTGGAATATCTTTTAGTTTATTCTTATAATCTTCTAAAATCTTTTCATTCAAATAATCTTCAACTTGTTCATCTTTCATATCTTTGATTTCATCAAGTTCAATCTTATTTTTATGTAATAAATTATTATTAACATCTTCTAAAATATCAATCTTATCAGCTTCAGTTAAATATCCTTCTGGATCAATATGATTATCAATTAAAGCTGCTACATTATTCTTAAATGTTTCTTCAATATCTAAAGTAACGTCTTCTTTATCTAATAATTCATTTCTTCTCTTATAAATAATCTCTCTTTGTTGATTCATGACATTATCATAATCTAACAAACTCTTACGCATATCAAAGTTATTTCCTTCAACTTTCTTTTGTGCAGTTTCAATAGACCTAGTAAATGTTTTTGATCTAATAGCTTGACTACCATCAATACCTAACGAAATTAACATATTCTTAATTTTTTCAGTACCAAATCTTCTCATTAAATCATCTTCAAATGATACAAAGAATTGCGATACACCAGGATCTCCTTGACGACCTGAACGTCCTCTTAACTGATTATCAATACGACGAGATTCATGTCTTTCTGTACCAATTACATAAAGACCACCTAACTCTTTAACCCCTTCACCAAGTTTAATATCCGTACCACGACCAGCCATGTTAGTAGCTATTGTAATAGCACCTTTTTCACCAGCCTTAGCAATAATTTCCGCTTCTCTTTCATGATTCTTAGCATTTAATACTTCATGAGGTAAGTGAGCTTTCTTTAATAAACCACTTAAATGTTCATTAGACTCTACTGAAATAGTACCAACTAAAATAGGTTGCCCAGTAGCATGAATTTCTTTAATACAATTAATAATAGCTTGATATTTTCCCTCTTCTGTAGCATAAACTAAATCTGGTAAATCTTGTCTAATTACAGGTTTATTAGTAGGAATTTGAATTACATACATATTATATATATTGATAAATTCTTCTTCCTCAGTCTTAGCTGTACCTGTCATCCCTGATAACTTATTATACATTCTAAATAAGTTTTGGAATGTAATAGTAGCCATTGTCTTAGTTTCTTCATTAATAGTTACATTCTCTTTAGCTTCAATAGCTTGATGTAACCCATCACTAAATTGTCTACCATGCATTAAACGTCCCGTAAATTGATCAACGATAATAACTTCACCATTTTCAATTACATAATCAACATCCTTTTTAAAGCCATAATTAGCTTTCAAAGCTTGATTAACATGATGTACTAAAGCACTATTATCAATATCATAAAGATTTTTTAAATGAAAATAATTTTCAACTTTTTCACTACCTGATTCAGTCAATGAAACATTTTTAGTCTTAACATCTAAATCATAATCTTCTTCTTTTAATTTCTTAACTGCTCTATCCGCATCAATATATAAATTTTTAGCATCAAATCTACCACCAGATATAATTAATGGTGTTCTTGCTTCATCAATTAAAATTGAGTCAACCTCATCAACAATACAAAAATTAAGTGGTCTTTGAACTCTATCTTCCGCTCTAATTACCATATTATCTCTTAAGTAATCAAAACCAATCTCATTGTTTGTTGAATACATTACATCACAATTATAAGCTTCTTGCTTTTGTTTAGGGTTTAATTCCCTTAAATTTAACCCTACAGTAAGTCCTAAGAAACGATAAATATTTCCCATCCACTCAGAGTCACGTTGTGCCAAGAATTCATTTACTGTTACAATATGAACGCCCTTACCACTTAACGCATTTAAATAAGTTGGCATTGTCTCTGTCAAAGTCTTACCTTCACCAGTTTTCATTTCAGCAATATTACCATAATGGATTGCTAAACCACCAACTACCTGAACAAAATAAGGTTTTTCTCCAATAACACGATAAGCAGCTTCTCTTACAGTAGCAAAAGCCGGTACTATAATATCATCTAAAGTTTTACCTTGTTCTAACTCTTTCTTAAATTCACCAGTTTTATTTTTTAATTCTTCATCACTAAGTTTGGAATATTCTGAATCTAAAGCAACAATTTTCTTTGCTATTTCTTCAAATCTACATAATTCTCTATATTCACTATCTATTAGTTTTTTTAAAAATTTCATAATTTCTAACCTCCACATCATATATTCTAGCATATTTTAATACTAAAATAAAAACAAATTAAGTAAAATTCCTTAAAAAGAAACCAATTTTTATATTTTATTAACTTTTAATACTCAATATCCATTAAATAAAGCCCACTAGCAGGTGCCGTCATCATTTGCTTTTTAACCATATAATCATCAAGCATCTTTGAAACATCACATATTTCTTTTTTATGCATCCCAACTTCCAACATTGCTCCAACCATATTTCTTACCATATAACGATAAAAACTTTTACCTAAAAATTCTATTTCTAAAATGTCATTACTTACATTAAATTTGATATCTTCAACGCACATCAAGTAATTATCCCTTTCCCCAGCAACAAAATTTCTAAAATCATGACACCCCAAGAACACCTTAGCGCATTCCCTCATTTTATCAATATCTAACTTTTCATACACTTGTAAAAAATATCTACTATTTAAGCAATCAAAATCACCTAGGCTAATCTTATAAACATACTTTTTTCGTTTCACATTAAATCTAGCATGAAAATCATTACCTACTTTTTTACAATCTAGTACTCTTATATCATTATCTAAAATCCTATTAACCGCATACATAAGCCTATCTGCTGGTATATCATAATCTATATCAAAATGTATCATTTGACCATAAGCATGAACCCCTTTATCCGTTCTAGAAGCTCCCTTAACTAAAACTTCACCTTTATTAATCACCACAAGAGCTTCCTCTAAAACTTTTTGAACCGTACGATAATCATTAAGCCTTTGAAACCCATAAAAACCACTACCGTCATAACTTACTTTCATTAAATATCTCATTTAGCTTCCACATCCCTATATATTGCTTTTATTAATTCTTTCACATCTACATAATCTAGTAATTCATGTCCATTTTTTCGAGCCATTTTCACAAATTCAATAATTTTAGGCATCTTCATATAACGATATAACTTTTCATTATAACAATCATTACCTAAACACTCCAAAACAATCTTACCATTTCTAAAAACAACATAATTATCTACAACATCTAGATAATCTTCATTTTCATCATCAAATATTATAATATTTTTCTTATACTTACTTTTTAATCTTTTAAAAACTTTCTTCAAAGATTCTTTATCCTTATAATTAAAACCTTTAAAATAATAATCAACAATTATCACTTTAGGATTATAAAAAAGCACACATGCTAACCACACTTTTTTTTGTTCCATTCTCGACATATTTAAAAGATCTCTTGTCAAAAAATCTTGCGATAATCCAGCCATCATTAACGCCTTAAGTCCTTTATCAACTACATCTATAATTTCTAAATCATAAATTTCATTTAAATACTTCATTTCATCCAAAGCATTTTTCATCTCAAACTCTTTTAAAACTTCATTACCTAAATATCCAATATCACTAGCGTGTCCACATTCATTAACTAACAAATACCCATTCAAAGGATTCTTTTTCTTAAACAATAAGTCCTTAATTAAAGCCCCACTAAGTCCATTACAAAAAGTAATCGCACTATCTTTAAAAACATAATCAACATGATTTAATTTTTGATAATCTTTTAATGATCTAACACTTAAATCTTTCATTATGATTTCCATATTTCTTTAATCATCTCCTTATTATCCGTAATAATCCTATCTAAAAGCCCATAATATCCCAGTTGAATTGACAAATCAATCATAAAAGGTAAATCAAATCCCAATCTTCGTAATAATTTTTCTTCTTTTAAACATTCAATCGTCTTACCTTCCATAGCTATTTCTTTATTATAAAGCACTACTAAATAAGGAAAAAAAGTTACATAATCCATATCCGTTGTAATATTTATAATCGTTATCTTATTCTTCTTACAATAACTAATTATTCTCTTAATCATATCTTCATTCATATCAATAAATAAATCGTCAATAACTAAATAAACCGGATTTCGCACTAATTCTTTAATAATCTTAATATAATTTTTCCATTCAACATCAAAATTACATATTCTTTTTTCTAACTCATCATCTAATTTAAAATATTCAATTATCTTTTTAGTTCGAGCTTCCTCTTCTTCTAATTCTAAATTTAAGTCATTCATACTATCAAAAAGCTCATTAATAACTGTATTTTTATTAACGTATTTATCATGAAACACAACAGCAACATATCTTCTTAATAAATATAAATTACTTCTAACTATTTCCACACCATTAATTTTTATCAAACCACGATATCTTATTCTACCAGCTAGAATACGCGCTAACGTCGTTTTCCCAGAACCACTAGGGCCAATAATACTAACTCCACCACCCTTAAGTATAGTTAAAGATAAGTTATGAAAAATTTCTTTAGCTAAAGTTGTATAAGATATGTTGCTTAAGTTTAATTGTTCCATAATCCTCACCTTAAGTTAATATTATACATAAACTTGCCAAAAAAAGAAAGATTAATTATCTTCCTTTATAACATTTTCCTCTGTAGAATCACTACTTGAACTACTTTTATCCTTATCTTCGACTCTTAGAATTAATTCCCCATCTTTAGTGTACCCAAACTTTTCTCTCGCATATCTTGCCATATAATCTGGATCTTGCAATTTAACAACTTCGCTTTCTAACTTTTTTTCTTCTAAAACTAAACTATCATATTTATTAGTAAGCTCGCCCTTTAGTCTTCTATTTTCAAAAATTTGTGTCCAATCATTAAACACACTATGAATAACCAAAACGATTAAAACAATTAAAATTACACTCAACCATTTCATTCTTCTTTTAGCTTTATTAACTTTTTTCTTCTTAACTTGACCCTTATTCACCATTTCATACCCTCTAGTATCAATAATTATACCACGAAACGTACCTATTTTCTAGAAGATAACTTTAATTTTACATTTTATTTGTAAACTTTCTTCCAACAAAAAAGCCCAAAATAATCATAAACATAAAATATATGTGAAAATTTCCATTATTGATAAAAAATAAAACATCAACATACATTATTACCATAATAAAAGTTGCCAAGAAATATATCAAAATCTTAGAAACCAAATAAGTTTTCTTTAAAAGTTTCCTATGAACTCTCATACAAAAATTAATAAGTATTCCATATAAGATTGAAATAAAAAAGCATATTAATTGAACTTCAATTTTCATTTAAACAATTTATCAAAGATAGAACCTTCTCTTTTACTATCTTTTCCATCTAAGTACACTAAAGAATTAACTTTTCCTTTTATATTTAAATTGCCTTCTAAAGTATCAAGTCTCACAATTTCTAAGCTACTTCCCTTTAAAACCAAAGGACCTAAATTGGTTTCCATAACAAACTCTTCCGGTGAAAAACTTACTAACTTTTTTAGTCCTGTTAAACTTACTCTTTTCCTATCATCCATTTTTACCTCGCTACTTAAATTTAACTCCCTAACTGCATTTATTCTATTATCCATCTTATTATCACCACTAAATTATATGCCAAAACCACGAAAAAAAGACGCCAAAGCGTCTAAATTATAGTAAAACTACTCAGCTTTCTTATATTCTTCAATAATAGCGTCTTCTAGCATTTTACGAACATCAGGATTAATAGGATGAGCTATATCTCTATATCCACCAGTAGCAGTTTTTCTACTAGGCATCGCAATGAATAACCCATTGTCTCCTTCTATAATTCTAATATCATGAACAGCGAATGAATCATCTAATACGATTGAGGCAATTCCTCTCATACGTGATCCTTCTTTTTCAATTTTACGAACGCTAACTGATGTAACTTGCATAGCATTACTCTCCTTCTAAAGTCTTTCAACTTAATTCTATTCTATAGCAAATATATTTAAATTTCAAGTAAATTATTACATATGATAAATCTTTACATCTCCAATTGCCACATCGGCATAAGTAAAACTCATATTATTTCCATCAACAATTACCGTAAAAATATTAGGATAGACTTGATTTACAACGCCTTTAAACATTTGATTTCTACTTCTTGAACCACTAACCTTAATCATAATTTGCT
>OLGZ01001223.1_pt1 | contig 15389 bp, 12 predicted proteins | sample 1605981 | NCBI WGS metagenome assembly OLGZ01 (sample SAMN03283291) | human gut metagenome | biome: human-associated habitat; material: feces | host: Homo sapiens | place: Peru | collected 2012 | reverse complement strand
CCATGATGTGGAGCGCCTGCCCAACAAGCTGCGCAATCGGGCCCACATCCGCCATATTGCTCTTCTAGTATATACGCTTTGGGGCATTCCGTCCATCTATTATGGCTCGGAATTTGCAATTGAGGGCAAAAAAGAGTGGGGGAGCGACTGGCCGCTCCGCCCCTGCCTGGAATTGGATGACTTCAAGGATGCGCTGACCACCAACCCGGTCACCAGCGTATATGCAGCGCTGGGCCGGCTGAAGGCCGCGTGCCCGGAGCTGACCTGGGGCGAGGTGAAGGAGTTGCAGCTGACCACCCAGTGCTATGCGTTCGCCCGTGTGCTGGACGGCAAAGCCGTCGTGGCCGTCTTCAACAACGGCGACAGCCCCGCGCAGCTGGAGTTCCAGCTGCCGGTGGAGGCCACCGGTGCCGAAGACCTGCTGGCCGACTGCGTGGGCAGCCAGCCGATCCTGACGGAGATCGAGTGGGGCCGGATGAAGGTGCAGCTGCCCTCCAATTACGCCACGCTCTTCCGCCTGAAATAAACTTGCACATTCCTGCGGGGTCTGTTATTATAAGGTAAAATCAGAAAACAGGGGGGCATTCGGATGAATGCTGTACAGCGCAGAGAAGTGATATTGGAGCGGCTGAGCAATGCCGACGCACCGGTCAGCGCCAGTGTGATGGCGGCGGAGCTGGGCGTCTCCCGCCAGATCGTGGTGGGCGATGTGGCCCTGCTGCGGGCCGGCGGTGCGGCCATCGAAGCCACGCCGCGGGGATATCAGTTCCACCCGGCCTCCGGCGGCTACACCGGCATCCTGGCCTGCGTCCACCGCACGGCGGAGGAGATGCGCACCGAACTGTATGCGGTGGTGGACCAGGGCGGCACCGTGGTGGACGTGGCCGTGGAGAACCCGCTGTACGGCGAGCTGCGCGGCAACCTGAACCTGTCCAGTCGGTATGACGTGGACAACTTCATCCAGCAGGCAGCGGATACCCCCGAATGCCTGCTCAGCCGGATGACCGGCGGGGTGCATCTGCACACCCTCTGCTGCCCGGACGAGAAAACGTTCCACCGCATTGAGGCAGCGTTGGAAAACGCGGGCGTCCTGTATAAAAAAGAGTAACAAAACCCGCAGATTCTGTCTATCAACAAAATCCGAAAAGGGTTGGGTATCCGACAAAATACCGAAAGAGGTGGATTATTTTTGGACATCCGCATCGAAAAGACCGACCGCGCCATCGAAAAAGCGTTTCTGGAACTGCGCAGCAAAATGCCGCTGGAAAAGATCAAGATCAAAGACCTGTGCGCACTGGCCTGCGTGAACAAATCGACGTTCTATGCCCATTATGAGGATATCTATGCACTGTCCAGCCGGTTGGAGGACAAGCTCATTGCCGACATCCTGGCCAGCGTCTCGGCAGTGGAGCTGTACCCGGTCCGGACGGAGGCGCTGACCCGTGAGCTGTTCCGGGCCTTTGTCCAGAACAAAACGGCGGTGAACATCCTCTTTGCCGATTCCCGTCAGGGCATCTTTGCCAACCGCATCGAAAAGGGCCTGCGGGAGTGCCTGACTGCGCAGGACCCCACCTTCGCCAACGACCCCAAGCGCGGCATTCTGCTGTCGTTCTGTGTGCAGGGCTGTTTCTATGCCTTTACAAACAACAGCAGCCGGATGGACGAGAAACACCTCGTGGACCTTCTGGCAGAGATCGCCAGGGCAGCGCAGAAAATCAAGATGTAAAAGGTGAGACGGCTTCAATAGCACAAAAAAACTCCTAATACGATTGAACGTATTAGGAGTTAAGATAAAGAATTATTATAAGTTTAACGAGATAGAACACCAGAACGAGCCTGCTGTTTGCTATATTCCTGCTCCTGAGCAATGCGGTCCAAGTAAGAAGCGGTGGACTTAGCCATTGCAGACAGAGATGCAGAAGTAATAGTAATGTTTTGTCGAGGCAATGCCGTTTTTAACGAAGGAACGGATCTTTTGCCGGACAGTGTTGCATATCGCATGACTAATTAACACCCTTTCAAAATAATGAATTGATAAAACATAGATATAGTATACAGAATGAGCTATGAATTGTCAAGATAAAAATCTACTATACAGCAAGAAAATTTGGTAAAAATAGGGGATAAAGGTTTTCAACGAAAGGAGACGTTTACAAATGATGAACTATGAAGTTACCGGAACGCCCAGTCAAGTTGTAGAGAATGTTCAGTCGATTTTTAGTGTGACAAAAGCAGAAGCAGAACTGATTGTGATGAGTCTGCTTTATAACCAAGATGAAGAAGTAGTAGATGAGGTTGCAGTAAGAAATTTTATAGGGAGTTTGGATCAGGAGAAAGCTGCTGCAGTGATTCGTGGGGTTCCTTTGACAATTCAGATAACGGGAATTTTGCCAGATATTGTGAAAAAGTGTGTTCAAAACTTGATCAAGTATTCAGCAATTCAAATTGTGACAGGCAGTTTGTCGTTAGAGAATGTGAAAAAGGCTGCTGTGATAGCAGAAGTTTTGGGAGCTGTTTTTGATGTAATGCAGCAACATACAACATGGCTTGGTAAGGAGCTGATCCAAAGAGATTCATTTGTTGCGCTGATGGATTATACTGGATGCCAAGTAGCGAAGGGAATCCAAAGCTCTATTTATGATGTTCAATTTACGCTGGAGGATATCCAGAAGTGGATGCAGGATGAAATACCTGAAAATTCAGATGCGGGCAAAGGACTTGAAAAAGATTTTAAATTGTTTGAAGAAAAGAAACTAATTAAGAAAAGAGCAGAAACAATTGGCAATGACGGAGTAAAACAGGTTATTTATCAAATCGTATTTTGAAAGGGAATGAAGATATCATGGGTCAATCCTCTTTATTGGATTATGTCAAGGTTGTCAAAAACGAGATGGATGCGGCTGAATTGATGCAGTATTGTCTACGCGACTGGTATCTGATTGAGGAACCAGATGAGAAAACGGCAAGCTATGGGAGATTTGAGATTCAAGATACGGTTGAGCAGCAAATCCTTGCAAATCTTCTTGGATATCACATCGTAAGAGAAGGACCGGATAACTTTGAACTGAAAAAATGGGACAAACATGAAAGAACCGTTATGACGGAGCTTTACTATGTGGATCGTGAGTATCGGGATAGCTACTACATGTATTATGCACGAAAACATTCAGACTATGAACGCTTTACGATGCGTATTATTATCTTTGATGGAGATGTGATGTCAGAAATTGAAAACTATCACTCAGATGCTCTCCAGAGATGTTTTATTGGTAGCTGTGTCCTTCGCCCTTTACAAGTGGGGGCGATTGGAAGGTCGTTGATCTCTCCGCGATACATCTTATGCCAGAAAGGAAAAGATTACTACATCAGAACTTCAACATACCGGATTTCGCCACTTGGAATTTCGCTGACCGTAGAAGCATTTCCCTATATGATGCAGGATGGCGAAACAGTTACCTGTGCAGAGGTGACGCTGGTCAACCTTTTTGATTATTTCAGTGCACAATATACAGATTATCGATATCTCTGTCCAAGTGAAATTCAAAAAATCGTTTCACGGCATAGCTTTGAAAGAAGCCTTCCGTCTAGAGGCCTGAATTATGAGATGCTGTCAAAAGTGCTTTCGGATCAGGGATTTGAGCCGAAACTGTATATGTCTAAGCAAAAGCGTGCAACATGGGATATCCGGCGATGTCTTAGCAGATATGTGGAGTCAGGTATTCCAGTAGCAGTGGAACTGAAAAATCCCTGGACAGGAGTATATCATTCGGTAATTTGCATTGGCCGAGAAAACAGAAAGACGGCAATGGATGTGGTAGGGAGTATTATTCGGAGGTACTCTTTGATTACAGAAGAGGAACAGAGTAAAAGCGTTCTCCATTTCTGTGATGCAGCGGATGCGTATACCGAGTATGTGATCATGGATGATAACTGTGTTCCGTATCAACCAGTTGAAATTGTTCCGAAGATGATTCCGAATGACAAAGGAAAGCGGAAAAAGAGCGTTTACTGTATGGGAGAGCAGGTCATCTATGGATTTGCTGTCCCACTTCATACGAGAATGGTCATTGATGCGGAACAGGCGGAATCATTGTGCCTGACGTTTTTGGCAAGCGCAGAGCTGAATGTCGCTACACTTTATCAACAGATTGATCCCCATAAGATTGACGGGGCAGATAGAGAATATGAAACGCTGGGGAAAATGGATGAGAATCCATTGATTATTCGTCTGTTTCTTACTTCGGCAGCAACTTATAGGAAACAACGTGTGGAGGCAACAGAGCATTTAGGAATGCGGGATGTTTATGCGCATCTTCCACTGCCACATTTTGTATGGGTCTGTGAACTGTATACACAATGCTCCTATGATGAGCAAAAAGCGGTCGGAGAAATCGTTCTGGACGGAACGGCATCGCCGAATGCAGAACAAGGAAGTATTGTTTTGATGCAATACCCTTATCGGCTTGGTTTCAAATATCCCGATGAACCGAGTGCAATGCTATTTGAAAGGCTGAATGGAGTGATTCAAGATTGGAAGCCGTTCAAAGCATTTGATCGCAATGTGTTCAAAAACGGCATAAGGAAAAAATGGTAAGATGCACAAAGAGCTTCCGGCATCCCAAACGGTGCCGGAAGCTCTTTGTATCTGTGGGAGAGTTACACCCCCGATGCGCCGTAGTTTGCCAGCACACGGGCGGAGGGATCGTTGACGTTGCAGCCGGGCCATGCCTTGTTGGGCATCCAGAAATCGACGATGGTGCGGCTCTGGTCGTGGTAGTATTTCTCGAAGATCTCGCGGTAGAACAGGCTCTCCTTGGTGAACGGCATGCAGTGGGCCGAATAGTTTGCCCGGCGGAGCTGGAACTCCTCGTCGGTGTAAAGGCTCTCGGTATACTCCTTGATGTCGTCCACCATGCTGTGGCCTACGGCGTCGGAGAAGGCGGCTTTTTCACGCCACAGGATCTCCGGCGGCAGCCAGTCGCCCTCGAAGGCTTTGCGCAGCAGGTACTTGCCCTTGCCGTAGCTGTTCAGCTTCTTTTCGGGGTCAATGGCCATCACGTAGCGGACGAAGTCCAGGTCGCCGAAGGGCACACGGGCCTCAATGCTGTTGGAGGAGATGCAGCGGTCGGCGCGGAGGACATCGTACATATAAAGCTCGCGGATGCGCTTCTGGCTCTCCTGCTGGAAGGCGTCGGCGGTGGGGGCATAGTCGGTGTACTTGTAGCCGAACAGCTCATCGGAGATCTCGCCCGTCAGCAGGACACGGACATCGGTCTGCTCGTGGATGGCCTTGCACAGCAGATACATGCCCATGCTGGCGCGGATGGTGGTGATGTCCCAGGTGCCCAGCAGGCGGATGACCTCTTCCAGGCTCTGGAGGACCATCTCCCGGTTGATGATGACCTCGTGATGCTCGCTGCCCAGATAGTCGGCGGTCTGGCGGGCGTACTTCAGGTCGATGGCGTCGGTGTCCATGCCGATGGCAAAGGTGCGGATGGGCTTGCCCAGCTTTTTGGCTGCGATGGAGCAGACCAGCGAGGAGTCCAGACCGCCCGAAAGCAGGAAGCCGACCGGTGCGTCGGCGTCCAGACGCTTTTCCACACCGGCGATGAGCTTTTCGCGGATGTTGGTCAAGGTGGTCTCCATGTCGTCTTCCATGGGGGCGGGCACATCGGCGATGTCCTCATAGCGGACGAAGCGGCCGTCGCAGTAGTAGCTGCCAATGGGGAAGGGCCGGATGTCGTCGCACCAGCCGATGAGGTTCTGCATCTCGGACGCGAATGCGATCTGGTGGCTGGACTTGGAGTAGCCGTAGAACAGCGGGCGGATGCCGATGGGGTCGCGGGCCGCGATGAGGCGGTCCTTACGGGAATCGTAGAGGATGAGGGCGAACTCGGCGTCCAGATGGCGGAACATGTCGAGGCCGTACTCATAATAAAGCGGCAGCAGGATCTCACAGTCGCAGTCGGACTGGAACTTGTAGCCCCGGCGCTTCAAAATCTCTTTTTCAAAGCGGAAGCCGTACAGCTCGCCGTTGCAGACCACACAGTCGGCTCCGCGGTAGAACGGCTGCATGCCTTCGGGCGTCAGGCCCATGATGGCCAGCCGGCCAAAGCCCATCAGGCCGAACGGCCCTTCCACGACCCTCTGGTCGTCCGGGCCGCGCATCACGGTGCGCAGCAGATAATCCTTGAACTTGGCGGCACTCAGATCGTGCCCGGTGTAACCCATTACACAACACATAGTTCTTACCCCTCTCAAGTGACCGCTCCGTCATTGCTTTGCAATGCCGCCTCTCCGGATCGGAGCGGTCTCAAATAAAAAAATACGGCAGCTTTCATCCCACTTTGCTAGGACGAATGCTGCCGTATCCGTGGTGCCACCTAAATTACCGACACGCTGGGCATGTCAGTCACTTTTGTGCGCTCTCCCCGTTGAAAGCACTGCCGCGATAACGAGCGGCGCACGTCTGCCCCTACTTGCCGCCTTGCGCGGGTTCAGGGGGAAGCTCACGGGGGTTCGTTCGGGTCCGGCTCTCTGCGCGGCTCACACCTGCCCGCGCTCTCTGAAAAAGAGCGGTTGGACCTTACTTTTCCCGGTCAACGCTTTTCTTGCCTGAATTGTATCACGGCTTTTTGTCCGTGTCAACAGCCGAATTTGAATTTTCTGCGGTTTGTTCAGCCTGCTCATTTTGCTGCGCACAGCGGCGGCAAAGTCCGTACAAAACGCTTCCCTCGCACTGGAGCGTAAAGCCGTGTTCGGCCATCAGATGGGCGCGCACCTCGTCCATGAAGTGGCAGTCCAGGTGATAGATCCGCCCGCACTGCACACATTTGAGGTGCAGATGCTCCCGGCAGTGCCGCCCTTCGTCCACATACTGGAACACCGCTTTTTCGCCCTTGTCAGCGACATATTTCATGATGCGCTGTTCGCCCGCCAGCTTGTCGAGATACCGGTAGACGGTGGTGGGGTTGGGGCTGGCGCCCTCGGCCTCCAGATGTTCCAGAATATTCGACGCACTGACCGCGTGCTGCCGGTTGTTGATGAGGTAATCCAGGATGAGCTGCCGGGTTTTGGTGTTGTATCCGCCGCGACCTGCCATGATATCCGCCTTCCTTTCCGCATCAAGTGTACCACAATTTATCCTTCGATGCAAAACAAGATGGGAGAGTTGGTGACAAGCACAAAAAACTTTGTGAATAATGCGAGAAAACACGGCAGAATATCTGTACAAAACGGAAAAGCTCCCAATCTTTTGGAAAAACTCTTGTAAAGATTGACAAGTTGTGTGATAATATTCGTATGAGATGAGTTGGATTATTTCAGGGATACAAGCTGCCTTTCGGGCGGCTTTGTGTTGTTTGAGATGAACATCGGAATGAAATGATCTGTTCGGTTAGGAGATTGGAAAGATGAAAGAGATGGAACAGCAGGCAAAGCAGAGCTTGAAGCTCCAGGCCTACCAGTACCTGAAAACAAAGATCCTGAACTGTGAGTACCGTCCCAATGAGTTTCTCAACGAGCAGAAGCTCTGTGCGGAGATGGGAAATATCAGCCGCACCCCCATGCGGGATGCGTTGGGCCGGTTGGAGCAGGAGGGACTCATCACCATCCTGCCCAAAAAGGGCCTGATGGTCTCCGGCATCACGGAGGACGATGTGCACAGCATGTTCGAGATGCGCCTTCTGGTGGAGCCGTATGCGCTGCGCAATTACGGCAACCTGATCCCCCGGCAGGAACTGGAAGATTATAAGGAACTAATGCACCACCCGGACCGCATCGACGACTTCTGCAAGTCGGACGATGACTTCCACGAGCTGCTGATGAGCAGCCTGCCCAACAAGTACCTGCGCTCGGCCTATGACCGCATCACCGGCCTGAACACCCGGTTCCGCATCATGACCGGCAAGGTGAGCATGATCAATCAGGACCAGACCTGCGAGGAGCATCTGCACATCCTGGATGCGGCCCTGAACGACAACTGGGACACCGCCGCCGATGCGCTGCAGCACCATCTGGAGCTGGCCCGCGATAAGGCCGAAGGCGTCATCAAGGTCATCCGGCTGTGGTAAGACTTACCCTCTCAGGCGCTCCGCGCCAGCTCTCCCAGAGGGCGAGCCACTGGCGAGCCGGTTCTGGTCGTGCTGGATGAGCAACGTTTCTTGGAATCATAAAATAGAGTGCTCCGCTGCTTCGATTTACAGCATCCGTACAAACGCTCTTTTGTCAGAGCCATTGTATTGATGCCGTTGGTCTTGACGACGGAGCACTTTTGTTTCCGATCCAAACTGCTTTCAGCATCCAGCAGAGCCTGTCCGGCCTGCCAAGGGCTCCCCCATCGGGGGAGCAGTCAAACCCACAGGGTTTGACTGAGAGGGTACTTTTTTGCACAAAAACAGCACATTTGTCCAGAAACAGTGAGATGTGTATAAAAAATTCATAAAAATCATAAGAATTTGACATTGCATAGTTTTTAACAATGTGGTAAAGTAAAAGGCAGAGAGACCCGGCTGAAAACGGGTACAATGATTTGGAGGATCGTAATTATGGCTGATCGTATCGTACTGAATACCATTTCCTACCATGGCCACGGTGCCATCGAGAACATCGTTCCCGAACTGACCGCCCGCGGCTACAAGAAGGCGTTCGTCTGCTCCGACCCCGACCTCATCAAGTTCGGCGTGACCAAGAAAGTCACCGACCTGCTGGATGCGGCAAACTTTGCCTATGCTGTGTACAGCGAGATCAAGCCCAACCCCACCATCGCCAATGTGCAGGACGGCGTGGCGGCCTTCAAGGCTGCTGAGGCAGACTGCATCGTGACCATCGGCGGCGGCTCTTCCATGGACACCGCAAAGGCTATCGGCATCATCATCAACAACCCGGAGTTCGCGGATGTCCGTTCTCTGGAAGGTGTCGCGCCCACCAAGAAGCATGCCGTCTTCACCATCGCCGTGCCCACCACCGCCGGTACTGCGGCCGAAGTCACCATCAATTACGTCATCACCGATGTCGAGAAGAAGCGCAAGTTCGTCTGCGTCGATACCAACGACATCCCGGAGATCGCCGTCGTGGACCCCGATATGATGTCCTCCATGCCCAAGGGCCTGACCGCTGCCACCGGTATGGACGCTCTGACCCACGCCATTGAGGGCTACATCACCAAGGGCCACTGCACCATCTCCGATATGTTCCATCTGGAAGCCATCAAGCTCATCAGCGAGAACCTGCGCGGTGCCGTCCAGAACACCCCGGAAGGCCGCGAGGGCATGGCTCTGGGCCAGTACATCGCCGGTATGGGCTTCTCCAACGTCGGTCTGGGCATCGTCCACTCCATGGCACACGGCCTGTCCGCTCTGTATGACACCCCGCACGGTGTGGCCTGCGCCATCCTGCTGCCGGTCGGTCTGGAATACAACAAGAGCGTGGCCGGTGAGCGCTACCGCGCTGTCGGCAAGGCCATGGGCGTCCAGGGCATCGACGAGATGAATGACGCCGAGGCAGCCGATGCCACCATCGCCGCCGTCAAGCAGCTGAGCGCAGATGTGGGCATCCCCGCCAACCTGCACGGCATCCTGAAGGAAGAGGATATCCAGTTCCTGGCAGAGTCCGCTTACGCCGACGCCTGCCGCCCCGGCAACCCGCGTGACACCAGCGTGGAAGAGATCGTGGAGCTGTACAAGAGCCAGCTGTAAACCCTCTTTTTCTTGGCTCTCCCTTTGAAAGACTCCCTCCGGTCGGAGAGAGATGTCGCGTCAGCGACAACGGAAGGACAAGCTGGCGCGAATGCGCCTGAGAGGGCGAGGACGCTGACAAAATGACCAGAACACCGCGATACGATACCGCTCGGAAAGAGCGATCGTATCGCGGTGTTTGTTTTCTCCCCCTGCCGGGCTCACCCTCTCCGTCATCGCTACGCGATGCCACCTCTCCCGAAGTGAGAGGCCTTGGCAGATTGGTCAGGTTTCCACCTATAAACACAAACAAACACAAATCGCAGGGTCTTTTTCTTTGGAAATACCACCAAAAATCCAATTATTTTTTCACACATTCGACAAAGTTTTCTAAAGCACTTGACATTCGCATTTCAACCGGAATACACTGTAACCATCGTGACAGGAATCGTTCCTGTCCTATTGAATGAGGAGGCCGTTTCATGAAAAAGTTTTCCAAGCTGATTGCGCTCGTCCTATCGACCGTTATGATCCTCACCCTGCTGACTTCCTGCAGCATGGCTGGCGATTCCTTTGCCAATTTTGACCGGAAATTCAAAAGTGACTCCGCGAAGCAGGCAGAGATTCTTGAAGAGATCAACGATCTCCGGAGTGAGAACGGCAACGCTGCCCTGAAGGAGACCCGTCAGGCAGATGCCATCGCCAAAAAATACGCCGCCCTGTATGCTCTCTATGACCAGAAAAAAATCGAAACTTCCGTCTACGACGACTATCGCCAGAAACTCGACGCTACGAAACTCAATGGACATACGCATATCGGCCGTGCATCGGTGACTGGCAACGGTGAGAACGGCATCGCCAACGAGATGGATCTTTACAGATGGAGCACGGCAAAGATCTACCAGAGCGGCTCCATGGCTTCCTACTCCAAGGTTTTCACGGATTCCACCGCAACCGTGGCCGGAATCGCGGTTGTCCAACTGGACGGTCGTTATACCACGGTCATCGTGACGTTCTAAACGCTGCTGCATGAAGAACGTTGAATTGCCATAAAAAGCAGTATCGTAACACGCTAAAATCGGACCCTGCGGTCTGGTACACGGGTTTTCACCTTGGTACCGGGTCGGCAGGGTCCATTTTTTTGAACAAATTCTAATGTTTCGGGCAAAAACCTTGTGCAGCGGGGCAAAATCGAATATACTGGACTCAGTTTCTCAGAAAGGAGACCCCCATGGAATTGAATTTCTATACTCTCAGCGTCATCTATCTGGTCTACTCGTTTTTGGGCTGGGTGGGGGAAACGGTCGTAGCCACCGCCAAAGGCCGCCGGTTCACCAACCGCGGTGTGGCCTCCGGCCCGTTCTGCTTCGTCTACGGCACGGCGGGCGTTCTGCTGGCGGTGGGTCTGGCCGACCTGCGCAGCAACCCCGCCGCATTGTTTTTCGGCAGTTTTTTGATCGCCACCGTCGTTGAGTGGCTGACCGGCAAGCTGCTCGAGCGGGTTCACCACCGCCGCTGGTGGGATTACTCGGGCAAGAAGTGCAACATCGACGGCTACATCTGCCTGCAATACTCGGTGCTGTGGGGCATTCTGGGCGCAGTGAGCGTCCGCTGGGGCAACGATCTGCTGCTCCGGCTCTGTACCTTTGTGCCGCCGCTGCTGCTGCACATCGCGGTATGGGTCAGCATGACGGTCGCCGTGCTGGACCAGATCGGTGCGGTGGTGGTCGTGGGGCAGTATGCCGCCAGACATCCCCATCTGGAGCAGCTCAATGCCGAGCTGAACAAAGGCTCCGACCGCCTGCGCCAGAAGATCACGGCCAGCGTCGAGAAGCGCATCCAGAAAGCATACCCGGCAGCGGCACGGCGCGAACCGACCACCGCCGCCGAGACCAGCCTCCGCTTTGCTGACCTGCTCTGGCTCTTCGTCATCGGTGCATTTCTTGGCGATGTTGTGGAGACACTCTTCTGCCGGGTCACTGCCGGTATCTGGATGAGCCGTTCCAGTCTGGTCTGGGGTCCGTTCAGTGTGGTGTGGGGGCTTGCGCTGGTACTGGCCACCGTCCTGCTGCAGAACAGTGCGCACAAGAGCGACCGCTCCATCTTCTGTTTCGGCGTCATCATGGGCGGTGCCTATGAGTATGTGTGCAGTGCGGTGGGTGAGCTGCTGTTCGGCGTGGTGTTCTGGGATTACAGCGGCTTCAAGTTCAACCTCGGCGGGCGGATCAACCTGCTCTACTGCTTTTTCTGGGGCATTGCTGCCGTGGTCTGGCTGCGGCACGGCTACCCACTGATCGCAAAGCTCATGGCCAAAGTGCGCAGCCATGTCCGGCCGTGGATGACGGTTTTGCTGGCGGTGTTCATGGCCGTGAACATGACCGTCTCGGCTCTGGCACTGGCCCGGTACGATGCCCGCACCAGCGGCGTGGAGGCAGCGAACCCCGTCGATGTGGTTCTGGATGCGCACTTTGACAATGCCCGGATGGAGCGCATCTATCCCAATGCGAAAAAAGTCTCGTCTCATGCCCGGTGAGAGACTGCACAGCTGCCCGATAACATGAAAGCCCCCGCCGTTCGTCGGCGGGGGCTTTCTGTGTCGCAGGAAAAGTTACTGCTGTGCGAAGATCTTCACGTCGTCCTTGTCCATGAAGGCGGCACCGGCGAAACCGGCAGCTTCGAGCTGACCCAGCTGTTTGCCGAGCTTCTTGCCCTGGGGCAGGATGGTGACCTCGTAGTTGTCGCGCAGAGCGGCGGCTTTGGCGAGGACGGCGGGGAAATCTGACTCCTTGCCGTAGAGCAGGGCGATCTTCTGCTTGGCACCGGGGATCTGATACCCCTGTTCCAGCAAGATGCCGCAGACGCGCTCGAAGCCGATGGAGAAGCCGACGGCAGGCACCCTGGTGCCCAGGAACTTGCCGATCATGTTGTCGTAACGGCCGCCGCCCGCCACAGCACCGCTGAACTGCGGACAGGTGATCTCGAACACCATGCCGGTGTAGTAGCCCTGGCCGCGGACGAGGCTGGGGCAGTAGGCCACGGCAAAGCGGCCGTCGGCGATGGCGTTGGCCGTGGCGAGAACATACTTCAGATCGTCGGCGATGGCGGGGTCGGCGCAGCGGGAAGCGACGGCATCCAGCGTGACGTCACCGGCGGCGATGAAGTCGGCCAGTGCCTGGATGGCGTTCTCCGGCAGCTGCTTTTCGGTCAGCTCGGCCTTGACGCCCTCGGCACCGATCTTGTCCATCTTGTCGAAGGTGATGCAGACGGAATCCAGCGTATCGGCGGCAAAGCCCATGCTCTCCAGCATCCCGCGCAGGATGCGGCGGTCGTTGATGTTGACCGTGAAGCCGGTGAAGCCGATGCTCAGAAGGGCGCGGGCCGTCACGTCGATGAGCTCGACCTCGGCGTTGGGGGATTCGTCGCCCAGAATGTCGATGTCGCACTGGACGAACTCGCGCAGACGGCCCTTCTGGGGACGCTCCGCGCGGAAGACGCGGTCGGTCTGGATGACCTTGAAGGGGTGGGGGAGCTTGTCCTTGTTGGCCGCATAAAAGCGGCTCAGGGGCAGGGTCAGGTCGTAGCGCAGACCCATGTCGGACAGCTGCTTCGGGTCGCCGGAGTCCAGCGCGCTGGTCAGCTTATCGCCGCGCTTGAGCACCTTGAAGATGAGGTTCAGGTTGTCGCCGCCGTCGGATTTGTCCAGATTCTCCATATCCTCCAGCATGGGGGTGGAGATGCGCTCGAAGCCGGAGGCGCGGTAGGTCTCCAGAATTTTGCCCTGAATGTAGTCGCGCAGGGCCTGCTCGGCGGGAAGAAGGTCCCGCATACCCTTTAATGCCTGTGTTTTCATGGATGATCCTCTCTCTATACCCTCTCAGTCACGCTTCGCGTGCCAGCTCCCCCAAAGGGGGAGCCATTGGCATGTCGGGCAGGTCTGCACGTTGTCACCTTCGGCTCTTACGCGGCTGAGCCTTGTCCTCATGGGCAGCATCTGCCTGCCCTTTGCCGCAAGGCCCACGGCTTTTCGGAAGGATGGGCCTGAGCAGCCAGCAGGGCCAGAACCGGCCCGCCAGAGGCTCTCCCTTTGGGAGAGCTGGCGCGAAGCGCCTGAGAGGGGTATTCTTTTCATAGTACCTACAATTATAAAAGAATCTGCTCGTTTGTCAATCAAAAAGGGCAGACTAAGGGCAGAGGTGATGCAAAAATGCAGCAGTTTTCTGCAAAACATCCGTGGGCCATCCTGGCGGCGGGGGCCGCCATTCAGGTGTTGACGGGCCTGCCCGCCGCGTGGGGCGTATTCCAGCAGCCGGTGATGGACGAGTACGGCCTGAGCGAGCAGGGGGCCGGGTATGCGTTCGGCCTCCTGATCGCGGCGTTCGGCGTCGGGTGCGTGATCGGCGGCTTTTTGCAGGACCGGAAAGGCCCCCGGTGCGCTGCGCTCTGGGGCACGGCCCTGCTCTGCGGCGGTTTCTTTGCGGCGGCGCTGCTGCCGGGGGAGAAAGGCGGCTTTTTCTTTGGGGCGTTCAGCATCCCGGCGGGGCTGGGCACGGCGTTTCTGTATCCGTCCATCCAGTCCTGCGCCCAGAAATGGTACAAGGGCCGCAAGGGGTTGGCCACCGGCGTCATCGGGGGCGCGGTGGGCCTGTCCGGCGCGTTCCTCACCGTCTTCGTCCGGACGGCGCTGAAGGGCTTCGGGCCGGTGCAGGGCATCCGGGGTGCGTTCTGGGCGCTGGGGGCATTGACCCTTCCGGTCTGTCTGGCGGGCAGTCTGCTGCTCGTTGACCCGCCGCCCGAAAAGCAGCGGCCGGAAGAACAGGGCCGGGGCAGGAACGCCCCGCCGCTCGACCTGGCCCCCTTGCAGATGCTGGGCACGAAGCAATACTGGCTCTGCGCGGGGGCGGTCTGCTGCTCCACCCCGGCGGTGCTGCTGTTCAGCCCCATCATCCTGAAGCTGGGCATGGAGCGGGGGCTGGATGAGCGCGCGGCGCTGTGGAGCGTGGTGCTGGGCAGCGTGGGCAGTGCGGCCGGGCGGCTGTTGATGCCCCTGCTCAGCGATAAAATTGGCCGCCGCCTGACCGATCTGCTCTTGTTCGCGGCGTCGTTCGCGCTGTCCGGCGTGTTTCTGTTTGCGCAGGGGTGGGCCGTGGCGGCAGTGTATGCCAGCCTGACCTTCTGTTACTCGGCGCTGGCGGCGGTGCTGCCTGCCCTTTCCACCGACCTGTTCGGTCTGCCCCACGCGGGGGTGAACTACGGTTTTCTGGCCCTGGGGCAGAGCGTGGGCAGCCTGGCGTTCCCTTTTGCGGCCAACCTCTGGGGGCTGGAGACCGGGCGGCACTGGCTGGCCATCGGCGGGGCGGCGGCAGGCTTTGCAGCCATCTGGGCCTTGCAGCCGGTCCAGCGGCAAAAACCACCAAAGAAAAACTGAACCTTTTGGCAGACCTGACAAAAAAATATCAAACGAAACGGGAAAAGCATAAAATGTGGCAGTTAGCTACAAATAACCGTCGAAAACTTTGTTGAAAAATTGTCGGAAACGTCTTGAAAATTGCGAAAATGTCCTCTATAATGAAGCTATGCGTGGTAGTACTGGGCGTACCGATGAGAGCGGCGGGCCCGGTCGAATGCAAACGGCAGGGGAGCCCCCCTGCTGCGTGGCATCAATTTGTCAAAAGGAGAGTATGATTATGACCTATTCGCAGCAAGTACAGAATATGT
>OLGZ01001219.1_pt1 | contig 15428 bp, 15 predicted proteins | sample 1605981 | NCBI WGS metagenome assembly OLGZ01 (sample SAMN03283291) | human gut metagenome | biome: human-associated habitat; material: feces | host: Homo sapiens | place: Peru | collected 2012 | reverse complement strand
CACTTGCAAAAGCAAATTTGCATTTTTTATCACCTCATCTTTGTGCGCCATTAAGGGCAAAAGCCTTTCTTGTATGTCTATGCAAACAAAGAGCGTGTTTTTGGTATCAAGTAGCATTGAGTGTCCTTTTGTGTTTAATTTCATAAATTCTAGCCTAAAATCCGCATAAATTTTGCAAATTTTGCCCTTGAATTTACAAAATTTACCTTGCAAGGTTACAAATTTTTACAATTTTTAAGCCAAATTCACAAATTTAAGGCTGATTTTAGCCCTTAAAAGGCGTTGAAATTTAAAGATTTTTTGTATAATGCTGGGCAAGATTATGTTGTAAAGTGTTGTTATGCTTGAAATTTTACATTATTCATTCTTTCAAAATGCCCTTGTCGCCGCGCTTTTAGTGAGTGTTGCGTGCGGGATTATCGGTTCGCTTGTGATGATAAATCGCCTTTTTTCGATGGCTGGGGGCATTACGCACGCGGCATTTGGGGGCATAGGCGTTGCTTTTTACTTTTCTTTGCCCGTGCTTGCAAGCGTGAGTGGCTTTACGCTCGCACTAGCCTTGCTCGTGGCGTTTTTAAGCAAACGATACCCGCACCGAAGCGATAGTATCATCGCTGTGATTTGGGCGTTTGGAATGGCTTTTGGACTCATACTCATCGATATGAGCGCGGGCTATCAAAGTGATATGATGGGCTATTTGTTTGGCTCGATTTTAGCCCTTTCGCAAGCGGATTTGTGGCTAATGCTTGGCATTGATACCCTTTTCATCGCCCTTGTCATCGCATTTTACAGGCAATTTGTCGCCATTAGCTTTGACAAGGAATTTGCCCTTTTGCGCGGGGTGAGCGTGAATTTTTTTTATTATTTACTCATCGCTATGATAGCCTTTTGCGTGGTGATTTGCATTCGTGCTGTGGGGCTAATCCTCATCATAGCCTTGCTTAGCGTGCCTTGTTTCATCGCAGAAGCCTACACTAAAAGGCTTGGAACGATGATGATTTTATCTTGCGTTTTGAGCGCACTTTTTTGCATTTTGGGGTTGGTGTTAAGCTATGTGCTGAATTTAAGCGGCTCAGCAAGCATTATAATGGTAGCGTGCGTGGGTTTTGCGCTGGCTTTGCTCTTTAAAAAACGCTAAATTTAGACTTTGGTTTGAAAAATTTGCTTTTGAGTGTGTGATGAGCGTGATTTTAAGATTTTTAAAAGCACACACCACAATGGCACTGACATTGCAAAAATCTTTAAAAAACAAGCCCAGCAAGCCAAAAACGCGACACAAATTTAAGGCAAATTTATGAAAGATTGATTGAAAAATGCTAAAATTTGATTTTATTTTAAAATTTGACACTCACAAAGGGGCAAGATGATAAAAATCGGCATTTGCGGTTCGCTTGGGCGAATGGGGCAAGAGATAAGGCAGTGCTTGGAAAGTGAAGCGCACAAGGACACGGCGCAGGATAAAAGCGGCGCACAAAACAAAGATAGCACAACACAAAGCAAAGTAGGCGATGAAAACGCCGCTGTTTTGGGCTTTGCTTACGATAAGGGCGGGGATTTGAGCGAGCTTTTTAAAAATTCAAGCGTGATTATTGATTTTTCGGCTTTAAACGCGACAAAGGCTTTGCTTGACTTTGCGCTTAATGTGCCAAAGCCCCTTGTCATCGGCACGACAGGGCTTGATGAAAGCACTTATGCACTCATTAAAAAGGCGAGTGAAAAAATGCCTGTCTTTTACGCGACAAATATGTCATTAGGCGTTGCGGTGTTAAATTTACTTGCAAAGCAAGCTGCTACCATACTCAAAGGCTTTGACATAGAGCTGGTAGAAATGCACCACCGCCACAAAAAAGACGCCCCAAGCGGCACAGCGATGACACTAGCTCAAACCCTTGCCAAAGCGCGAAATTTAGACTTAAACAAGGTGCGAGTAAGCGGCAGAGACGGGCTTATAGGTGAGCGGGGCAAAGATGAAATTGCCGTGATGAGCCTAAGGGGCGGGGATATAGTCGGCAAACACACGGTAGGCTTTTACGAAAATGGCGAGTTTTTGGAGCTTTCACACACCGCTACTTCACGCGCTACCTTTGCCAAAGGGGCTGTAACTGTTGCCAAATGGCTTGTGAGCCAAAAAAATGGGCTTTATAGTATGAATGACTTTTTAGGAATGTGAAATGTGCGCTGTTGTGGGAGTTATAAATTCAAGCAGGGCAAGTGCTTACGCCTACTACGCGCTTTTTGCTATGCAGCACCGCGGACAAGAAGCGAGCGGCATAAGCGTGAGTGATGGCGATAAAATCACCACTTTAAAGGGCAAGGGCGAAGTAAATCAAGTTTTTAGCGACTTAAAAGCCTTGCAAGAGCTAAACGGCGAGCTTGCCATAGGGCATAACCGCTACTCAACCGCTGGGGGCGCGAGTTTGAGCGACTCTCAACCTATCTTTGCCACTTGTGCTTTGGGCGACATAGCCTTAGCGCACAATGGAAATTTGGTAAATAAAGACGAAATTCGCCAAAAACTCATCGCTGAGGGGGCTATTTTTCGCTCAAATATGGACACGGAAAATGTCATTCACTTAATCGCTAAAAGCAAGCAAAACACGCTTAAAGAAAGGCTCATAGAAAGCCTTAAAGACTGCGTTGGGGCTTACTGCTTTGTAATGGCGAGTAAAAATCAACTCTTCATCGTGCGCGATAGATTTGGCGTTAGACCCTTGTCTTTGGGGCGTTTGAAAGACGGAGGCTACATAGTAGCGAGTGAAAGTTGTGCTTTTGACTTAATCGAGGCTGAATTTATCCGCGACATAAAGGCGGGCGAAATGCTTATTTTCACGCAAGGCGAGGACAAATTTGAAAGCATTATGCTCTTTGAAAGTCAAGCACCGCGCATTTGCGCCTTTGAGTATATTTATTTTGCGCGCCCTGATAGCATTATCGAGGGCAAGAGTGTGTATGAGGTGCGGAAAAAAATGGGCGAAATTTTAGCGAGAAAATTTAAATCAAACCCTAAATTTAAGGCTGATTTTGTAGTCGGCGTGCCAGATAGTGGGGTGAGCGCAGCACTTGGCTTTGCAAATGCGCTTGGTATCCCGCTTGAAATGGCTATCGTGCGTAATCACTATGTCGGGCGCACCTTCATTGAACCCACGCAAGAGCTTAGGAATTTAAAGGTAAAATTAAAGCTCAATCCTATGAGCAAGGTGCTTGCGGGCAAAGAGATTGTCGTGGTTGATGACAGCATAGTGCGTGGCACAACTTCTAAAAAAATCATCTCCCTTTTACGCAACGCAGGAGCGCGTAAAATCCACTTTGCAGTGGCTTGCCCTGAGATAAAATTCCCCGATATTTACGGCATTGACACGCCAACCTTTGAAGAGCTTATCAGCGCAAACAAAAGCGCGAGCGAGGTTTGCGAGTATATCGGTGCTGATAGTTTGAGCTTTTTAAGCATAGATGAGCTTAAAGAAAGCATAGGCAAAGAGCGCGAATACTCACTGATAAGCTTTGACGGGGATTATTTTATCAAAGAGTAAAAAGTCTAGTCATTTTTTGGGGCGCGTTGGGTTTTGTCGTTGTTTTTAAGGTAGTTTTTTAGCATTTCGTTAAATTTTTCTTGCAGGGCTTTTTCTTGCACGCTCACATAAGGCAGCCAGGTTTTGACAAGCTTGAAAAGCTCATCTTCAAAAGCATAAAACATACGCACAAAAAGGGCGTTTTCATCGTTTTTGATGATATGGAAATTTTTAGGTAGGCTTTTGCGTAAAAAATACTCTTTGGCTTGCGAAGAGATGATGAGCGTGGCACTTTTTGGGCTAGCTGTGAGCCATAAATTTTGCTGGGCTTTGATTTGCGTGATAAATTCAGCCTTTGGGCGAAATTTTTGCTCGGTAAATTTCAAGGCTTTGAGCTTGTTGAAAGCAAAGTGTTTGAGCGTGCCATTTTCATCAGCGATAAGATACCAAATGCCTTGTATGTGCGAGAGTGTGTAGGGCTTGACTTCTCTTGCCTTGTTTTTGTAGGTAAATTTCAAAATTTTCTTGCTTAAAATAGCGTTTGAAAGCCTCTCAAAACGCTCATCGTCTATGCTTTCAAAGGCGTTTGGCTTGACATTGTAGATGAAATTTGTTTTATCGTCTAAAAGTTCGTTTAAAAAATACTCATCAAGGCTAGGATACAAAGCCTTTATGCCGCTTAAATGGGCGAATTTTTGTATGTATTTAGCGACTGCGTGCAGGCTCATAAAATGCTCGGCAAAAAAATCCCTCACCCTTTTGATATCCCTTTGAAAGGTGCGTTTGCTAATGTCAAAATCAAAGTCCTTTTGGCTCAAAGTGTCCATATCTTTGCCGTTGATGAGCGCTCTGATGATGAGCAGCACTCTTGTGGCGGAGTTGTCTTTGGGTGCTTTTTTGGCTTTTATGCTGGGTGCTGGCTTGGGCGAATTTTGCTCTTTGTTTTGGCTTGGCAAGGCGGACGATTTTTGTGCCTTGCTTTTTGCTTTGCTTGATGATAAAGGCTTGTCTTTGCGTGAATTTGTCATTGTTTTAGCTTTCTTTTTGGTAATTTACGGCTTAAATTCTAGCTAAAATTTGCTTAAAATTTAAAGAATTTTTTAAAAATTTATCTTTAAGGGCAAATTGAGTTTGAATTTATTTTTCTTTCTTTTTCATTGCTTCTTTTTTGCGTTTTTCAAGTTTTATGGCGTCCTGCAAGGCTTCTTCGCTGTCATTGAGCGTGGTAAATTTATACTCATCATCAAATTGCTTGTTTCGCACCGCCCACAAAAACGCGCCCAAAGCGATGAAAAAAACAAACACCGACACCGCTATCATCATCATTATGACACTATTCACCGTCTAATCCTTAACGCATTTAAGATAACCACAACACTACTTAGCGACATAGACGCGGCGGCTACAAGCGGATTTATCAGCCCCACAAACGCTAGCGGGATAGTCAAAGCGTTGTAGCACAGCGAAAAGGCTAAATTTTGCTTGATGATGATAAAGGTTTTTTTGGATAGCCTTATGGCTTGTTCTAGCGCGTGCAAGTCGTTTTTCAGCAAGATAATGTCGCTATTTTGCGCGGCTAAATCAGCCCCTTGCTTTAAGCTCACCGCCACAGCCGCATTTTGCAAAGCCAAAGCGTCATTTACGCCGTCTCCAACCATTAGCACCTTGTGCTTTTGGCTTAAAGTTGTTATAACTTGCATTTTATTTTCGGGCAGACAAAAGGCGGTAAAGTCCGTTATGCCTAGCTTTGAAGCTACTTTTTGCGCGGCTTTTTCATTATCGCCTGTGAGCATTTTTATCGGCATTTTTATCTTTTTAAGATAGCTTACAAGCTCGCTTGCACCAGCTCTTAACACGCTTTCAAATTCAAAATGCGCTAAAATTTCGCCGTTTTTAGCGAAAACAAAATGCGTATCGCTGAATTTTTGGCTCATTTTTATGCCACACTCTTGCAAAAAGTGAGCGTTACCGCCGATAAATTCATCGTTTTTAAGCCTTGCGCTTATGCCTTTGGCGCGCACTTCTTTAACAGCGCTAAATTCTAAATGCTTTTTATCCCTTACTTTTTCTTGTAAAAACTCCCTTATGCTCGCACTTACAGGGTGGTTTGAAAGCCCTATAAAAGCAAAAAGCTCGTTTAAATTTGCCTTTTGGTTTAGCTCATAGTGGGCGATTTTGAGTTTAAAATCCGTTAAAACGCCTGTTTTGTCAAACACAGCATAATCACACTTTGACAAATCTTCGATTTTGTCGCTACTTTTAAAAAGCACTTTGAGTTTTAAGGCTTGAAAAAGGGCGATGAGGTTGCTAACAGGCGTGGCAAGTGCGAGCGCACAAGGGCAAGAGATGATTAAAACCGATATAGCGTTGATGAGCGCGAATTCTGCGCCGCTTTCTCTAACAAAATACCAAAAGCAAAAGCAAAGCAAAGCCACCGCTAAAACAGTGCGCGAAAAATACACGGCAATTTGAGCCACTAGGCTTTGAATTTTAGGCTTTTGAGAGAGTTCAAGCAAGGATATGATTTGGCTAAGTTTTGATTCTACATAAGGCTTTAACGCCCTATATTCCACGCTTCCGTCAAGCACAACGCAGGCTGAATTTATATTTGTGCCAGCTTGCACCAGCACAGGCTCGCTCTCTCCGCTCAAAGATGAGCTATCAATGCTTGCTTCTCCGCGCACGCAAACGCCGTCAATTAGGATTTTGTCCCCTGTTTTAAGCTGTATAATGTCGCCCACTTGCACCGCATAAGCATCTTTTGGGGCAAATTCCTTGCCGTTAAACACCAAAATTTCGCCCTTTAAAAAGTCGTTTAAGCCGTCCATCGTGTCTGTGGCGTGCTTTTTTACCAGCACTTCAAGGTATTTGCCTACAAAAACAAAGCAAATTATCATCGCCACTGAGTCAAAATAAACCTCCCCACCCCTTGAAAACATAGCCCAAAGCGAGTAAGCATAAGCAAGGCTTGCCCCAAAAATCACCAAAAAATCCATAGAAATTTGCCCGTGTTTGAGCGAGAAATAGGCGTTTTTGTAAAAGGCTGAGCCTGTGTAAAAAAGCACAGGTGAAGCCAGCACAAATTCGGCAAAGTTTAGTATGTCCTTAGTTTGAGCGTCCATTAAGCTAAAAAAACCCGCGTATTTGGCTACGGCTATCCACATAACATTCATCACGCAAGCTACGGCAACAACGAGCTTTGAGTAGAATTCGCGCTTTGTGGAGAGTGCTTTTTGCTCTTGTTTTAAGGGGTCATAAGCACTTGGCTTGTAGCCTATGCTTTGTATGAGCGTTAAAATGCGCTTTAAGCTCACCTGCCTTTCATCAAAGACTACGCGGGCTTTGTGTGTGAGTGGATTTACGCTAGCTTCGATGACGCCTTGTTCTTCGATGAGAATTTTTTCGTTAAGCCACACGCAAGCAGCACAAAAAATGCCGTCTATCACAAGATGAATTTCGCTAAAACCCTCATTTGTGGGGCGCACAAAGCTGTCAAATACGCCTAAATTCTGCTTGAAATTCACGGGTTCAAGGCTGTTTTTGCCAAGTCTTTCGTAAAAGTCCCCAAGCCCCTTGCTTTGAACAAGCTCAAACACCGCTTCACAGCCCATGCAGCAAAAAAAATGCCCATCTTTTTCGAGCATTTGCTTTTCATCAAAATCCAACCTACAATGCGAGCATTTCATCGTTTATGCACCCAAAAACTTTCGCGCTAAGCCCACAGCTGTCATTATGATAGAAAAGCTATACACGCACAAAAGTGCTATGCGGTGGGAGTTGAGTTTCATTTTTTCGACTATTTTTATACCGATGAAAACGCCTAAAAGCGAGCCAAGCCCCACGCTCACGCCATTTTGAATCACACTTTCATCGATAACGCCCTCTCTGTAAAAGGACAAGCTACCAGAAACGCTTGCAAAAATCACAAAAAAGAGTGCCAAACGCGTAACTTGCTTGCTGTCATAGCCCAAAAAATACCCCAAAATCGGCGCGATGAGTAGTCCCCCGCCTATGCCAAGTGAAATCGCAAAAACGCCCGTGAAAGCCCCAGCACACACAAGTATGAGCTGTTTGGCGAGCTTGCTTTTTTGACTTTGAACCACGACATTTTTCACGCCAAAGAAGTATTTGAGAAAAAAGATAATGCTAACGCCCAAAAACACGGCTGTAAGCGTAATGTCAGAAAACAAATTCACCACTATACCGCTAAAACTAGCCCCGATAAGCCCGCCAAAGCCCACGAAAAGCCCGTCTTTGAGATTGAGATTTTTTTTCTTATAGTTAAGATACGAGCCAAACACCGATGAGAAAATCATCTGCACGACACTCATCGCTATGGCGTGGTGCGAGCTTATGCCAAAAGCCAGCGCAAAAGGCACGATAACCATACCTCCGCCTATGCCAAACAGCCCAGAAGTAATGCCTGAAACGATACCGATAAGCGCGTAGGGAAGTTGTGAAAATATGAAGTCCATTTTTTCTCCAAAAGCCTTAAAAGCCAAATCTGCCTTGCTTGCGGGCTGAATTTTGCTAAATTTGCCCTTTTTTGCGCTAAAATTTAGCATTTGGGCTAAATTTAGCCTTGCAAAAGCCTTTTATCGCTTAAATTTAACTCACTCAGTACGCTTAAACCAAGCACACCCGAAAAAAGCTAAATTTTTCATCAAAAGCGGTGTTTAAAAGCCAAAAATTTACTCAAAATTCAGCGCAAATTCAAACAAAGCGCGCAAAAAGCACCATTAAGCTTGAATTTAAAGCAAATTTAGCCTAAATTCAAGCAATGAGTGCTTATTTGTCGCGCAAATTCAGCTCAGCCACGATTTTAGAGTAGCTGGCATAATCCTTGCGTTTGAGATACGCCAAAAGCCTTTTTCTGCGCCCGACAAGCTTTAAAAGCCCTAAGCGCGATGAAAAGTCCTTGTTGTAGGTTTTAAGATGCTCGGTAAGCTCGCTTATGCGCGCGCTCAGCAAGGCAACTTGCACCTGTGTAGAACCTGTGTCGCCGTCTTTTTGGGCGAATTTTGCCACTATGGCAGCCTTTTTAGCCGAATCCAAAGCCATTTGAGACCTCCTGATTGGTAGATTTAAAAGGGCAATTATAGCATTTTAAGCTGACAAAAAGCTTAAAAAACAAAAATAATATCAAATTTTAGCAAAAGTTTAAATTCTTATGCCGTTTTTGTTTAAACTGCCGTGCCTTTGTCGTTAGTGCTTTTAAGATAATCAAGCATTATTTGACTTGCTAGTTAGTGATTTTGTTTTGTTTTCTTTTTCTTATAAAGCCAAACACGCCAAATATCCATAACACTAATGTAGTGATAGGCCAAGTAGCAAGCACTATCCCCATATATGTTTCAAGCCTACTCGCATCACTCAAATCAAGAGCAAGAAGCACTATAAGCATTACCCCAAAACCGCCCAAAAGTCCCAAAAACAAACGCATAAAAATCGAAATAACGCTGATTTGTTTTCTTTTGTTGATAAAATTTAACACCCAAAGCACGAGAGTAGCGACAACCCAAGTTATCGGCATATTTTCATTGTCTTTAAACCAAAGTGAAATACTCTTTGCCCATTGAGCTTTGATTACTTCGTTTATTGTTCCACTCACCAAAAACAACATAAGAGTCGTCAAAGCGCCTACCAAAGCCCAAAAAAGCAAGCTCAGCAAGCCCATTAAAAATGAAAAACGCCTTTGAGCATTTTTTTTTGCTTTCATTTTCTAATTGAGCCTGTGTTAGTGCTATGTTGTCAGCCTGTGTTAAGTGGGGGTTGTAGTTTTCGATTATTTTGTTTTGTTTGTCTTTATGCTTTACTATTTTTACCCCTTTAAAAGATATAAAAGACCACAACAAGCTACTTGGAATTGCCACAATAATAAGCGGTGAAACGAAAGCGGCGTATTCTGAATACATTATCGCAAAAAAAGCAAGAACAATTGCCACACAAGCAGACAAAATCCCAGATATAATTCCAAGATAATACCACCATAAAGAACCAAATCTATCACTAGCAAAATAATTCCTTGTAACATTTTTGAGTGTTTCAACCAAATAGTATCCGCGAATTTTTATAGCGTAACAAACGACTTCATCGCCATCTCTTATGGGGTAGTCGCCCCCGAGCTTAATAAAACTCATATTGCCTATATCAAAGGTAGTGTAGTGGCTGTGTGTCGTGTTTATCGAGCCTTCTACTCTTCGAGTAAAAGCAGTCGTGTAGATTTTGCCGCTTGTGGTTGATTCCACGCCTTGATTGCAATTGCTCACCACGCCTTGAAAAAGCTGTCCCGCTTGAAAAAGTTGTCTCATAGTATGTCCTTTGTAAAGAAAATTTTCTTAAATTTTTAAATCTTTTGAGAAAGAGTTTAAAAAATTAAGATAAGCTAATAATAATGCCCCCCAACGAAGAGTAAATGAAAGATGAAATTTTGCAAATTTTTTGAAATTTTTTAAATTTTCTCTGCAAAATTTTAAAACCGTGCAAAAATTTGTAAATTTAAGCCGTGAATTTGGGCGCAAATTCAGCAAATGCCCTTTGATGAGCGTGAATTTTAAACTTGTAGTCGCTAAAATTCATCAAAATTAAATCAAAAAATTTATAAAACTTGATTGACTTGCACTAAACTTTATGTTATAATTGCCGAAATTTTTGTAGTTTTAAAGGATAAAGAGTTTATGAGTAGCAGTTTATACGAGACTTTGGGCTTGCAAAAGGGCGCAAGTAGTGATGAGATAAAAAAAGCATACAGGCGACTTGCCCGCAAATACCACCCCGACATTAACAAAGAAAAAGGTGCTGAGGATAAATTCAAAGAAATCAACGCCGCTTATGAGGTTTTGAGCGATGAAAAAAAACGCGCTCAGTATGACAGGTATGGCGACTCTATGTTTGGCGGGCAAAGTTTTAGCGACTTTACGCGAAGTGCTGGCGGAGCGGATATGAGCGACATTTTAAACGAGCTTTTCCGCAACTTTGGGGGCTTTGGCGGAGGCGGCTTTAAGGCTGGGGGCTTTGGAGCGGGCTTTGGCTCAAATGCTGGCTTTTCAGATGGCTTTGGGGCGGATTTAGACATAAATGCTGAAATCCTAATCCCCTTTGACATAGGCGTTTTGGGTGGAGAGCAAAGCATAAAAGTAAATAACGAAAGCATTAAAATCAAAATCCCGCACGGTATCAAAAACGGCGAAAAGCTGAGAATTCGGGGCAAGGGCAAGGCTTATGGAGGACAAAGGGGCGATTTAATCGTGCAAGTGAAGCTCGGCGCAAGCGCAGAGTATGAAAGAGACGATGATGACTTATACAAAAAGTGCGACATTTCCCTAAAAACCGCGCTTTTTGGCGGTAGCATAAAGGTGCAAACCCCACGCAAAGAAGTGAGCGTGAAAATCCCGCCAAATTCAAAAAACGCCCAAAAAATTCGGCTCAAAGGATACGGCGTGCAAAACCGCAAGAGCGACATTTACGGCGATATGTATCTTACTTTAAATGTGGTGTTGCCAAATTTGGACGATTTAGATGACAAAACAAAAAAAATGCTAGAAGAAAAGCTGCCATAAGGCTTTACACAAAGACAAAAGGCTGGCAAACAAAGCCCTATAAGAAAGGATAAAAATGGAACACAACTACGATGAACCCGTCTATCTCATAAGCGTTGTGGCAAAGGTTTTAAGCATTCACCCGCAAACTTTAAGGCAATACGAGCGTGAGGGGCTTGTAGAGCCAAGCCGCACGGACGGCAAAATGCGCCTTTACTCGCAAAAAGACATTGACCGCATCAAGCTCATCTTGCGGCTTACGCGCGATATGGGCGTGAATTTAGCGGGCGTTGATGTCATCTTAAAACTCAAAACGCAAATCAGTGAATTTGAAAATTTAGTCGATGAACTGCGCCTTGAACTCCACAAAATGCAGGGCAAGCCAAATGCGGTTATCAAGCACACAAACAGCTTTGATTTGATTTTTTACGAGAAAAAAAAGCATTAAGGGCGGGCGTGGAAGCATACATTTTAATCTCCGCTTCGCTTTTTTTAGCCTGCGTGATTTTTTCTAAATTCGGCGATAGATACGGCATTCCCGTGCTTTTGATTTTTATTTTCGTGGGAATGTTTGCTGGAAGCGAGGGCGTGTTTAAAATCAACTTTGACAACGCCAAAGCCACGCAAGACATAGGAATGCTTTGCCTTATCTTAATACTCTTTTCAGGCGGCTTTAACACGAGCTTTAAAGCCGTGCGCCCCGTGCTGAAAGAGGGCATTTTGCTCGCCACACTCGGTGTCGTGCTTACGGCTGCTGTGGTGGCTGGAATTTGCCATTTTATTTTGCAAATTCCCACAAATGACACCTTGCTTTTGGGCGCTATCATCAGCTCCACAGACGCTGCTGCCGTCTTTGCCATAATGCGAAGCAAGGGGCTAAAACTCAAAAACAACATAGCCCCGCTTTTGGAGCTAGAAAGCGGCTCAAACGACCCGATGGCGATATTTCTCACCATAGCGGCTATCGAGATGATAACCCTTTCGCAAATGCCGAGTCTAACGCACTTTTTGCTTACGATGACAAGTCAGTTTGTGCTGGCTTTCATCTGCGCTTATATTTTTGGCATTTTAATGCCGCTCATCATCAACAAAATCAAGCTCGGTTCAAGCGGGCTTTACCCCGTTTTCACGCTCTCTTGGGTGCTTATCGCCTTTGCTTTGAGTCAAAAAGTAGGCGCGAATGGGTATTTGTGCGTGTATTTGATGGGCATAGTCGCAAACACAAAGGAATTTGTCGGCAAAAGGGGGCTTGTGGGCTTTCACGAGGGCGTGGCGTGGCTGGCGCAAGTGGTGATTTTCGTTACTTTGGGCTTGCTTGCTACGCCATCAGAGCTTGGAAATGTCGCTGTGGTAGGGCTTGGCGTGGCTTTTATCATAATGTTTGTCGCCCGTCCTGTGGCGGTTTTTGCAAGCCTTGTTTTTTGCCCTAAATTCAGCGCAAAAGAAAAACTTTTCATCTCGTGGGTAGGGCTTCGCGGCACCGTGCCTATCATACTTGCGACTTATCCGCTCGCTGCTGACATAGAAAGTGCGCCCTTTATCTTTAACGCGGTGTTTTTCATCGTGCTTGTGTCCGTACTTTTGCAAGGTATCACGCTTAATCCTTTGGCTAAAATTTTAGGGCTAAATGACACAGACGAAAAGGCGTTAAGCACGAATTTACCTATATCTTACAGCACTTTTAGGCAGTATATGTTAAAAGAGGATTCTAGCGTCATCGGCAAAAACATAGCTGAGCTGAATTTAAGCGGGGATTTCATCATACTCATCGTAAAAAGAGATGGCGAGTATATCAAGGCTAGCGGCTCGCTCATCTTTGAGCCAAACGACTTGCTACTCATACTTTGCGATGATGGGGAAGTGTTTGAGGAAAATATCCGCAACTTTGAGCCAGAACAGCAATGAAAAATTTAAATTCACACCAAAAATTCAAAGGACAAGCCAAATGAAAGGCGCAAATTTAGGCATTAGCAAGGCAAGTGAAAAAGCCGCTCGCACCAAATACGTAAGAAATTTAGAAAAATTTTACAGCGCCGCCGTGCTAGCCTTAAAAAAAGAAAATTTTGATGAAAAATTGTTTTGCGAAAGGGCGGCAAAAAACGCGCAAATTTTTGACAAAAGCCCAGCGGTGCAGCTGAATTCCACTTACACCAAAGAGCTTGAACGCTTTGTCAATGCTTGCTTGAATTTTACAAGCCAAAGCGAGCTAGTAAGCCTTGCTAACGCACTTAGCAAGCTCAAAAACGCGCAAAATTACAAAAAAGACAAGCACAAAAAAAGGGCAAACGATGACAGCAGTGATTTTTGATATGGACGGCACGCTGATAAACAGCGCAAACGCCATTTGTATGGCGGTGAATGAAATCCGCGCGGACTTGAATTTAGCTCCATTAGAGCATAAATTCATCGTAGAATGTGTCAATACGCCGGGCAAGGACTGGGCGAAAATCCTTTATAATATCGACAATTTCACGCATACAAGCTTCAAAGAGGGCTTTGAACGCTATTTTGTCAAGCATTACAAACAAAGCGTGGTGCTTTATGATGGCGTGGCGGAGCTTTTAGCGTGGCTAAAAGAGCAAAACGCCTATCTTGCCATAGCTACAAACGCCCCGCAAAGCTCACTCACAGCGGTTTTGGACAAGCACGGGATTTTGGGCTTTTTTGACAAGATTTTGGGCGTGAGCTTTGGCATAGAGCCTAAACCGCACCCGATGATGCTTGATTTAATCCGTGATGAGGCTCGCATTTTAGGGGATAAAAGCGGCAACGCCTTGCAAACTTGCGTTTTCGTGGGAGATAGCTTAAAGGACAAAGAAGCCGCCTTTAACGCTAAAATGCCCTTTTTGCACGCAAAATGGAGCGAAAGTGCCGAGCTAAACAGCGAATTTAGCCCCGCTTTAAATGCAAATTTCAGCGTTGAAAAGGGCGAAAATTTAAGCCAAAAGGCTGAATTTGCAAGCGAATTTAAGCTAAATTCAAACACTTTTTGCAACGCAAACGAACTAAAAAACTTACTGCAAGGCATTTTAAAGCGGTAAATTTTAGCCTTTTTGCCCTTGCAAAATTTACCCGCAAAGCTCACAATGACAAAACCCTTGTCATACTAACTTGTCTTTGTCATACTTTGTTATTTTTTGTCATACTTTGTTATTTTTATTTATATTTTGTTATTTCTTGTCATACTGAGCTTTCGCAAGAAAGCGAAGTATCCATAAAATCAAAGCGTGAATTTACACATTATAAGGCGTGGATTTTTTACCTTAAATTTGAAGTGTGTCTTAAATTCTGTGGATACTTCGCTAACGCTCGGTATGACAAGGATTTTGTCATTGCGAGAATTTGCAAAGCATAAGCGTGCAAATTCGTGGCAATCCAAAGGTAAATTTGTGTTTAAATTTGTGGATTGTCGCGCAAATTTTTGCAAAATTTGCTCGCAATGACGGCAGACTTTGTCATTTTGAGCCTTTGCAAAAGGCGAAAAATCTCAAACATTTGCCATAAAAACCTTGTCATTTTGAGTGAGTGAAACGAGCAAAAATCCAAAGAAATTTGAGACATACTTTAATCTTATGGATACTTCGCCAAAGGCTCAGTATGACAAGATTGAGTGTTTTTACATTTTAAAATGTTTGTCATTTTGAGCCTTTTGCAAAAAGGCGAAAAATCCACAAAGAAGTATTTAAGATATACTTTGAATTTGTGGATACTTCGCTATCGCTCAGTATGACAAGACAAATTAGTATTATAAAATTTATTAAGTCTTAAAACAAATTCGGCAAGAAAATTTAAAAATAGCTCTTTTTTAAAGTATTGATTTATGTAAATGCAAAATGTTATCCCAAAAATCCCCAAACCCCAAAAAAAATTCCACGCTTATTCACACTTTCCCCCCACTCACTCACAAATTTTTCTAAATTTTCCTAAAATTTCCCCAAATTTATCTCACAATTTTCCTAAAATTTCTCTCAAAAATTTCTCTCTTACCCACAAAACTTCCTAAATTTATCTCAAAATTTCCCAAATTCCCCAAAATTTTTTCAAAAAATGACACAAAAGCGAAAATTTATGCTACAATTTGACTTCCGTTTAAAATTTTCTCTATTAAACGGATTTACAATGTCAAAAGACTTGACATTACGACAAAAAGGACACACGATGAAAAGATTATTTCTACTCATCACACTTGCGCTTTTTAGCGCAGGTTTCATCACTGAGGCTTTTGCTGCACCAGCACGGGGGGGGGCTGCTAAAAGAGCAGTTACCAAACGACCCTCCACAGCTAACAAAGCAGCACTCAACACCACAGCACGCAAAAAAGCGACTAACAAAAAGCGCACGCGTCAAGCTAAGGTTAAATCCACGCTCAAACTTGAAAACA
>OLGZ01001218.1_pt1 | contig 15429 bp, 10 predicted proteins | sample 1605981 | NCBI WGS metagenome assembly OLGZ01 (sample SAMN03283291) | human gut metagenome | biome: human-associated habitat; material: feces | host: Homo sapiens | place: Peru | collected 2012 | reverse complement strand
TGTTTATACTGGTACTTGGTACTGGACAATGTCGCCGTATAATTTCAACCCTTCCGGCTCGGCGTCTTTTGTTTGGGGCGTTGGCGGAGCCGGTTACTTCGGCGGCAACTGGGTTACTAGCGGGAGTGGTGTTCGTCCTGTTATAAATCTTAAATTAGATGTAGAAATATCTGATGGTATTGGAACAATAAATGATCCATTTATTATAAAAACCAATTAGAAAGGAGCTGTAACTATGAAAAATAAAAAAATATTATTAATAGTATTAGGAATATTACTATCGTTATCCTTTTTAGTTGGAGTAAGTTATGCTTACTATATGGTTACTGCATCTCAAACTAATAAGAATAGACTAGCATCTAGCTGTATTTCAGTTTCTTTAACTAACGAAAAGAATGATATTACTTTAAATAATGCATATCCTATAACTGACAGTGAAGGTAAGAAGTTAACTCCATATCAATTTACGATAACTAATACTTGTGATATTTTTATTTCTTATAATGTTAACTTAGAGATGTTAGAAGGTACTGATTTATCTTCTGATTATATTAAAACAATGGTTAACAGCGAAGCTCCTTATATTCTTTCTAGCTTAGATAGTGCATCTACTACTATAGATAAATCAACTGAGTCTAGAACTTTAGCACAAGGTTCATTAGGTAGTGGCGATAGTGTAGATTATGCTTTAAGATTATGGATGGATGAGAATACTCCATTAAATGATGAAACTCAAGATAAATCTTTAATTTCTAAAATAGTAGTAGTTGCTCAACCAAGTACATATAAACCAAGTGATTATGTAACTACATTACATGACGCCATATTAGTTAATGAATACCAGGTTAAAACGCCTGATAATGCTATTAGTAAGATAACTTCTAAAGAAACTCCTGATTTTAATAAGACAGCACCAATTATTGTATGGCAAGAAAAACATGAAACTACTAATACTGATTTAAATATTGATATGCCTGATATAAGTCTTGTTGGAAATACTTCCTTAGGTGGTCAAAATTTGACTGAAGATAGCACCAAAGTAATGTTAGGTACTGGATATACTTTTGACAGTGAAAAAGGCAAGTACACTCTGGTAAATTCTAAATTGTATTCTGCTGATGAACTAGAAGCCATAGATTTTTCTAGTACGCCATACTATGTTGAGGGTGGCGGTACTAATATAAGTTCTAGTAATGTTCTATCTAGTTATACTAGTAGTCCTGGTACTTATCTATATAAAGTTAATGAAGTAACTACATCTAATGTCGGTACTGCTAATACTAATTCTTATCGCATTAGATATGCCTTTAAGACTAATCGCTATACTGAAATTGAGTTAGAAAGTGATAAATCTGATAAGGGTCTATATACTGCACAAGATGACTATGGAACGTCATATTATTATCGTGGCAACGTATCAAACAACAATGTATATTTTGCTGGTGCTTATTGGAAGATAATTCGTATTAATGGTGATGAAACAATAAGATTACTTTATAATGGTACTAAGGTAAATGCTAAAGCCGGTGATGCTCAATATAGTACGAGTGCTTTCAATTCTACTAGTACTGATCCAGCATATGTTGGTTATATGTATGGTACAGCAACTGGTGAACTAGGTTCTAGAGAAAACAATCTTGCCAATGGCAAAGATAGTAATATCAAAACTAAAGTTGATGAATTTTATAATAAATACATAGTTGCTAATAACTTACAAGATTATTTGGTAGACACAGGTTTTTGTGGTGACCGTTCAATCACCAATAGTGGCGATGGTTATTCTACAACTTCCTATACAGAATATGGTGCGGTTAATCGTTTAGCTAAAACAAACAAATTACCAATATTAACTTGCCCAGACAAAGAACATGATTTATATACCGTTGATAGTTCAAAGGGTAATGGTGCTTTAACTAATCCGATTGGTCTAATGACTGCTGATGAAGCCGCCATGGCTGGTATGGTAAATGGCTATTTAAATACCTTATCGTATGTTTATACTGGTACTTGGTACTGGACAATGTCGCCGTATGTTTTCAACCCTTCCAACTCGGCGTCAGGTGTTTGGTACGTTAACGGAACCGGTGACTTCGGCTATCGCTGGGTTACTAGCGGCCTTGGCGTCCGTCCTGCGATAAATCTGAAAGCTAATGTTGAAATATCTGGTGGAATAGGTACAGTAAATGACCCATTCGTAATAAAAACAACATAAAGTATTCTAAAAAGGATACTTTTTTTAAGACTAAAAATATAGTATAATAGCACAAGAAACGAAGGAAATACTATGTACGGAAAGAATATGTATCTAAGCTTTTTAAACGAAGAAATATATGATGATGCAGAATTTAATATTGAACCATTAGATAAAGTAGGAATAACTGGTGTTAATGGAGCAGGAAAAACAACATTATTTAAAGTAATACTTGGTAATATAAAACTAGATAAAGGAACTTTATATACAGGTAATAAAGTAATTGGATACTTACCCCAAGAAGTAGAGTTTACCCATAATGAGAATGTATATGAATATTTATTAAGTGCTAGGCCAATAAAAAAGTTAGAAGATGAAATAGCAGAGTTATATACAAAGATAAGTGATAGTACAGACCAAAAGTATATTGATAAAACTTTAAAAGTAATTGCTAAAAAGCAAGAAGCGTTAGAAACTTTAGATTATTATAATTATGAAAATATTCTGTTAAATATAATTGATAAGATGCATATTGATTTAGAATTGTTAGAAAAAAATATGGAAGAGTTATCCGGGGGACAGAAGAGTAAGATAGCATTTGCACACCTACTATATTCTAAGAGTGATATTTTATTACTTGATGAACCAACTAATCATTTAGATTTAGAAACAAGAGATTATATAATTAATTATTTAAAGAATTATAAAGGAATGGTTTTAATTATTTCACATGATATTCCTTTCTTAAATAGTATTACTAATAAGACGATGTATTTAGATAAAACTACACATAAGATTACGATGTATAAGGGTAATTATGATGAGTTTATGAAGAAGTATAATTTACAGAAAGAATTAAGAAATAGGATGATTGAAAATCAAGAGAAGGAAGCTGCTAGGTTAAGGGATATTGTTTTACTTTATTCTAATTCTTCAGGTAAGAGGAAGAGAATGGCTCAGGATAGGGAGAAGAAGTTAGCTAAGTTAGAAGAAAATATTTTGAAGAAGGATGTTGAGTATAAGAAGGTTAGAATGAACTTGAAACCTTTGGTGGAGCCAGATAAAGTACCTTTAAGTTTAAATAATATTGATTTTAATTATGAAGGACAAAGTGATTTATATAATAATTTATCGTTTGTTATAAGTCCTCGTGAAAGGTTTTTGATAGTCGGTGAAAATGGTGTTGGTAAGTCGACTTTGTTAAAGCTTATTGTGGGATTGTTGAAACCAAAGAAGGGTTCGATTTATTATGGTAAGAAGACAGAGATTGCGTATTATGCACAGGAGCAAGAGAACTTAGATTTAGATAAGACGATATTAGAAAATGTTAAAGATAGTAGTTTAAGTGATAAGGAGATTAGAAGTTACTTAGGAGGATTTTTATTTACAAATGATGATGTTTATAAGAAGGTTGGGGTGCTGTCGCCTGGGGAGAAGGCACGTGTTTGTTTATGTAAGTTAATGATTAAACGGGCTAATTTACTATTGTTAGATGAGCCGACTAACCATTTAGACCCAGAGACGCAAAGGATAATTGGGGAGAACTTTAAGAACTATGAAGGAACAATTATTATGGTTAGTCATAATCCAGCTTTTGTTGAGGCGGTTGGTGTTTCTAGGATGTTGTTGTTACCTAGTGGTAAGATTACGAACTTTGAAAGTGAATTGCTGTATAAGTATCATGAGGCACAAAGTAAAGGATAGAAATATTTAAATTTTGTATTCTCTGGAATACAAAATTGATAAAAAATTATTTTTTATATTCTACGAAATACAAAAATAATTTGAATGTAAAAGGTGATAAGAATTGTTAAATAGGTAGTTTTGTGCTATCTATTTTTAGTTATGTTCTCGACAAACCTACGGATAAATTGAGAATCGTCCGTAAGTTTGTCAAAGTTAAAGAAAAGTACTGGTAATCATAAATTGCAAAATATAAGTTTAATTATCAAGGAAAGATAACGAATAAAACGCACTAAATTAAAAATTAAGAGCTTGAAAAAGTTATATATGTGCGTTATAATGGGGTACGTAAAGCAGTTGAAAAAGACGGTAATAAATAAGTAATTACAAGAGAGTTAATCAAAAGCTGAGAGATTAATTAATGAAAATTTATTACAAATCACTTTGGATGCATTATATTAAAAGTATAATCGCTTATCTGGCGTTACAAGATTTAAGTGTGTGAATAGTTTCATGAACTAAGGTGGTACCGCGAATATTCGTCCTTAGATTGTGAGACTATTTTTAATTTTAGGAGGGAATGTTTTATGAAAAAGTTTGAAGAATTAGACAAAAGAGATGCTAGAGATGTTAATCAAGAAATCTTAAAAAAATGGAAAAGTGAAGATATTTTAGCCAAAACAATTCAAAATAGAGAAAATAATAAAACTTGGGTATTTTATGACGGACCAATTTATGCGAATGCTAAACCTGGAATTCACCATGTTTTAGCGAAGACAATTAAAGACTCTTTTTGTAAGTATAAAACCATGCAAGGTTATAAGGTACTAAGAAAAATTGGTTTAGATACACATGGATTACCAATTGAAGTTAATGTTGAAAAGAAGTTAGGTTTTAAAACTAAAGCTGATATTGAAAAGTTTGGTATTGAAAACTTCTGTAAAGAATGTAATAAAGCAACAGCGTTAAATATTGATGAAATAAATGATGTTACCGACTTAATGGGTCAATTTATTGATTGTAAAAATCCTTATATTACATGTAGTAATAACTTTATTGAATCAGAGTGGTGGCTTTTAAAAGAAATGGATAAGAAAGGGGTTTTATACCATGGAGAGAAGGTATTACCTTATTGTCCTAGATGTGGAACTGAGTTATCCGCTAATGAAGTATCGCAAGAATATCACCAAGATAGTGTAAATACTGTTATTGTACCTTTTAAGGTTGTTGGTAAAGATGAATATTTCTTAGTATGGACAACAACACCTTGGACTTTGATTGCTAATGTAGCATTATGTGTTAATCCGGATTTGACTTACTTAACTGTAAAATCTATGGGTTATAAGTTTATTGTGGCTGAGACTTTAGCAGATAAAGTACTGGGAGAAGACTATGAAGTAATTGAAAAGACTTTAGGTAAAGATTTAGTTGGTACTAAGTATGAACAATTATTACCATTTGTTAAGGTTGAAGGTAAGGCTTTTGAAGTATTAAGTGATTCTTATGTTACGGATAGTGATGGTACGGGTATTGTTCATATTGCACCAGCTTTTGGTGAAGATGATAATAGAGTTTCTAGGGAAAATGGGATTACGTTTATTAACCCAGTAGGAAAAGATGGTTGTTATACGGAAGGCCCTTGGACTAATAGATTAGTAACAGATCCTGAGTTAGAAATTGAAATTATTAAATATTTAAAAGAAAATGATAAGTTATTTAAGAAGATTAAGTTAACTCATGATTATCCACATTGTTGGAGATGTAAATCACCTTTAATTTACTATGCTAAACCAGCTTGGTATATTAGAACGACGCAATATAAGAATGAGATTATTGAAGCGAATAAGAGTGTTAATTGGTATCCAGAATATGTGGGAACAAAAAGATTTAATAACTGGTTAGAAAATATGGTTGACTGGGGAATTTCGCGTAATCGTTATTGGGGTTGTCCAATGCCAATTTGGATTTGTGATAAGTGTTCTTGTAAGCATGTTATTGGTTCTTTAGATGAACTTCAAAGTATGGTTGTGGAGAATATTAATGTTAGAGATTTAGAGTTACATCGTCCTTATATTGATAATGTACATTTGAAATGTCCAGAGTGTGGTGGCGTTATGAGCCGTGTTAGTGATGTTATGGATGTTTGGTTTGATAGTGGCGCTATGCCTTATGGGCAATATCATTATCCATTTGAAAACAAAGAGTTATTTGAGTCACAATTCCCAGCTGATTTTATTGCGGAAGGTGTTGATCAAACTCGTGGTTGGTTTAACTCCCTAATTTGTATTTCAACCATTGTATCTGGAGTGTCAAGCTTTAAAAATGTTGTCGTTAATGACATGGTACTAGATGGTTTTGGTAAGAAAATGAGTAAGAGTGTTGGTAATATTATTGATCCAATTAAGGAATTAAATACTTACGGAGCTGATGTGGTTAGATGGTATATGTTATATGCTTCTCCAGTATGGACACCATTAAAGTATGATTCAAATGGCTGTAAGGAAGTACATTCAAAATTCTTTAACCCATTAAAAAATACTTATTCATTCTTTCAAATGTATGCGAATGCAGATAATATTGACCCAAGAGAGTACAATGTCGCTTATGAAGATTTAGATGAAATTGATAAGTGGTTATTATCAAAGTATGAAAGATTAGTAAAATATGTTACAGATTCTTATGAAGAATTTGATTTAAATAAAGTAACGAAAGCAATTTCAAACTTTGTAAGTGAAGATTTATCAAACTGGTATATTAGAAGAAATAGAAGAAGATTCTGGAAGAGTGAGGAGGATACTTCGAAAAGGGCAGTTTATCAAACTACTTACCAAGTATTGTGTGGTGTATGTAAGTTAATCGCACCAATTGTACCTTTTATTAGTGAAGAGATGTATACGAAGTTAACTTTAGAGCCTTCAGTACATTTAAGTGATTTCCCTAAGTATGATGAGTCAATGGTTAATGATTATATTGAAGCTCGTATGGATAAGGTTAGAAATATAATCTCACTAGGACGTAATGCTAGAGAAGATAGTAAGATAAAGGTTAGAATTCCAATTAAGGAAGCTATTATTAATGGTAAGGATAAAAAACTTATTGGCGACTTATTAGATTTAATTAAAGAAGAGTTGAATGTTAAAGAAGTTTTATATACAGAATCAGTTGCAACTTATATGAATTTTGTGATTAAACCTAACTTCAAGGTTGTTGGTAAGATATTTGGTAAAGATATTAAGGCTTATCAGGCTTTACTAGAAAATCTAAGTGATGAAGAGAAGAATAAGTTAAATAATAAGGAAAGTATTACAGTTAAGTTCTTAGATAATGATTTAGAAATTAATGCAGATATGGTAGACATTAGAATTAACGCTAAAGAAGGTTTTGATGTTGCTATGGATAGTAATGACTTTATTATTTTAGATACTAAGTTAAGTGAAGATTTGATTTTAGAAGGGTTAGCTCGTGAGTTAGTATCGAAAGTTCAAAATTTAAGAAAATTAAAAGATTTTGATATTCAAGATAGAATTAAGTTATATATTAGTGGTGATAGTGATATTGATAAGTGTTTAAGTACTTATGAAGAGTTCATTAAGAATGAAACTTTAACGTTAGAGATTGTTAAAGAGAGTAAGGGCGAAGCTTACGATATTAATGACCATGAAACATATCTTGATGTTGAAAGAGTGTAGGTTTTAAGAGGAAACTTGAGTGGTTTCTTCTTTTTCTTTTGAAATAGAAATTACTTGAAAATGCCAGTTATCGACATAAAATGAGTGCTTGAGTATCAAAATATGTTGATAACTGGCATTTTTGCAATATGGAGCTATAAAAAAAGAAACCAACTAAGGTTTCAAAATATTATGTAAACACCTTTATTTTTTATTATATATAAGTTCTAATGACTTATTTTTTAATTAATTGACGAGATTCTCCTAGCAATTTTTTATTCATTTCTATAATAATCTCTTTTACTTCTTTAATAAGCTTAACAAATTTTTCTGTATCTTTAGAATTAATGTTTTGAATATATTCTCCTTCTAATTCAAATATATCATCTAGCATTTTACAAAATTCATTATAAGTATAAGTGCCAATATTACTTTCTAAAAATTCTTTTACTAAATTTATATTTCCATAAAATTGGCATTTATTGACTAAATTAATAAATTCTTCATTTAAAAGTAATGGATATAAAAGTCTTACTTCAGTATTATAGCCAATTGCTCTATATCTTTCATCAGCTTGCGCAGTTTTTAAAGTATCTAAATATAATTTAACTTTATTGTTTTTTATATAGCTTTTTTTAAATGACATAATTTTATTAACCAGCAATTCTGTTATATAGGTATTTGTTATTTCATCTAAAGTTGTACTAGTGTTATTGAAACTGAATTTTTCTTTAGCATTATTATCACGATAATAATAAGTTTCATGTAAACCACTTCGCATATAATACGTATTATCATCAATTAAGATATGAGTATTATAATATCCCATTAAGGCATGACGTATTTCATGAATAAGCATTTCTAATTTTAAGACAGGTGTTGCTATAGAATCATTAACATGGGTTCCTAAAATAATTGCTTGTGGATATTGTTTTTGTGTTGCGTCTTTAAAGAGTTTAAGATTGGGGATAAAAATAGTTACTGCAACGCCTCCTTTAGGAACTGCTCCAAAATTATGGCGAGTTGCTATTTCGCTTACATTTCCTTCTTCATAAATGATTTGAACATTATTAAATAAGTCATATAAAGGAACATCACAATCTTTGCCTAAACTTATATAAAATGCTACATATGTTAGAGTAATCATAGTTAATAGTTCGTCACTATAGTCAAACTTTTTAGCAATGCTTTGTAATAACATATACTTTTCATTTAATAATTTATTAAATTTAATATTATCCATTATTTTCCTCCCATTTTATACTTTAATTTGTTTTTTTCTAAAATGTATTTTTCAATATCATCAATTTCCATGGTATCGACATAATATCCCAGATAGCCACTAGGTTCACTTTGATAATAAAATCCGTAATTCTTTTTAGCAGTAGAAAACCAAATTATTTCGTTATTTACTTGTGACAATTTAATCATATCATTCATAATATCAAAATCAGAAAAAATATATATCTTTCTATTTTTTATATTTTTTAGTTCATCATATAAAGAACGATAATCTGTATAAATTAAACAATCAAAATTTTCGAACTTCTGTGTATTAGAATTTACTACATTGTTAATATCTAACTCTTTATGGGTTCCTTTTTTGATGATTAGTTTTCTTAATATTTGGTCATTATATGTTAAATATATCCAAGAGCCTTTAATAGCAACGCTGCTAATAGCATTTACATACATCTCTAAAGATTCATTATTAGAAGGTGATAAATCAAAGACATAGACATCTGGTTTAAAACTGGGACTTTCTAAGTCATCAATAATCTTAAATTTTTGGTCAGTTAAATAATGTTTGACGATTTCTTTTTTATTATATTTGTATGTTCCTTTTTGATATCTTTCATAACTTAATGAAACTAGTTTTCTTAAAACTTTATAAATTTTGGTGACTTTTATACTACTTAATTTAGAGCTTGCTTGATGAGAGTTATAGCCATTTGTCTGTTTGATATTATCGCTACTAGATTTTTCATAGTTATTAATTAAGTCATCAAAATCGTTAAAATCATCATCTAATTGTTGATGACCTTTATCGCTATTTTTGGCTGGTTCTTGTTTTTCTTGAGCTGATGTCGGCTCGTTTTTTAATTCATTTTGTTTTTGATTATTTTCGTTATCTTTTTTAGATTCTGTTATTTTTTCTTTTGCACTTTGTTGTTTCTCAGATGTACTAGTTTGATTATCATCAATTTGTTGGTCAGTAAACTTTTCATTAGATTTGGAAGTAGGAGATTTAGTCTCGCTATTATTTTGTTTTTGATTATCTAAATTTTGTTGTTCAAAATTTGTTTCATTACTTTTACTAGTATCTTGTTTTTTATCTTGATATTGAGAGAGGTTTTCAGAATTAATATCAGAATCGTTAATATTTTGCTGATTGTCATTTTGGCGTATGGCTTGGTTATTAGATTCAGTTTCACTTTTGTTTTGAGCTTGTTCGTTTTGAATTTGTTGCTCACTACTAACTGAATTAGCTTTATTGTCATCTTTTTGAAACTTTTGATTTTCAGTAATGTCCGATGAATTTTCTTGCAAATCTTGATTACTTTCACTTGGACTTTGAGTGTCTTTTTTTTGTTTAAAACTTTCTGATGTTTTCTCTTTACTATTAGTTTCATCTTGGTTATTTTTATTTTGTTCTTGAGTATTTTGGGAGTTAGTTACTTTATCATCATAACTGTCATTTTGCTCATTTCCTTGATTAGAAGTATTTTCAGAATTTGAATTGCTATTATCATTTGAACTAGCACTATTTTGTTGATTAGTCATTGATTTTTGAGCTTTTTTTCTTTTATCGATTGTAAAATAATCACTATCAATTAGTTTGGGGTAATAATATTCTTCACCATAATCTAATAATTCATCTAAGTTTAACTTATTTTCCATTATTTTAAAGTCCTTTTTAAAACTTTTTCTGAAGAAACAACGGTTTTTGCTTCTATAATAGTGTTATAATAATCACTAAATTTGCTTTCTTTCGTTATAACTAAGCCACATCCAGCAATTTCAAATCTATCAACAATACCATTAGCAACAATTCCTAAAACAGGATAACAATTATTCAGAATATATTGATTATAATAACGTGATTGAGGAAATAATACAAAATTACCTATGATATTTCTTGCAAAAGTTACAATTTCTTTTTGGATAGAATTGAGTCTTTTAAATTCAGAATCTAGAAAAAATTCTTTGGCGTTGGTATAGAAAAGGTAATTGCCTTTAACCATATATTTAGGATATATATGTAAAGTTTTATTGATTTCATCCTTTTCTTCTATCCATTTAAAAACAAATTCTCCTTCTTTATTTTCAAATGGGTTAAATACATTTCCTGTTGGTACCTTTAAAATTAATTTCATTGGAGTAAATTCGTCAATAGAAACATTCCAGCCTTTTTGTTCATATCTTTTCCATTCATAGCATTTTTCTTTAAAATCTGAGTAATGATAATATAAATCGTTATCACTCTGATTATATTCTCTAACGAGAATGGATGTTGCTGGCAGTGCAAGTTCTGGGTTAAAAAAGCATATTTTTTTAAGAACTTCTAGAATTGGTTCTGAGTTAAATCTTTGGGAGTAATGGAAATAATTAATGTCTAAAGTATCATCATATGTTATTTGAAGATTAGGTGCTTGATATACATGAATGCCATTGTTAGTTTTCATTTTAGCTAGGGTAGAAGTGGGAATATTGGATAGAATTTTAGCATTAAGAGCAGTTAAGTTAAAGTTTCTTTCGTCCATTTCATAGTAAAAATCTTCGGCTTTTTGGTCACTGTTTTTTAAACTTGAATTTTCTATTTGCCACTTATGAATGCAGGCAATAATATTTTTCATTGCACATATAAACAATTTAGGCGATATGTGTTCTTTATTTGCTACTAATATTAATGTATCTCTATATTTTATTAAGCTGATGAAATTATCATTTTCATGATATAAAAAGCCAAATTTGCTATTAGGATTTCCTTCTAACTTTATTCTTTTGAATAAAGCTCGAATGGCTTCAGGGTTTTTATGAGTAATGATACCTAATTCTACTATTTTTTCTTTATTTTCTTGGCTTATAAAATCTAAAGTTTTATCATCTTTCATATTATCTAAGATATTAGCAATATCACGCATTGGGTCATCAACATCATCTTCATCAAAAATGAACTCACCATTTTCTTTCTTCTCGATGTATTGCTCAATAAGACTTTCTTCTTCACTGCTACTAGTTATATTGTCTTCTGGTTCACTCATATAATCTTCAGGACTATCTAAGTCAAAATCAATCGGCTCATTAGAATAATTACTAGGCTGATTTTGATATTTAAATTTTCCTATTAAAATATTAGTTATTTTTTCTCTACTATCATCATCTTTTCCAAGTTTTCTTATTAGATTGTTAATTCTTCGCGTACTACTAATACCATTTGAATATAATTCATAGTCACTAGTTATAGCTGTAATTAATTCTTGTAAAGCTGGTAAACGTGTTAATAATTCTTCGTTGCTATTCATTTGCTCATTATAAATTGATTCATATACTTTACATATAAATTTTAAAAACTTAGGGTCATGTTCGACGTTTTCGAATCTTTTTAATAAAGTTTTGTAAGCTAAAACTGGTGGCATTGGTGGTAATTTAATAACTGAACATCTTCTTAATAAAGCGTCTAGTAAATTACGCTCATTATTTTTAGCTAAAATAACATATAAATTTTTTCGGCCATCGTTGGTTAAAGATAAGATTTCGTTGTTCGAAGTTTCTATTTTACCATTTTGTAAAAAGTCTAAAAAATAAGAGTCTAATACTTCACGTGCTTTGTCTAATTCATCGATAGTTAAAACAACTTTTTTACCACCATTTGCTAAGTTAATTGCTTTTGTTAAAATACCTTCGGCAACTGATTTTTCGGCATCGCCTTTAACAATAGCAGGAACATTGTAAGTAGCGATTAATCTATCGCTATTGGTTTCTTCGACGCATTGTGTGTAAATGTATTCTGTATCATTACCTAAAAATTTAGCGAATGTTTCTGATAAAAATGTTTTACCACAACCAGGGTCTCCTTCTAATAAAATAGCTGAAACACCTTTATTAGCACTATTATGGTAATACTTATAGAATAAATAAACATCTTCTAAAACATCAGCACTTTGAAATGTATAGCCTAAAGCCTCAAAAATTTTTTTAAATTCTTTCATAACTTTCGCCCCTTTAAATGTAGAAGTTATTATAGCACAAATTCTTAGCATTGCAATAGTTTTCAAAGAGTAGCATTAAATAAAAATTATCTATAATAATGCCTACTTTGCGTTTTGAAAACTTATGATATAATGAGATTGAAATAAGAAAGGAATAACCCATGAATAAAAGATATTTATCGGCAAATTGATTATTCAATAAATATTGATAGTAAGAAATTTCCTAAATTAATGCAAAATACAATGAAAATTTTTGAAGAATATGATAAGAATGGAGATTGTATAATGTATGATGGGCTAGCTTTAGGTTTAGAGTCTTTTGCTAAATCTGCATTGCTAGAAAATAGAATAACAGAAATTAAATTTAATCAAATACTAAAAAAATATTGCGAATAAAAAAATAGAGGTAGTTAATATGATAAACTTAAAATATAAATATGAAGATGTTATAAAATATTGGCAAGAACAAAAGCTTGAAAGTAAAGAAGACTATATGAATATTCTAGAAAATTTCAGCGTCTTATTTGCCTATAATTCTGGTGCGATTGAAAATGATAAAATAACATATTATGATACCAAGGAAATATTTAATAGTGGAAAAGTTATCAACTATACTGGTGATTTAAAAACATTGATTGAAATTGATAATCAAAAAGACTGTTATAATTATATATTGAGTAAAGTGGTCTTGAAATCACCTATTAGTGAGGAATGGATAAAGAAAGTACATAAAATTTTAACTAAAGACACATATGACAAAAGACTAGGAGAATATAAAGCTTATGATTATGTAACAGAAATTAATGGTGGCTATTCTTCTGTAGAAAATGTTCAAAATAATATGAGAAAGCTTATAGAAAAAATTAACTCAATAAAACCTCAAGACAATGAAGAAATTATAAAAATGGCGGCTTATGCGCACAATGTTATTGAAAAAATTCAACCTTTTACTTCCGAAAATGGACTGATAAGGAGAGTTTTAGTAAATTACTTTTTAATGATTAATGACCTTCCGCCAATTGTTATCTATAATGAAGATAAAAAATATTATTATGCAGCATTAGAAAAATTTATAACAAAAGAAGATATAAGTTTAATGGTGGAATTTTTAAAGTATGAAATGGCAAAAACTTGGGAGAAAATACTGGATAGAAAATATCAAGTAAATAAATTAAGAAAGAAAAAGTTATGTGATTACTTAGAAAATTAAGTAAAAAAAAGAAGGCCTTAAGCCTTTCAAAACTATCTAAAATATATAAAAACGAAGATACCTACGATTATACAATAGATAGAGAATTTCCATAAAGCACCTTTTTTAACGATATTAGATAACCAGTTGTAAGTTAAGTATGTACCTAGGAAGGCTGCAACTAGACCCGCAGCATAGTTAAGAATTAAGGCACTATCGATACCACTTTTAATAACATCAATAGAACTTAATCCGAAAGACGCTACAGAAACAGGGAAATATAATAAGAAAGTATATTTTAATGATGCTTCTCTAGATAAACCACAAAGAAGACAACCAACTAAAGTCATACCACTACGAGATAAACCAGGAATTAAGGCAATCATTTGGAATAAACCAATAATAATCGCATCCTTATAAGTTATATCATAGTCTTTTTTCTTACCCTTACTATCTTTAACAATAAATAAGGCAATTGCTGTAATTAGAAGAGCAAATCCTACTTCATAGACATTAGAGAAAGATTCTATCTTATCTTTAAATAATAAACCCATAATACCAACAGGGATAGAACCAACAACAATTAACATACAATACTTAAAGTCATCAGCAAATTTCTTTTTATCTTCTTTCTTACCAAAAAGATATTTAAAGAAACCAGTAATTAGTTTAACAATATCATTCCAGAATATCATTAATATAGCGATAAAAGAACCAAAATTAACAATAACTTCAAAGTTTAAATCATTAAACATATTAGTATTAAATAACTCTCTAAATATTAATAAATGACCACTACTAGAGATAGGTAATGGTTCAGTAATTCCTTGGATAATACCTAGAATTACATATTTTAAAAACTCCATATAATCACCTAGTTAATTATATAATAGATTAGAAAAAATATAAATAGAAATTCTTTTAAAGACACTTGGTTTACTTCTAAAATTTAAGGTGTAAGGATAAAATAGAGTAGTGATATTATGATATTATTAAGTATGTTTTTTATAGCAGTGTTTTTAAGTTTTGTGGTGTTAAATCTCCAAATACTAAATCAAGATTTTCTTTTTCTAGTTTTGCTACAGATTTTTCTATTTTTTCTTTTTCCCATACATCATCTTGATCTGAAAGCATATATAATTCATTTGAAACTTTTTTTAGTAAAAATTCAAAATTTCTTATATATCCAAGATTTTGTTCTTGATAATATATAGTTACATTTTCACGTCTTTCATATCTTTTTAATATTTTTCTTGTTTGGTCTGTTGAACAATCATCTGAAATAATCAAATGTATATTTTTATATGTTTGATTTAAAATACTTTCTATCTGTTGTTTTAAGTACTTTTCACCATTATATGTTGCTAATAAAACATCTACTTGTTTTCTCATTTTTTCTTGCCTCTTCCTTTACTTTTATTTCTCCATCGATTTTTTATGATTATATCATAATATATGTTTTTTTCAATATTTTTTGACAAAACT
>OLGZ01001213.1_pt1 | contig 15489 bp, 18 predicted proteins | sample 1605981 | NCBI WGS metagenome assembly OLGZ01 (sample SAMN03283291) | human gut metagenome | biome: human-associated habitat; material: feces | host: Homo sapiens | place: Peru | collected 2012 | reverse complement strand
ATGTGCAGGAAAAAGAAAAGCTGGAAGATGGTATCAATCAGGCACAGGCAAGGAAACGTATGGTGGAAAAGAGTATAGACGATTTTCTGGAAATTGAAAAGAATCTGGAACAATATCTGGATGATCGTTCCTTTAACCAGAAATTGATTGATGAGCTGGTAGATAAAATTTATGTGAGTTCAAAAGGAATGATTGAAGTAAGGATGAAATGCTCAGATGTGTTTCAGAAGGTAATGGAAATTATGGAGTGATGAAGAGATGAATATAGCATTTTATTTGAGATTATCATTGTCTGACGGAGATCTTGGAAAAAACAATAAAGATGAAAGTAACAGTATAGAGAACCAGAGACTTCTTTTGCAGAGTTTTGTAGAATCTATGGATGAGCTGGATGGAGAAGTCAGGGAGTATATTGATGACGGTTACAGTGGAACGAATTTTAACCGACCCGCCTTTCAGGATATGATAGAAGATGCTAAAAAGGGAAAAGTCGATGTACTGCTTGTAAAGGATTTATCCAGGCTTGGAAGAGATTATATTGGAGTAGGTGATTATCTGGAGCAGATATTCCCTATTATGGGAGTTCGGGTGATTGCAATTAATTCCCAGTACGACAGCAATAATTATATAGGAAAAACAATGGGACTGGAAATGAGCATTAGTAATCTGGTCAATACATTATATAGCAGAGATCTCTCCAAGAAATATAAAAGCTGCATACAGACAAAATGGAAACAGGGAGTATCAACAGGGGGACGAATCCCATTTGGATATAAAAAGGCAGAAAATAAGCAGTGGGAAATTGACGTGGAAGCGGCGAAGATTGTACGTCTGATCTTTGAATTGGCATTAAAAGATTATAATACAGCGATGATTGCCAATGAGCTGAATGAACGGGGATTACCAACACCGGGAAAATTCAGAATCCAGAGAAATGAAGAAATTGCATGGAATCGAAAAGTGACAGACGAAGAGTGGCTTTGGGATACAAGGATTGTATGGATGGTGCTTAGAAATTATGCATATACAGGTGCATTGGTGCAGGGAAAGACCTCCCGTATCCGAGTGGGTGGTTCGGAAACGAGGAGAACGAAAAAACATCAGCAATTTATTACGGAGAATCATCATAAAGGAATTGTAACGCATGAAGAATTTGAACTGGCACAGCTGGTTATCACTAATCAGAAACAAAAGGGATTTGCCAGGGATGCAGGATTTTCATTGAAAGGAAAAATACGTTGCGGAAATTGCGGGTTAAAGATGATGTATAACTATGGAACAGTACCAGTTGTATATTGTGCCCATACAGCAGCGGCAGGAAAGATGTCTACCTGCGATAAAACAAGGTATCCGGCATCAAGAATAGAAAGTATTGTTCTTGCAGCTTTGCGGAAACAGTTAGGAATATTTCAGAATATGGCAAGGATACTGAAGGAAAGTGAAGAGAAAAATAAAATGAATTTGCCGACCATGCAAAGAGACATGGAACGGGAACTGGAAAAATTGAAAGCGGAGCGAATAAGACAGTACGAAGCATATGCGGAAGGTGTGGTAGATCGGGAATCTTATTTAAGAAACAAAAAGGAATTAAATGAAAAAATAGAAAAAGTTCAGACAAAATATGAACAGATACAGGCAGTTACTACTGCAGAAGATGATTTAATGAAAGATGTAAAAACGGTAGAGAAAAATGCAGAAGAAGTAAATATTTTGAAGAGAATGACCAGAAATATAGCAGAGATATTTGTAGAGGAAATCACAATTTACGATTCTGAAAAGATAGAGGTAAAGTTTGTATTTGATGATCTGCTTGTTGATATGGCAAACAGGATTGAGAAAAAGAAAGAGGGTATAGCGTAATGACAATTAAAAATTTTATTACAAAAGGGATTCTTCCATTATTGTTGATCGGAGTAATTACCTGGCTTGGACGGTACATATTTATGGTAGATGGTTCTATTGACTGGTTTCGGTTTATGCTGGTATATGGTGTTCCGATTGGAATACCATATATGTTCATAATCATTCCGGCAAGATGGGATTTATCCGGAACGATTGGAATGGTAGCTTTATGTGCTGCGATAGGAGCTGTATTTGGTTTTATTGTTACGATTGGAATTGGGATACGGGCAGTCTGGTATGTGATTGCATTTCCAGTAAGTAGATTGATACGAAAGGGGAAAAGCGGGATATGAGTACAGGAGAAAATATTAAAAGAATCCGAAACATACGGGGAATGACGCAGAAAGAACTGGGGATTGCGATTGGCATCGGAGAAGAAAGTGCAAGTCCAAGGATGGCACAGTATGAAACTGGAAACAGAACCCCAAGGGAATCAATGCTGAATAAAATGGCAGCAGTGCTTGAGGTAGATCCGAGAAATATTTCAATCCCAACAGGTTATAGGGAAGAAGATATGATATACAGGCTTCTTGCATTAGAAGATTATTTCCCAGAAATGAAGTTGGAGAGAAATTCCCAGACCGGAGATGTTACAATCAACTTGCATAATAAAAAGCTCAATGACTTTTTGTTTACTTGGGGAGTAATACGGGGAAAAAGAGCAAAGGGACTTATTTCAGAGGAAGAATATTTGAACTGGAAATACAAATTGCAGATTGTATAAGGAAAATAAAACCGCAGGCCATGAGACTTGCGGTTTTGTCATTTCTGAATGATGCAGAAATACCGTCATAGAAAAAGTTATTATACTATGACGGTATTATTAATCGGCTTCTTTCTTAAATGAAAATACATCATTGGGTGTGCAGTCAAGAATGTCGCAGAGTTTTTCAATAGTCAGGACCGTAACATTTTGATTTTTACGGAGCTGGTCAAGAGTATGTTTGTCGATGCCTTGATTAATGAGGGCATATTGAGAGATGCTGCGTTTTTTCATGGTTTTCCATAATGGACTATAATCAATCACGGTATCCCCCGCCTTTCTTTAGTTTTGGCATAAAATACCACTGATTTTAATTATAGTTGTCGAATAAAATAAAAAATATGGTGGAAATATTCACCATAAGGGTTATAATCTTAATAAGAGAAATAGTAAAATAAAAGGAAATAAAACGAATACTGTCAAAAGCGGTCGAACGGTGTACATGGGAGGAGTTACATAAGTGAATATTGAAATGTTTTATTATGATGAGCATGAGAAGATGTATAACGAAATGAAAATGGAAATGGAAGAGAGAGATAAGGCATTATCTTCTGAAGAACGGGAGTGGGAACGTCAAAAATCATCACAGGAAGCAAGAGCAATTATGGAAAGGGCAGAGAGAAAACAGAAAGAGGAATATCAGATTGTCAATCCCTTAAAATATCAGAGATTTGTGTATCTTTCAGAACAGGCAATACAGTTTTCAAAGATTTCCGGATGCAATATTAAAGTTCAGACATTCCCCAATATGTCAGGACTTATTAAAATGCAGACAGCGTGTATCTGGCTGCTGAATGATGGTGAATCGGCATTGGAAGATAAGGAAACCATGCAGAGTTTACTTAGAGAAGCGGACTGGGTGTATATGGGAAATAGTGAACGAGATGGAAAGAAGATGCTTGAACTGGAGTTTAGGTTTGAACTGGCTGAAAAATTGAAGAAAACAAATGATTAAAGCTGAAAAGACAGATGTGCTGCGAATATCACATCTGTCTTTTTTACTAAGAATTATAAAACGCAAAGAAGTTCATTCCAGAACTCATCATTTTCTCTTAAAGATGCTTTGTCAGGGGATGAGGCAGAGAAGATCTGAGAAGCAACTTCAAACGCTCTTTTTTTATCATGTTGAGGATTAAAAAATTCATTCCAAGTGAAGTATACGCATTGAAGTTGATCCATGTACTCATGTCCATCATTGGCAATTTCAATCATTTTGTCAATAAAATCTTTTTCTGTAAGGTTCATAATAGTGTCCTCCTAAGAATTATTTTTATTACGCATACAATCTTTGGTGAGCTGGGCAGATTTAAAAATCCATTCCAACTCCTGTGGTGAGCAATCAGACAACAAATTCAACAAGTTTTGATAAGTTGGATTTGTGAAAGAAGGACTGTGAAAAGTATCAGAAGATGATACAGGGGTTTTGTGAATATCTGTATTATCGTCAAGTAACTGATTCTCTAATTCCGTAAGTGCCTGATTATATTCAGCTTCTTCTGTATTAGCCATTTGCTCTAAGAATGTGACATAGGCAGAGAGCTTTTCATTAATCAAGGGATTCTGGAATGAAATATTGAGAGTATCTGGAATAATATTCCCCTGTGCGTTTTTTTCTGAATTAAATTGTAAGTCAAGCTGTTCATTCATTTTGAAGATCAGTGATAGCAAATCGGACATAGTGCGAATATCAAAATCAGTAAATATATTTACACTAATACCTAAAGCGTCAGCAATTTTTAAGAGCTGCTCATATTTGGGGTTGCGTTCATTGGCTTCATATTTACGAAGTGTACTATGGCTTATTTCTGCATCTTGTGCAAGCTGTTCCTGAGTTATGCCGTGAGCCAGACGAAAATATTTAATTTTTTCTCCTGTATTCATAAATAAAATCCTCCATAGCAAGAGTATAACACATCCTTTAATAAAGTGACACAAAAGTTTCTAAAAAAATATTGACAGATACAAATGTGTCATATATAATGATGACAAGGTACAAAAGTAACATTTAACTGACATGAGAGATACAAAAGTATAAGATAAGGTATACTTAACTGTCACAAAATAAAGGATAAAATGCTCCAGAAAATCTGTCAGTTAAAGTTAAGTGACACTTAGGTATAGACTTGTGAAAGAAAGGATGAACTGATATGGCAGAGATTATTTTAGGAATTGATCATGGAAACGGAAATATGAAGGGAAGCAATGTAGATTTCCCATGTGGACTGGTTAGATATACTTCTGAGCCGGGAAGATTTATGAATGAGGATATTCTTGAATATCAGGGAACATTTTATACATTGTCAGAAACCCGGATGCCATTTAAAGCAGATAAGACGGTGGATGAGGATTATTTTATCCTTACATTATTTGCACTGGCATTGGAAGCAAAGAGCAGGGGTATCACATTAACCGGAAAAGATATTGTACTTGGTGTTGGATTGCCGCCAGCAGACTTTAGCCAGCAGGCTCCGGGATTTAAGAAATACTTTATGGAACATGCTAAACATGGAATTTCTTTTAAATTCAACGGAAAATCAGTCAGCTGTTATTTAAAAGATACCTTTGTAAGTCCTCAAAATTTTGCAGCGGTTATGTGCTATAAGGCAAGTCTGTTTAAACAGTATCGAACAGTAAACTGTATTGATATTGGAGATGGAACCGTCGATTTATTGGTGATCCGAAAAGGACAACCAGATTTATCTGTCAGAGTCAGTGATCGCTCCGGTATGGCAATTCTTCGATCAGAGATTGCCAATGTGATTCAGCAGAACTTTGGTATTCATCTGGAATCATCTGATGTAGAGCAGGTATTGATGCAGGAAGCAACGATTTTGGATGAAGAAGTAATCCAGGAGATTCAGAAAATGGCAGAGGACTGGATGCAGAGAATTATAAATAAACTTCATGCATATGTACCAGACTTCCGAACTAATCCGGCAGTGTTCCTTGGTGGAGGAAGCCTGTTATTGAAACCACAGATTGAAAAATCTAAGGATTTCAAGTACATAGAGTTTATCGAAGATGTTCGGGCCAATGCTATTGGATATGAAAAACTGACAGCTATGCGTCTCCAGAAAAGGTAGGAGGTGCGTCAATGGGACAGATACGAGTAGTATTGATATTTAATGAAGATAATGAACGGCAGAAAGAAATTGGAGAATACTTAAAATCTCAGAAAAGGTGCAAGACAGCACTGATTACAGAACTGGTATATGCCTGGCTGCATAAAGAAAACGGAGCTGTTTCTTCCTATAATAATGTAAATGTCAGCGTGGAGGAATTGAAGCAACAGTTATTACAGGATAAAGGGTTCTTACAGCAGATACGAGAGAGCGTGAATATTGAGGTGGATTCGGAGAAAATACAGCAAGAAGAAAAAGAGGATGGACTGGATATGGATGAGGGGATGATGATGGCAGGATTGTCGATGTTTGAGAATAGTTTATAGAATAGGCTTTTAAAATATGGCAGTATTGTATATAAAAAATATACAGTGCTGCTTTTTTATGTTAATATAACTGAAAAGACAAGTTTTATGGATGGTATAGAAATAAAAAACAAATATTATGGGGGAAAGATTATGATTAAATATCCATTATATGTTACATTAGATACGAATATTTTTGATGCTAATAAGTTAGACTTCGGTAAAGAGAGTACATTAGGCTTGCTTGTTAATTATGTTGAAGCTGGAAAGATAAAAATTGTATTGAGTAATATTGTTATTAAAGAAGTTGAAAAGCATGTTATAAAATCAAGTGATAGTATATGCTCAGCGTTTCGAGAACTACGAAAAAAAGCGTTAAGTATTGCTTCAGAAGGGCTTTTGGAACAAGTTGGAATAAAACTTGACGCATTGTTTCTAAATAAGATAGAGTATCAAGAAAAGTGTTTAGGTGTTTGGAATAAATTTTTGGAAAGTTTAAAGCCTGAGATTATGGATTTGTCATTAGTAGATTTAAAGGGGATAGTTGATGATTACTTTGAGTTTAATCCCCCATTTGAAAATAGTGAGAAAAAAAGAAAAGAATTTCCAGATGCGTTTATTGCAAATCAAATTCGAGAAAGATTCGGAAAAGATGAAATAATTGCTATAATAAGCAATGATAAGGGATTCAAGAAGGCTTGCGGTTGTTCGGAAAATCATGTTTTTTTTGCATCATTAGGCGAATTATATAATACAATGAATCGTCAAGAGAAAGAATATAAGACAGTTCTTCGAGAAATTAATTCTTTGATTGCGAACTATACTTTTGAAATTCGAGATGCTATAAAAAATGAGGAATACGTTGAAGTTCATGGCTTGTCATATGACAAGGATGGCATAGAAAGTGGATTTAATTATACTGATTTTGAGGTTACATCTATAAAAAATATTAGTTGTCATGTAAAGACTATTGATGAAATTACAGATGAAATTGCGTTGGCTACGTTGGTATGTACTGCGGATGTAGAAGTGGAGTGTTCTTATGAGGATTATGATAATGCCGCATGGGATTCTGAAACAAAAACTTTTTATTTTTTAGAAACTAGAATAAATGTTGAAAAGCATTCAGCAAGATTTGGAATAAGAGTTGAATTAGACCGCAGTGAAAGTGAGCTAAGAATTATCCCATTTAAAGTGATTTTAAATGGAGATACATTGTATGAACGTTTTGAAGTGAGAGAAGATGAGGAACTTTATGATGAAATGGATATAATAAATCAGGATAGAGAAGATTTAGGATTATGTTCATTAGATAAGTATGCCGATTATTTAGAGGATGATTTAGTAGACTCATTGTTTATGAATGATATTGTTGAAAAATTTGAAAAAATTAATGAATTATATCAAGAATATGATACTATAGCAGCAGTGTATGATGAATTATTGTCAGTTATTAAAGATACAGAATCAAAGGATATTGTGAAGCAACTGACATTAAATTTAAAAGATATTACAGGATTTCCAGTTCCGGCTGATATAAATGATATAACTGCTCAAGAAAAGGATGAAATTATTTACTGGGTGGATCAATCATATGAAAGATTGTATAAACTTAGTGAACAAAAAGGTCTGCCAGATAATTTTAAATATGGAGATACAATAGAAATACAAAATGGTTTAGAAAAGTATCAGTTTAATATTGGAGAGTTTTCAGGCATAGCGACGGCTGGAGATCAAGAAGATATTGATTTATCAATAAAAAATAAAGACGGAGAAATAATAGGAAAAGGACGTGTAAGTCTTACAGTAGGATATATTGATTTTGATGAAGATGGATGTGCTGGTAACGGAATAGATGACAGTATAGAATACTGTTATGAAGATATTGTAAAAGCATTAGAAAATATCGCAGAACTGATCGAACAAGATATTAAAAATGAAGGGAATATTACAAAAAAAATTGAAAAAGTAATAACCACAGAATAAAATAATAAGAAATTGAAAAAAGAGAACAATGGGCGTAGAGGATATGAAAATTCCATCTACGCTCTTTGTGTTTTGGCTATTTTTCATCAAGACCGCAACACCGCAAGATCGCAATGTTGCAAAATAAAACTGCCGGATTCATCATTTCCGACAGTTATTCGTTATGTGTATCATCATCTGTGAAAGTTAAAATGTCATTTGGGGTACAAGATAAGATTCGGCAAAGTTTTTCGATAGTAGATGCGGTGATATTCTGGTTATTTCGGAGTTGCTGCATAGTTCGGTAGTCGATGCCATTGTTGACGAGATAATATTGAGATATATTCCGTTTTTCCATTGTTACCCATAATGGACTATAATCAATCACATTGTTCCCGCCCTTCTAAAGTATTTCCTGATTGTTTAATTATAAGTAGGGGAAAATGCAAAAATATAGTGAATAAATTCACTAGATACTATATAATTGAGAGGATAACCAAAAGAGAAATCAGCATTTATGGATTAAGAATAGTATAGAGCATTGTGGCCTAGAAATTTGGCTGGTTCTCGAAAGAGGAACCGCAGTTCCCCAAACGAGAACTATAAATTGATAGAATATACTAAAATACTGTAACATCACAAATTTTCATAGTGCATAGAAAGGTAAGATGCACATGATGGAATCATTAGGAAATAGATTAAGGCAATTAAGACAAAACAATCGCTTGCGGCAGGATCAGGTAGCAAGTCTGGTTGGAGTAAATAAAAATACAATGTGTTCCTATGAAAATGATGTCAGACAACCTTCTTATGAAATTTTGGTCAGATTAGCTACTATTTACAGAGTGAGTACCGACTATCTGCTTGGGTGTGAAAGTAAAAGAACAGTTGATGTATCTGGTCTTACCCCAAAAGAAATACAGACAATTACAGAATTGGTTGCAGATATGACGGAGAAAAATAAGAAGCTGGAAGGGTTATAGATGGCTCAAAGTGAAAAGGAACAAGATGATTATAGAATTACATATTACAATGCAGTGTCATCAAAGGCAGTTGATTGGTTATGGTATCCATATATTCCCTATGGAAAGATAACAATATTGCAAGGTGATCCTGGAGAGGGAAAATCTACAATGATGATGCAGCTTGCAGCACTTATTACGAATGGAAAAGCTATGCCGGATGGAAGTGGAGATAAGATACCAGGAAATGTAATTTATCAGGCCGCAGAAGATGGAATTGAAGATACAATTAAGCCACGATTGGAAGCGGCAGGTGCAGATTGTAGTCGAATTGCATTTCTGGAACAGTCTGATGAAGAACCCATTTTACTAAATGATGCAAGGCTGGCACAAGCGATTGAGGGGATAAAGGCAAAATTATTAGTTGTTGACCCACTTCAAGCATATTTGGGGGTAGATAGTAAAATACAGCGTTCAAATTCAGCACGTTCCGTTCTTAAAAATCTCGCAAAGGTTGCAGAACGGACAGGGTGTGCAGTTGTATTGATTGGACATATGAATAAAAGCAATCGTGCCAAAGGCATATACAGAGGACTTGGAAGTATAGATATAGCTGCAGTAGCAAGAAGTGTTTTATTGGTTGGAAGGGATAGAAGTATTCCATATTATCGTGTAATGCTTCAGATAAAAAACAATCTGGCACCAGAGGGAAAGGCGTATGTTTTTGAACTAAATCCAGATTATGGATTTAGGTGGATAGGGCAGGAAGAATATGAGGTAGAAGATCTTCTGGTTCATAAAACTAAAACAGAAAGCAAACTGGACAAGGCAAAGGATTATCTGCGATTGTTATTGAATGGAACAGATATGGCATGTGCTGATATACTGGATAAAATGCGTGCAAATGGAATTGGAAAGCGTACTGTGGAACAGGCAAAAAAAGATATGGGAATCATATCTTATAAGTTGGGAGATAAATGGTATTGGCAGTTAAATGGGAGTGATGCATCAGGTGAACGGATATGAAAAAGAAATAAACAGTCGGGAAGAACAAAAGAATAAGATTCGTGCAAGATATAGAGGTGTAGACCGTAGCGAATTGGAGTTTATTCCGGCAAAACAAAAAGAAAAGTTGTTTGAAGAGACAGGAACAAAGAGAGTTTGTGCCTATTGCCGTGTTTCTACTGATGATGTTAACCAGACTTCTTCTTATGAGCTGCAGAAGAACCATTATGAAGATATGATTAAAGAACATCAGGGATGGGAGTTGGTAGGAATTTATGCGGATGAGGGAATATCCGGTACATCTTTAAAGCATAGAGATGAGTTCAATCGGATGATAGAAGATTGTAAAGCAGGAAAAATAGATTTGATTGTTACCAAAAGTGTTTCCAGATTTGCTAGAAACATAGTGGACTGCATTGCGAAAGTTCGTGAACTTGCAAATATGATACCACAAGTAGGTGTATTTTTTGAAACGGAGCATATCTACACCTTGGATAATACCAGTGAAATGATGCTGGCGGTATTATCCGCAGCGGCACAGGAAGAATCTCATACGAAAAGTGAGATTATGAATATTTCCATAGAGCAGCGTTTTTCAAGAGGAATATTTCTTACACCGAAATTATTGGGATATGATGTGGATGAGGACGGAAATCTGGTGATTAATGAAGAAGAAGCCAAAACAGTACGTCTATGTTATTACCTGTTTTTGAATGGTTTTCCAACAACAGAAATAGCAGAAGTATTAATGCAGCTGAAGCGGAAAACTAAACTTGGAAATACCAAATGGTCAAGTGGCACGATAGTAAGTTTATTGAGAAATGAGAGATATTGTGGAGATATACTTTCCAGAAAGACATTTACACCTAATTATCTTGACCATAAATCAAAAAAGAACCGGCATGATCGGAACCAGTATCGGCAAACAGATCATCATGAGGCTATTGTTGACAGGGATATTTACAATGCAGCACAGAAGATGCTGACAGCAACGAAATATGCGAAAAAAGGATTTCCATTTCCAAATCTCAAGGTAGTAGATGGTGGAGCATTAAAAGGTTTTGTGTCGGTTAATCGGTCTTGGACGGGGTTTACAGGAGAAGATTACAAAAAGGCAAGTCAAAGTGTGTATTCTGATCAGAATGATACTCAGAATATTGAAGAATCCAAAGAGGAAAGGAAAGAGGGAGGATTTGATTTATCCGGATATGAGATTGTACGGGCACAGTTTTTTTCTACAAGGATGAATCCGGCGATGACAATCTCAGAAGGGCAGATTACCTTTAATACTGCCTGTTTGAAGAAATTTGAAAATGTAGAATATGTAGAAATCCTTTTTAATTCAATAGAAAAGTGTATTGCTGTACGACCATGCGATAAGGATAATATCAATGCAGTAAAGTGGGGAACGATACGAAATGGAAAATGGGCAGTTCTTCCTAAAAGCTGCAAAGGATTTTCAGAACCATTATTTGAATTAATGGACTGGAATGATGAGTGCAAATACCGTTTTAGAGGTCAATATTCAAAGGAAGATAACGAACAGATCTTATTGTTTGATTTGGAAGAACCAGAAGTGATTAAGCAGGAGATAATTCAAAGGGACTTACCTGATGCAGATATGACTGAAGCGGAAGAGAATACAGTAGATACATCTGAAAATAAAACGAAGAAAATTGTCAGAACACTTTTCCCGAAACAGTGGCAGAATCATTTTGGTTGTAGTTCGGAAGATGTTGTTCTTTTACATAGAGTTAAATATTGTGGAAATTGGGATGTGCTGCGTCCTGCCAAAATAGTAGAAGGCATGGGACTTATATCAGAAAATCTATTAGAAAAGCTGAATAATGAAGCACATAGCATGATTGAGAAAATGGGGTGTGCAGTATGAGTGAAACAATGATGAGTCAGGCTAACGAGAATACGGAAAATGTAGATCAGAAAGCACTGGAACTGGCACAGGATTTTAGCTATGATGGTTACCAGGTTGTCAGAAGAGAGCTTTTTGCACATTTACGGGAACCGGCGGTTGTAATTCGGAGAGACAGTGTAACATTTAATACTGCCTGCATTGCCGGTCTGGAGGATGCAGTTTACATACAGATTCTTGTGAATCAGGATAATAAAAGAATGGTAGTGCGTAAATGTGAAGAAAATGATAAAGATGCTTTGCGTTGGTGCATTGAGAAACCAGACAAAAGAAAGAGCAGGAAAATGTCAAATAAACTGTTCTCAGCTATGATGTATGATATGATGGGCTGGGATATGGATTGTAGATATAAGATTTTGGGATATAAAATAACCCATGAGGATGAAACTATGTATATCTTTGATTTGACAGAAACAGAGATATTTATGGATACAAAAAGAAAGAAAAAAGTTAAAGCAGAAGCAGCAGAAAAGAATGAAGCGGTAGCAGCAACAACAAATCAGACATCAGAGCAGAAAGCAGAAGAAGTAACAGCAAAGGTGGCTAGGAAATTGAATAGGATACCATTTTACCCGAAGGATTGGCAAAATTCTTTCGGCTTACCAGTAGCAGAACATAAAAAGGCATTGGAAACTAATCTGGCAGATGGTTATATTGAATTTTCTTCAACAAGGTAATAAGAAAAATGCACTCATTTAGAAGGGAGGAGTGCAGATGCCAAAAAATATAACAAATATTACAGGGGTATCTCTGTGCCAAAAAACAGGAATAATACGAATATTTCGGTCAACGATAAAAGAATTAGGTGATCCGAAGTATATTCGCTTCTTATTTAATCCGGAGAAAAGAACTTTGGCAGTTCAGGCAACCAGTAGAAAGGAAGCGGAGTGCTTTCGTGTGCCTAAATATAATTCAAAGGACTGGGATTTTAAAATATGTAGCGTTCAAATGCTGAGAATGATCTGGAAAGTATGCGGATGGAATGAAAATGACACATATCGGGCAGCAGGAATACATTATCCAGAATATAATCTGGTGGAATTTGACTTAAATCAGGCTGATATAGTGCAATTCGGGCAAATAGAATAGAGATAAGAGTGAAAAACGTGGGACTTCTGAGAAATCGGAAGTTCTTTTTTTATGCCTATTTTGAGGGTGCTTTGATGATTCTGTGCTTTATGAGCTATTTTTGAAAAAAAGTTGTTCCTATATTGACATTAGCAGGAACAAGACCGCCTCTCATCTCTGAGGTGGAGCAGTACGATATGCACCACAAGAGCCGACTTGCTACAAAGCCTGGAATCACCGGAATGTGGCAGGTGAGTGGCCGTAGTGACATAACTGACTTCGAGGAGGTCGTGAGACTGGATACGGAGTATATAGAGAATTCTTCATTCTGTCAGCAATATGGATCGTGCTGGCATTGAGACGATGCTGATGAACTATTATCGATATATGGATAAGTCAAAAGTCCAGTTTGATTTCTTGTGTAACAAGAAAAAGCCGGGAGCATATGATGATGAAATCAAGTCTATGGGTGGAAGAATTTACCATACACCAGGACTGAATCCAGCGAAGTATCCTGAATACCTCAAGTTTATGGGAAAATTATTCCATGAGCATCCGGAATATAAAATTGTTGAAGCGCATAATGGGGCGCTTGGTGTGTATGCACTTCATGCTGCCAAAGTGAGCAAAATCCCCGTGCGCATTTTTCATGCTCACGGGGCAAGTATAACAAAGGATTGGAAATTACCGATTACAAAGTTATATGAATCAGAACTTGATGAAGATTGCCATGCCAATATGAGAGAAATTGATTGGTCAAGGGGCGGCCCTTATGTGTGGAGGAAAGAGGACTTTGAAGAATTAATTGCTAGTGACTGTATGTTTGCCAGAAAATTTGATGAGAAAATAGATTCAGAGATAATTGATTTTTTGTATAAAAGAATTTTGACGAGGGATAATTATAATAATGAAAAATAAATTCATTGGCGTTAATGCATTACTTAACGCAATCAAAACTATTTTTTGATTTCAAAGAAATATTCTGGAAATTCAAGAGCGGAACTCGAAAGTGAAAAAGACAAAATGCCATAGTTGCTTTTAATAATTATTTTTGGAATAAGTTACATAATGTCAATCGTGTAGAGATAATCGGATGGTCTGCGGGAGAAGTTGATTTGCCATATCTGAGGAAGATCAGGGATCTGGAGCAGGTTTTTCTGATCCGTATGATATCTGAATAATGCAGAATCATTGGTCTTGAAAGTTTTGTTTAAAAGCATATCAATACCAAGTTTGCTTACGAATTCTTTGATAAGAAGCAAGCCTGCATCGGAGGATAAATCGCCTCCATCGAAATTAATTTTAGTCTGTCTATTGCTTTCAAGAGATAAGGTGTTTACAATACTCATAAAGGGCTCCTTTGTTGGTATTTATTTTGATTAGACACCTTAATTTTACCACAATTGGACGCTCTTTTTTCATTCACTTAATAAGTGAAAAGCAATATTCAGTTAAAATATAGAAACTATGTGGCTTTCAGCCACTTTCACGGCAAAGCCGTGAATAATTTAGGTTTGATTATATAGTGGTGGATGAATTTCACCATTCGGTAAATAATCAATATAGAAGAATCGTTGAATATTTCAAATCAGAATTCCTGTTAGGGCTTACTGCCACACCGGAACGTATGGATGGCAAAAATATATATGAGATATGCGATTATAACGTTCCTTATGAGATTTCTTTGAAGTCAGCCATCAATAAAGGAATGCTGGTTCCATTTCATTATTATGGAATATATGACAATACGGATTATTCTGGAATTCATATAGTGCGCGGCAAGTATGATGAAAAAGAACTGAATGAAACTTATATAGGTAATGTATATAGACACGATCTTATTTACAAATATTACCGTAAATATGGTTCAAAGCGTGCTCTGGGATTTTGCTGTTCCAGAGAGCATGCAGAGGAAATGGCGCAGGAATTCTGTAAGAGGGGAATACCATCGGTTGCTGTTTACAGTAATTCAAACAGTGAATATGCTGAGGAGAGATCAGTGGCTATAAAGAAATTGACTGATGGGGAAATACGTGTGATTTTCTCCGTGGATATGTTCAATGAGGGTGTTGACATACCTTCTGTAGATATGGTTATGTTTCTTAGACCTACCGAGTCACCAATTGTATTTTTGCAGCAGCTTGGACGAGGACTTAGAAAAAGCAAAGGAAAGGAATATTTGAACGTACTTGACTTCATAGGCAATTATGAAAAGGCGGGCAGTGTTCGATATCTGCTTACAGGCAGTTCCAAATTAGAACGAGGATCATACGATCCGGCAGACCAATCAGATTTTCCAGATGATTGTCAGATAGATTTTGATATGAGACTTATAGATCTTTTTTCTGAGATGGATAAGAAACGATTGAAGCTGAAAGATAAGATCGTAAATGAATATTTCAGAGTTAAAGATCTGATTGAAAAGGCACCGTCAAGACTGTAGTATTTATTGTGCCCCATAGAAGCA
>OLGZ01001212.1_pt1 | contig 15495 bp, 15 predicted proteins | sample 1605981 | NCBI WGS metagenome assembly OLGZ01 (sample SAMN03283291) | human gut metagenome | biome: human-associated habitat; material: feces | host: Homo sapiens | place: Peru | collected 2012 | reverse complement strand
GAAAACCAAGAAATCAACAGTGCTATTTCTTATCTGTAATTCTTTGCTCATAAAAGTGTTCCTTTCTCTATTCTCATGAACGTCTTCTTTACATCTTATCGACTCCACATGTTTTAGTCCTATTCAAGACTCGCCGCCTCTATCAGGTGGCGAGTCTTTTTGGGGTAGGCGAGTTATTTGTTTTCTAATAGATTGTAATTGTATACTAGGATAAAATAATTATCACTTTCTATTTCTTTTATTGGTTCTACATAGTTTTCACTATATTTATAGGTGACATATTCATCAGCATTCAATAATAAGAAATATTCCTTATAGGAATTGTCCTTATACCAGTTTATGTTGGTCTGGTATGCTCTAGGTGATACGCCTGACTCGTTTACATTGATACATCTGACCTTTACGTCATTGTCGGATAATAATGTGATACTATTTGCATTCCAGAAGGTTCCATAGCCATATTGAAGATTATTTTTTTCTAATGTATCTATAACATTTTCTAATGCCTGGTTACTTTCTGACCGGGTATTATTAATTTTTAATATACCAATTGTGGAAATAATCATTAATATTTCTATCGGAATTACTATAATTGCAAACATTCTATGATACTGCTTTTTATCATATATCCATTTTGCAAACATAATACATAAAATAACAGATGTCCCTACAATTGGAGATAATCGCCAACAGGCTGTATTTAAACTTCCAAATACCCAGCCTAATAAAATCAGTGCCGTCATAAATGAATGTGTTAATATCATAAGCTTATAGGCTATAGTTTCAAATTTGTTATACATTATTGTCATTATAATAGGAACAATCAAAACTACTAAGGAGCATATTATTTTTAACAGCTCTATAATACCCTCGCAAGAATATATTAACATTCCGCTTCCAGCCTCTACGCCGAATAATGTAAACCATTGCGGAACAAAGCTTAGAAAATTATCCAGCCACTTACTTTGCTTAGAAAATTCCGAATATCCTTCCTGATAGCCTGCTACTATGTTTCCATTTGCTATTTTCCCTAACAGCATACCTACAATAATAGCTAATATTAAAGCTAAAATTATTTTATATTTCTTTTCATTTTTTTTGCCGGAAAAAGGTGTTTTTACATCAAAAAATATATTTGCCATAAATGCTGCCAATACCGGTAAGCCATATATAGTAAGGGCTTGTATACCGTTCATTGAGCATAGTACTGTCCAGATTAAAAGTAATATCATATATTTCTTTTTTGATTTTTCACAATTAAGCACTCTTAGTACAAGACCTAATCCTACCATAACAAAAAGTAGTCCCAGACTATAATATATTATGTGGCACCAGAATATTTCTCTTAGCTTTTCGCTTATGGAAACTATTAAAAACAGTGCTGAAACTCCAAAAACACTCCATTTATAGCTAAAGTTCATAGACCTTAGCAAAAAGGCAAGTGCCAGGCCAAAGCATATTGCAAATAACACCATACCACATAGCTGTGCTGTCATACTGACACCAAATATTGCTACAAACGGAACCATTAAAAGCTGTCCACCAAAAGGCAGCAGGCAGGCGTAATAAAAGTCGCTGTTCATAAGAGCCTTTCCATCTAAAACAGCCTCTGCCCAGGTAATAGTATCTGTACAGTCGGCATGATAATAGCCCTTTGAAATAAAAATAATATAAAAAAATACAATTCCAATAGATACTGCTCCCATCAGGGATACTGCTACTTTTACTGCCTTGTTATTTTTGCTCATGATATTCCCCCTCTGTATTTACATTCCATATGTTAGACTTGTCCTTTCTGTCCTTTATGATGTTGTCTACAGCCTCAAAAGAAGTAACCATTGAATGGTCCATATTGTTATATCTATGCTGACCGTTTCTGCCTACACAATACAAATTGTCATAGGTATTTAAATAATCTACTAATTCATCTATCTGGTCATAGGTATCAAAATATGCCGGATATGCTTTTTTAACCTTTTCCCTGTGTGCATCAAGGACAGCCTTTTCATCTGAAATAATACCCATTTTAACAAGCTCCTGACTTGCAAACCTTATACATTCTTCATCTGACATATTGTAAAAATCGTCACCCTCATTGCAGAAATACTCTAAGCCTATCCATACCTTATGGTCTATGTCCTTTACAAGATATGGCGACCAGTTATTAAATATCTGGATTCTTCCAAGCTTTACATCAACGTCCTGTACATAAATCCAGCAATCCGGAACAATGTTGTTAATAGTTTTTATATTTGTCTGATTCTTAAGATTAAGCTTATCCACCAATAAGCCTACTGTAACAAAATCTCTGTATGGAAGTCCCTTTGCAATAGCAGCAATATTTTCCGGAACGCTATTCATCCCTGCTGTTAAATCCTTAAGTGGCATTGAGGAAATGAAAATATCACCCTCAAGCTCTACCTGCTCTCCGGCCTTCTCATAAACCACACTCCGGATTTTTCCGTCTGAATTGTTTATTTTTACAACCTTTGCATTTTTAATAATGCTTCCACCCATATTTTCCACTTTGCCTGCTGCTACCTCCCAAAGCTGTCCCGGACCATACTTTGGATAATAAAATTCCTCAATAAGAGAGGTTTCCACCTTTTTATTTTGGGAATTTTTCTTAAATATTTTTGAAAATACATCCTTTATAATTGCGACTATTGAAAGTCCCTTAACTCTTTGAGCCCCCCAGTCTGCTGATATTTCTCTAGGGTGGCGTCCCCACAGCTTTTCTGTGTAGCCCTCAAAAAACATAGAGTACAATTTTCTTCCAAATCTATTTATGTAGAAATTTTCTAAGGAGGTTTCTTTTTTCTTAAACACACACGCCTTTAGATAGCTAAAGCCTGCACATATAGTTGTAAAGAAGCCCATATTTTTTATAGTTTCCCACTTTAAGCTAATAGGATAATCAAAGAATTTTTTCTTATAGTATATTCTGGACACCCTATTTCTAATAAGCATTACCTCATCGTCCTTTTCCGGGTCCGGTCCGTTTTCAGCTAATGCTTTTTTTCTTCCTAATATTTTGTCATCATAGGCATCTGCACCCTGAGTAGGCATAATTCCAGCCCACCACTTCGTAACATTATCATCCTTGGAGAAAAATCTGTGTCCTCCTATATCCATACGATTTCCATTGTGCCTTACAGTTCTTGAAATGCCTCCTATCTCATTACTTTCCTCTAATATAATAATTTCATATTCATCCTTAGTATTTTTCAAAAGTTGAAATGCCGCAGTAATACCTGCCGGGCCAGCTCCAATAATAACTACTTTTTTCATAATAATCTCCAATCTATTTTTTTCTATACAAAGTAATTTTTCTAGCTACAAAATTCCAAACTAAAACTATAATAGTCGCTATAACTTTTGAAACCATAAAATACAAGCCTGCAATCTCTGTAAGCACATACATTATTATTTCAGTAAATCCTAAGCCTATTACGCCTATAATTCCATAGACCAGAAATTCTATCTTTCCGTTTACGCTGCTGTTCTCAAAAACCAGCAGCTTGGATAGTCCATAATTAACGGCAAGACCTATAACAAAAGCAAATATTACGGATATTAAATAGTTTACACCAATAGTTGTAATTAAGAAAAGACTCCCTCCGTCTGCCAAAAATGCAACTCCCCCAACAAATATGTATCTAAAAAATTGTATAAAGGTATTGCTGCTTTTTGTTATAAACAGACTTTTGAAGTCTAACTTAAATATATAATCAAATAGTTCTTTCATATAGTTCTCCTCATAGCTTCATAATTAAAATTATATATAATTATTCATACTCTTTCAAGCCAATTTTCACGATATTAAACTGTTGTTTACACCTAATACAGTCTATAGGTTTTATCTTATTAATCTTTCGTAATGGTGGTATACTTGAAATCATTACTAATGATATACAACACAAAATTATTGCTGACATAAAAAGCAGTATCCATTACTCAAATTTTTATGAGGTCTTTTAGATTTTCTGTTGCTCAAACCACTATGAGGTTATTTGGATTTTCCGTCACTCAAACCCCTATGCCTTCATATATTTTGTATAAACTAAATCAACGGTCTTATCTACCTGCTCTATCAAAGGACCGTGCACCTCATCCTGATACACCAAATCTTAATCAGATTTTCCAAAAAAGCCGATTTTGATATAAGAACCTGTTACCCACTTCTCTGGATCTTTATAAGCATCCTGCTTTAAATCAGATACTGACAGTTTTGGCAGAGGCACACCATCCCATGTTCTTCCCTGCGTTTTTAACAAAGCTCTTTCTAATTCCTTTCCGGTAATTTCACGCATGGTACTTCCGGAACAATAATAATGTCATCTTATAGAATCGTCTACGCAGTCTTTCATTAACGCTTTAAATGTTTCTTGTTGACATTATGAATTTATCGTACTAACCTAAACTCGTAGAATATATTTCAATAAATGTAATGTTTCGAAAACTTTTGGTTCCGATTATAATAGAGCAGCTTTTAGCATCTCTCATTGGAACCTGCCAGTGCAAATCTCTGCTTTGAGACGGTTCCCTTTATCACAATTACCAGGCCAATCTGTTTGGTACCATTCTTCATTATTCACAATTCTGTATAAATAAAAAACAACTCATGTGGGATTGGGGATATGCCTCACTCATTATTGGAATAAGAAAATAACTGCAAAGGAGATTTTTACTATGAAAGAAATAATTTTAGGAAATCACATACGAAAGGTTCCTTCAGTTGCAGTTGGATGCATGCGCCTTTCTGAAAAATCGAAGGATGAGATGAATCGTTTTATTCATGCAGCTCTGGAACAAGGTGCATATCTCTTTGATCACGCGGATATCTACGGTGATGGTATGAGCGAGAGCATATTCGGCGAAGCGTTCGCAGATGATTCATCCATAAAGCGTGAAGATATTTTTCTTCAGTCAAAATGTGGCATCCGCCAAGGCTTCTATGATCTCTCAAAGGAGCACATTCTGAAATCTGTCGATGGCATTTTACAAAGGCTCCATACAGATTATCTTGATCTTTTGCTTCTTCACCGTCCGGATGCACTCGTAGAACCGGAAGATGTTGCTGCTGCATTTGATGTTCTTTATGAAAGCGGAAAGGTTCGCCATTTTGGAGTTTCAAACCATAAGCCGATACAGATTGAACTGCTGCAGAAATATATCCGCCAACCACTCGTTGTCAATCAGGTTCAGTTCAGCATCCCTGTTTCCAATCTTGTTGCAAATGGCATGGAAGTCAATATGGAAACCCCAGGTTCAATCGATCACGATGGAAGTCTGCTCGACTACTGCCGCCTCCACAATATCACTCTCCAGGCATGGTCTCCGTTTCAGATGCCGGCATGGAAAGGCTGCTTTCTCGGAAGCGACGAATACCCTGAACTGAATAAAAAACTTCATGTGATTGCCGAAAAATATAATGTCAGCGATACTACTATTGCGGCTGCGTGGATTTTACGTCATCCGGCAAATATGCAGATTGTTACCGGCACTGCAAGTGAAAGCCGCCTGAAAGAAATTATCGCGGCGTGCGATATTACTCTGACTCGTGAGGAATGGTATGAGCTGTACCTGGCGGCAGGTCATCTGCTTCCGTAGGGATTATTGATTACCGGCATTATTTTCAAAATGCCGGTAATCCTTAGAATTAGCAAGTTGTACAAAAGAATCTTCTCTTTTACGAAGTCTGGTCTCATAAACGAGATAAAGGTTCTGGCAGATGCAGCAAGTGTTACACCAACACCAGAACCACCAGATGGAAATCCATTACTTGAAGCAGCCGGAATATCTTACAACCATACAGAAGTATCTGATACAGGTACTTCCTCAACAAATGCTATAGCATCAAATCTTCCATATGGTCCAACTCCATTAACCAAAATAAGACATCTGCCAAAATAATACAGATGCCTCAAAGAAAGATAATTTAATACAAACCTATACTGATTTGCCACCGAAACGATGTGATACAGAGTAGTTGCTATTAGTATCAAATTAGTAGCAGGGCAAAAGAAAAAGTCTCGGAATCCGCTTGTTTGGGGTTCCAAGACTTGTGGTTTCTATTCAAACTCCCCGCAGAGAAACTTATTATCCCTGTTAAAGCTTGATTTCTAGAGCTTTTAATGGCGATTATTCCGCCTTTTATCACAATTATTTTATGTTTTCAAAAATTTAGGTATCATATGGGTATCATCTATACACATTTCTCAAATCATGTTAACACTTACAATTTCAACAAATCTGAAAATATTTTTCTCCTAGCTGTATTAGATTTATTTGTAAATGACACTTCATTATACCAATCTATTAACGAACTTTTTTGTTTATCTGATAATTCATCTTTATGAAATACAAAATAACCAATAAGATAGTTCACATAATCGGAGCGATTATACTTTTTAAGATTGTTGTCTTCAATGAATTCCAACGCCCTGTCTAATGCCTTTAAAGTTATATTGAAACATTCTTGCAATTTTTCAGGTGCAAGATTACAAAGCTGATTCTCTTTAGTATCTGACGAAATTGGTGCAAAATTGTTAGAATGTTTGTCTGAATTCAGTAATTCATATGCAGGATTTAAAGCAGCTATCGAATATGAAACATTAGTTTTCTGTGGTGTAAAGAAATCATATCCATATTCTTGTACTTTATTTCGATATACATGGGTATATTGTGTATACACATCAATACCATGTGCCTTTAATTTTGAAAATCTCATCTGAATTATACTAACACGACTACCTGCATTATTTAACACTTCAAACCAATTTATTTGTTCATCTTCCTTAAGATCTGTTGCAAAATTAATCGTATACTGATAGGTTTTTATTTTATTCCTAATCTGCAATAAAGCATTAACAACCATTGGTGAAGATAGTGATTTATTTTCTTCAGTAAACTCAATTAATTTACCATCATCTTTATTCAACAAAATACCAACTGGCACTTGGTTTTTACGACATGATTCGTTATTTATAACAAATTCACCTTTCCCCAAATCTAAAACAACACTTCTTAAATCTGGATGATTACAATATGCTTTATAATTTGTTGTTAATCTTTGCTGTCCATCTACAACTGACATCTGTCCCCTAACTGATTCAGCAAGTAATTCTCTTTCTATGAATGAAACCTGAGGTACTGCATATTCTTTATCTGTATTATTGATAATATTAATTGATATTGCAGATATAGGAGACTTACTTAAAAGCTGATAATTTAGCAATTCAACACATTTAGTCAATGTCCAACTAATGTCTCTTTGATACAAAGGTAATGTCAATTCGTTCTTTTCTATATATTCACAAAGTGTAAATATATATTCCTGTCTACTATTTTTTGTTGGGTTAAGATTAGCAGCTTCTAACAATTGTTTACTTATATTCATTTCGTGCCTCTTTTCTGCTGCTTTTTTTAGCAGCTACATCTTTTTTATTAAACATAACACTTTGTGCGTAAATTTTCAAGTGCTGCTACCACATAATTTGTTTTATAATTGCAAAATGTTCCTCTAAGACATTATATAATAAACTATTTATAGAACTCTTCCTTTGTATTTCTTTTTATCATTAAATCAACTACTATTATCATGAAATTCAAGTAAATAATGTGCATTGCAAATAAACATATCATATGTATTTTCTTCACATAACATTTCCATACTTATATTTTCATCTTCTCTAACTCGTGTTCCACATATTTTTTCTCAATACTTAGCTCTGATATCATATATTTCCTAATATCATCAAATATTGAATATGGAAGCTCGTCAAAAATACTTTTTTCTAAATTCTGCATCTCTAATAATAAACTTTGCTTTCTTTCATCTCCAAGCATATTCCATACTTTAGGATTCAAATACCAATTATCTGTACCATATATCATTGCTGCTTCGATAAGATTCAGAATTGCTAATGGATGATTCAATCTTGATTCTACAATCTTGTGTAATTCAGGTGTTATTTCTCCGCAAAATCCTATTGTAACTAGTGTTTTTTTATCATATGGCACAACATCTATAGAACATAAATACTCTTTGTCATTCAACATTATTTCTGTACACCCACAAATACTTACAGGAAAAGCCAAATCTAATATTACAGATTCTATCGTAACATCTGCATCATTACCACTTATTATCTCCCAAAGACATATTCTATACTTTTCAAGTTTATTTTTAAAATCTATTAATTTTTTTCTATAATATATCATATTTTTTATACGCTGATCGTCCCCAGTTATTGTAACCTTTTTAAGAATTTCTTTGGGTTCTTTCGTCTTTAAATAATTATACGCCGCCTGATTTCTTACCTCTCTGTATCTTTGTGTTAAACATTCATTCTGTTTAATTCTTTTTTTCAATCGAAAAGCATTATATGCAACATTTCTATATAGTTGCTTTATGACATCATCTTCGTTACTAAACTCGCCTTTTTTCTCGTATGACTGAAAAATCAATTCATGTTTCTCGCAAAAACCTGGAAATGTAGAAGCCTGACCCACTCCTATTTCTGTAACCCCTACAAATTGTTTACTTACCGGATATTTTTCAATAAAAATAGGTGTAATGACTTTATTGCTTTCTGCAATTATATCTAAGGACATTCTTCGCGGTATAGTATGTGATCTTTTTATACTTTTATTGTCACAATTAGGGCATATACATTTTTTATTTTTTTTATTTTCAGCATGCATTTTAGCTTGCTCTTCAAATAAAAATTTTTTTATTAGATTTTGATTCTCTTCACAAAAAATAGTTCCGTCATTGATTTTATCTGTTATTTCATCCAAACTTTTAAATGCCCATTCTTCAAATTCGTATTCCATACATAACTTACCTTAATTTTCATGATGCATTATTGCATTTATACATAAAATTGTTTATTTTTGATATTTTATCATAATATTAATGCACACAAACCTGACAAGCCTCTATTCTTTCAAATGAATGTTCTACCTGCAAATCTGTCATTTTTAAGTTGCTCTCTATATACTCCAGCAATTCTGTACCATCCAAATATATATACATCTGTGGTGCTACAAATCCCGGAACATTTTTTCTTAAGTCATCTAATGATATCTGTGATGTTTCCTGAAATCTATCTATTTCCATAGCATACCTATAATGATACTTTTCCATATATTCTTTTATTCGGGTAAAAGCATTGCCATCTTCTTTATAATCTTCTAACCAGTCAGATAGACAATGCCTTTTACCCAAGTATACAACACCTGTGATTGCTTTTTCCGGTGAGCTAACATACATATATGCCATTATAGGTTCATCTGGAAAATTTCTTCTGTGTTCAAATATCTTCTGACCAGATTTTATTTTTTCATATACATCCGGTCTGAAGCTTAACAGCATTTTTCTCAATACTTACACCACCTTATTTCCATACACATTTAATAGTGCATACTGACATAGGCATACTTATAAACTGCACATCGAATTTTAAACTTGGTTCTACCTTTGTACTTGCACTATGGATTCTAAAACTCAACTGCCATCCATTGTCCAAAATCATTTCTACAGTATTATTACTTTTAGGCTTAAATCCAATGTCAATCAGTCTTGTCGGCAATTCAACCACGGGAACTTCAATTTCCGAAACCTTATCCTTACTCGACTTATTTAACGTATCATGCATATTGAAAGTATGAATCAATGTAAGGCGTTTACTATCATGACTAACTATCTTGTAATAATCTTCTTTTCCTATAAGATATTCTACCATTTTTTCAGGCATATTCTTATCTTCTTTATATGCCCTATTAACTTCATCCATAAAAGCCTGCAATAATGGTACATATACATTTTCATCTTTCTGTACTATTTCTGACCATCGTGAACCATTTTCTTTTTCACTTTTCAGCATATCAAATATTGGATTAACTTCATTCCAATATTCACTGCTACAAGGTATATTAAACCATTCTTTGCCAAAATCCAATTTATGACTTAATCTGCTGTGTTTTACTGCATCGTGATTGTGCTTGATACTTAATCCTATTTCCCATTCAATATCGTCTCTGCGAATAACAATATCTCTTACATCGCCTTTAACGCCAGCTCCATCTTTTTGAAACTCTAATGTCAGTTCGTCATTATCGTTTTCTGATAATCTTGGCTCCATTTCAAGTACTTCATTAATTGCAGCTTCAGCAGAAATCATAAATGTCTGCTGCATTTCCTCATCCATAAGCATCCATGCTTTTTCATTCGCATGTAAGCTGGAATTATCAACTATTTTTGTTTTACGCATTTCACACAATGCCTTATAAAGTGTTTTAATCCACGCATATTCATATGCTCTTCCCTGATCATTACTCTTTGTACTCACTTTTTTCTCATTGACCTCCTTTGCATCTATAACATCATCATCTACTATCACATCTGCACTATTACCCTCTAAGTATTTCTTTATTGCTACTGCTATTTCGTATGCAAGATTAACTGGAACTGCATTTCCAATCATTTTATAAGCTGTGTTTGTATCTTCATATATAAATTTAAAATTATCTGGAAACCCTTGAACTCTGGCAACTTCTCTTATTGTCATTCGACGATAAAGATGTTCTTTGCCCTCTACAAATCTGCAATCATTCTGTGCCACCTTAACCATTTTAGGTGCCTGTGGATGAAGCTGACATTGTCTTCCTGATGCCTGAACTGTAAATGCCTGTTCATCCCATCCTTTTACTCTGTTACGGCTCATAAATATTGGTGAATATGCTCCAGTATAGTATTCATTGTTATTGATTGCTTCTGGATTGTGATGATTTTTCTCTCCTGATGGAACAGCCGTATCTTGCAAATCCCATATAATATCACGAAGAGTGATTTTCTTATCATCATCCTTTGTTGAACCTTTAGGAAATCCAAAATCAACGTGCAAATCTTTCCTGAAACCTATATAAAACACTCTCTTTCTTTCTTCTGCAACTCCGTAATCCTTTGCATTTACAAGGGTAAATGACACATCATATCCTGCATCATAAAAAAGATTTAGTATATTTTGCACCGCTTCTGAATGTCTGTTTGCTAACATTCCGCTTACATTTTCTGCCAAAAAGAACTTAGGCTGGAATTCCTTTAGTATTCTAATGTAATCAAAGAACAACTGTCCTCTGGCATCCTTAATTCCCTTTAATGAACCTGCTTCAGACCACGACTGACAAGGTGGTCCACCGATAATTCCGTCAACTTCTCCATTTATAAACTGTTCTATATCTTCTTTTGTTACCTGTCTTATATCACCTTCAATCAGATGAGTATTAGGATGATTTGCTTTAAATGTCGCCCATATTGTTTTATCAAACTCATTTGCAACAGGAATATTAAACCCAGCTCTTTCAAAGCCTAAATCTAATCCACCACATCCACTAAACAAACTAATTATGTTCATGGGTATCCTCTCCTTCATTGTTTTCCTTAATTATTTTGGCAGCTTCTATTAATGCCGTTCTTCTTATAAACTCACTATATGATGAATATGCTTCTAATCTTGCTGCTTCCTTAAACTTATCTAATTCTTCTTCACTCACTCTTATACTGATTGAAATTGATTTTCTCATCTCATTTGTTCCTCCTGCTTCATAAATTTATGATACTTTCTTCGTATGTCAATGTCAATACTTTGTTGCACAAACAGATGTTTTTTATTTAATTCTTTTAGGAACTTTATCAATCATCTTCCCAACGCTCTCCAGAAACCTCTCCAACAAGTTAACCCCCATCAATTACAAACTGCTTCATAAACTCATACGCCTTTTCCAGCAATTCCTTTAATGTCGTATTTTCTTCTCTAAGCTTCTGGTTCTCATACAACACATCAATAAGCTTATCCCTGACATCATCAGTTCCACCCTGTCTGAACAGATCATATATACTCTCTGCAATCTTTGTTCTCTCTATCAGTTCACTTTCCTTTGAAGAAAGCAGTTCCAGATCATTCTTTTTATCCGTAATCATATCCGCATATTTCGCATATTCCGTTTCTGCTGCATTAATATTGTTTCTCATTTTATAATTTTTCTCCTGCTCTTCATTGTTCTGCTGCTTTATATCAGCAAGCTTCCTACTCTCCTGTGCTACCTTATATTCTGTTACTGACAAATCATGATTACGCCCCTTTTTCTTCTCTGCCAGCTGTTCCTTGAAATAACATTCAAATCCATAACTTGCCTCCGCTCTCAATTTATCTTGAAGAATCACAGATAATATTTGTGGTGTAAATATATTTCTTTTTGATACTTTCTTAGATAAGCCACGCTTTGCTCCTTCCCATACCGGAACGCCTACCACATGCATATGCGGGCTGGCTTCATCAAAGTGTATGACCGCATTTGCACTCTTGAACTCCGGCAGTAGCTTTTGAAGGCATTCAAGAATATAATCAAATACCTCAGACATATAATCTTTGTTTTTCCAATGTTCTTCCCAGTATTTTTTGTCCCCGCATTGAAAAATAATCTCTACCGCCATATCCTGATTAAGACCTGCAACATGTTCAAAGTAGTCCTTTATCTTTCTGTCTTCTCTTTTCTGCCTGCTGTTATATTCCTTTACCACATCATCAAATTCTCTGTGATATACCCGCTTAACATCCTGAAACAAATCCGTTGTTCCATAAATCAGCCTGATATTATCTGAGCTGTAATCTGCGGATTTATATTTACGCAGGTTATGCTTTGCAACTCCTGCAACCCACAAATTACAGAAGTGACACCACTGGTGTATTTTCACTAATTTGCACCAGTTTTTGGTGTTTCATATAATTGGGATAATTTTGGAAAATAAAAAGAAATGTAATAATAGAAAATACCTATGACACTTCTGTTTAGTACTCATTAATATCTGTGGTACTAGCGCTAAATTTTTCATATGGTATCTGTTTAGGAAATTGTTCCCGCAATGCTGCTTCGTTTTCATATCTACTGTTAGCAATTTCATCAACCCAATTTTTATATTCACTTCCAGTTTCTTTATAAATTCTCTGATAATATTTTTTAAAAGCAATGAAATCTATTTCCTTATCCTTACTTTTCTTATTTAAATATTCATCTATACCAAGTACCATATTATTAGATTCTATGGTGTTATTAAGCCTGCTTTCTCCATGTATATAATCATATTTTATATTTTTTGACTTATCATAGAGTTTTTGGTATGTATGTGAATAATTAAAGCTAAGAACATGGTCAATTCCAAGGCTATTTATTTCTTTTGAAATTTTCATATGATCTATATTTTCTACATATTCACACAAATATATCTCAAAAGCTCTTATTAATTTGTTTAAATCTTGATATAAAACATCTCTCATTTCTCTAAATGTACTCATATGTAAATCTTGCCCAAAACCTAACTCAGCCGCCGACAATCTTTTTAAAAAGAACTTTTCAAGATAAAAGTTACTTACTATAGAAGCACCATCATCTAATTTCAAATTGTTATTTTTCATATCAAAATCAATACTTTGAATTACATTTGATATTTCACTTTCAAAGTCTATCCAATTTTCTTTTTGGTACATAGGACATTGTAAAAAATACTCAATCCAAAAATTATCTTCTATCAATTTATTAAACTCACCTCTAAGTGCACATTCTTCAAAAATAAATCTATCTAAAAAAGCATATATTGGTTTTTCTATATTATCCAACCCCCCTGCCTTCATAATATTGGGTTCATTGGTAATAGATTTAAAACACTGTATCATTTCTAAAAAATCCACATATTTTGTTGGCAATCTGTGTGCTAAATCAAATCCATTTCCTATTACAAGTATATTCATCCGATTCTTTTTCCTTTTTCCCTAAGACTTTGTTTTATTTTTTAGTTAATCTATTGTATAATTATTTTTTATTATATCAGCAATCTCCTCTGTATAACACAAAAATCTTACAGGTGGACTCCTCATTTTTCCAAACCTATTCTTTAAAAGTTCACTTGCAACTCTACCCTATTTCCATCCTTATCAATATAATTATTTATAATATCCACCAACCTATCAAATCGACACATATTATCCCTGACATTATTATTTACTCTAAGCTCATCTATGGCTTCTGTAAGAGTTTTTCCACCGAAATTCTTGCCAATAATGGTATTTACCGCTTTTACCTGACTCTTGAATGGCTCTCTATCCTTAAACTTATACACTTTTTCCCTAATATTAAAGATTGTTGTATCTGGTTTCGCATCAATAATAAGGATAATCCACATAATAGCATTAAATAATTGCTTTGATGTTGGATTCCATACCTCTACTGGTCTTCTACCTCCATTTTCACTAGGATTCCCTCCACTATGTCCGCCGGCTCCACCTTCTCCATGTAAAGGATTAAATAAGGGTAAGCCCTCATGTTCTATTAATCTTAAGAAATCTCTTGCTGCTCCCATGCCACATTGAATAATTTCTCTTCTTCCACTTGCTTTGTCAATTGCATGGAAAATATAATAATCATTTTCAATCATAGAACCTGCGTCACTATGTTTAGTTTGACCTGCCAGTAGTTGAATGTGTGCTATCGGCACTACATTATAATTATCTACAATCCATTGTCTTCTCTCTGTACTTCTACATTCCATAAAAATCTTATCCTTTCTGATACCTTATTGCATATGCTTTTTCTATAACATAATGGCTACTCCATTTTTAAATAAATATCGGCTTCTAAGAAAGAAATATTTATTCCCAAAGTTAATATCCAAATCTTTTCTCTGCTGTTGCCGGAAGTTACGCTCCCACTCCTCTGCTTCTGCCTTTGTCTTAAAGCCTCTTTTGTTCTTTTTATGGCGTACACCCTGCCAGTCCTCATAATAGAACTGGCAGCGCCATGTTTTACCATCTCGTGTAGCTGGCGTATCATCATCTCCTCTCCATTAACCAGCTGCCATACCATAAAACTTTTCTTCAAAATACTTTGTAGGTACCTTGCCTGAAATCACTCGATAGCCTTTTTCTTTTATTTCATTATTAAGACCACGAATGATTTTGTAAGCATATTCTCTTGATACTCCAAGAATCTGTGCAGCTTCATCTGCTGTTACATACATCTTCATCGTATTCTCCATATTGTGTTCTCCTTCCTGTTTTTATTTTGGTACACTTTTGTGACCTTATTTATTCGTATTATATAGTACATATTTGTGTCTGTCAAGCAATTTAACCAAATTTTTATACACAAATGTGTCCCATTGTGATAAAATAGGGGTAACAAATCATAAAGGAGCATTTTTTATGACTACTGGAGAAAAGATTAAATACTTTCGCAATATGCGTGGAATATCACAGGAAACGCTTGGTCAGTTATCTGGCATAAATTCCGCAACAATAAAGAAATATGAATATGGAATCCGTAATCCAAAACCTGACCAGCTTTTAAAGATTGCCAATGCGCTAGGCATCAGCATTAATATTTTCATGGATTTTGATATAGAAACAGTTTCTGATGTATTATCATTACTGTTTA
>OLGZ01001208.1_pt1 | contig 15520 bp, 25 predicted proteins | sample 1605981 | NCBI WGS metagenome assembly OLGZ01 (sample SAMN03283291) | human gut metagenome | biome: human-associated habitat; material: feces | host: Homo sapiens | place: Peru | collected 2012 | reverse complement strand
GGAAATACAGTTTTCTTTTAATTCTTCTGGTGTTCCAATAAAAATTATTTTTCCTTTATCAATAATTGCTATTTTATCACATAGTTTTTCTGCCACATCCAATACATGAGTTGAAAAGAAAACTGTATTTCCATTATCTCTATGTTTTTTCATTAATTGTTTTAATGTATATGATGCCTTAGGATCTAATCCTGTCATTGGTTCATCTAATATCCAGTTTTTTGGAGTATGTAATAAAACACTTATTATATTTAATTTTTGTCTCATTCCATGTGAATAACCTTGTATTTTTTCATTTAGATCTTCTGCTAGTCCAAATTCATCTGATAACTTTTTTATAATTTCATATCTTTCATTTTGTGGTACTAAATAAACATCTCCTATAAAATTTAAATATTCCAACCCTGTAAGTTTCTCAAAAGCATCTGGAGTATCTGGAACATAACCAAAATGCATTTTGGCTTGTATAGGATTTTTACTTATACTTATTCTATCTATTAATATATCTCCCTCATCTATATTCAATATTCCTGTAATCATTTCAATTGTAGTTGTTTTTCCAGCTCCATTTGGACCTATAAATCCAAAAATAACTCCATCATCAATTTTTAAATTCATATTATCAATAACTTTTATTCCTTTTACATAAGACTCACTAACATTTTTAATTTCTATCATATTAATTCTCCTTATTCTAATTTTATAAAATAAAAAAGAATGGTATCTATATCTGATTACTATTCTTTTTACTCACTTTATTATTGGTTATTCGCATGACTACTTTCTAATGCTGCTCTTACAGCTTTAGCTAATTGATCAGCACATGATGTACCTTTATATCCACATTCTATTCCTTTGCACTTTTTTTCAATTTCTTCTACAGTCATACCATTGACTAACTTTGAAATTGCTTTTAAATTGCCATTACATCCTCCTGTAAATTCAACATTAGTAACAACATCTCCATCTAATTCTAATTTAATATTAACTGAACATGTTCCATTTGTTTTATAATTATATGTCATTTTATTCACCTCTATATAAAAATAACATAAAATTAGATAAATTGCAATTATATCTTTATGTTTTTCACAAATTATATTAAATTTCATATTATGTAACTAAAGGAGGAAAAAAATGTTTATGCGTAGATATAAAAAATGTTTTTGCATGAATAATTCAGAATGTACTGATTGTAATTCTTGTGAAAATATTCTTGAAACAAAATGTAATAATGTTTCTTCATCTATTTGCAATTATGAAAATGATAATAATGATTGTGATTGTGGTTTTGATGAAGATTATGAAATTGGAGTATTTCCAGAAAATCCAATGTTAGCTCAAAGTTATGTTCCTATTCAATATATGGATAAAACTTTTAAACCAGAAATTGGATTAAAAATGGGTACAATTTTTCCAGAATTAGTTAGTCCTTATATGCCTTGTCAATCAATGAGAACTAACGAATTCTTGGAAGCATCTAATACTATTGGAGAGGGGTGCAATAATAATGTATACAATAACTAATATACAAAATAATTCAAATATGATGTCAAATGATTGCGAAGACACTAGAACTGAAATGATTAATAGAATAAAAGCATTAAACTTTGCAATTATAGAACTTGGACTTTATTTAGATACTCATGTTAATGATGAAAAAGCAATTTGTTTACACAGAAAATACTGTAAAGAATACAGAGAATTAACAGATAAATATCAAAAAGTATATGGTCCTCTAACAATTCAATTTCCATGCAATAAATGGAGATGGATTGAGGAACCATGGCCTTGGGAAAGGGGGAATTTTTAATGTGGACTTATAATAAAGTATTACAATATCCAATAAATATAAAATGTACAGATCCAAGACTTGCTAAAGTTATAATATCTCAATATGGTGGACCAGATGGAGAATTAGCAGCTTCATTAAGATACTTATCACAAAGATTTGGAATGCCAGATCAAAATGCAAAAGCAATTTTAAATGATATCGGTACAGAAGAGTATGCTCCTTAGGAGTGCGTTTGTCGATAAAATTAACAAATTCACCCCTCAAACGACCTCTTATTGGGCTAATTCGACTGCTCCTATATGAGGTCGTTTGAAGCTTAAAAAAAAATCACTTGTAATCATTGATATTACTGCATTTTTTTATCTCATTTTCTAAATTTCTTTCAGTTCCTCTAATATGCTTTTAATTTTATATTAAAAAATCTTTATACCACCTTATTTATTTTAGGATATAAATTTATTGTAAAATTAGTTGGATCAGAATCCTTCCTGATAGACTTTTCTGTTTTTAAATAAGTAACTTGTGTAAGGACTGTTTTTAATAAATCGTTTTTTTCTTCTGGTGTTTGCAACAAGTCATACACATCAAGAAGGTTTTCAATCTTTGGTACTAAAACCTCTTTTTCTTTATCAACTATTTTTTCTTGTGCTAATTTAACTTTATATTCCTCAATTGAATTATTTATTCTTGCAACATTTTGTGATACAGCATCACTTCTTGCCTTAAACATTTCTTTCGTATAAGTTCCATCTTCTAAAAAGTTAAATATACTTAATAATTTATCATTTTCTTTTTTTGCCTCTGCCTCCAAAGATAATATTGTTTCTTCTATTGATTCAATCTTATTATGATTTATTTTTTGTAAATGTTCTTGGTAATCAAATTTATATTGTTCTAACCATTTTTTTAAACCATCTAAAACTTTTTCTTCTACGAAATGGAATTTTGAGCCTATATTATCACAATTCGGATTTGAACAATACAAAGTTGGCTCTTTACTAAATTTACTATATGATCTTCTTTTCATCTTCTTGCCACATTTAGCACAAATAACCAAACCACATAATGGATTTTGTACTACATTATTATGTACTACTGGAGCAGAATTCAAACTTCTTTTAGCAGAAACTATTTTCCATGTTTTTTCATCGATAATTGCTTTATGCAATCCGTCTACAAGTATGTAATCACTATTTCTAGGTCTAGTTTTTACTAATTTTTCATGTTTATAAACTTTTACTTCTTTTCTCGCATTCCATTTTATTTTTCCAATATATACTGGATTTGCTAATATATCCTTTACAGTTGAAACTGACCATTCTTCACTTTTTCTTGGTTTCAATCCCATTTCATTTAATTTTGCAGTTATTTCATTTAGAGATAAATCATCATAAGCATATAAATCATACATTATTTTAACAGTATTTGCTTCTTGATTCTTTTTTAATGTATATCCTTTGTCTCCTTTTATTTTAACTCTATCATATCCAAATGGTGCTACACTTCCCACATATTTTCCTTCATTTACTGACATTAGTCTTCCACGCTGTAATCTTCTATTAATTACTTTATATTCTCGTCTTGACATGAATAATCCAAATTCAAAGTATTCTTCATCAAACTCATTGTTTGGATCATAAATCTTCATTGGTGTAATTATTTTTGTTTCAGATATTTTAAAAGCTTGAGCAACTATACCTTGATCCATAGTTTCACCACGAGCTAATCTCTCTACTTCAACAACTAATACACCTTTCCATTTTCCCATTTTTACATCTGCCAATAATTTTTTCATTTCAGGTCTTGCTTCAATTGTCTCACCACTTACAATTTCTCTATATATTTTTCCTATTTTTAAATTTTTTGAATTTGCTAAATCTAATAATATATGTTCATGTCTTGCAAGAGTCTCTCCTTCGCCTTTTAATTCTGCCTCCATGTCTGCTCTTGATTTTCTTAAGTATATTGCATACTCTCCATAAACATTTATTTCATTTTCATTTGAATAACTATTGTATATTAATCCTTCCAAAATACCTCCTTCCTTTGTTAATTTTATCTAACCGTTGTGAGTTTAACATAGGTCAAATAAAATTACAAATCATTCAGGAATATTCTGAAAATTTTTTTATAGTAAGACTTAACAAGATATCTAATATTTCCTTGTTTTCTTCTTTTGTACCAATATATTTATCATCAAACCTAATTATTGTTGCATCGCTTTTATATTCATCCACAACCATACATACACCTCTTTTTTAATATGTATGCATGAAATATCAAAAGTTGATTTATATTAATAACTTTTCCAGTTTATTTTTTTAGGCACATCAAAACCAGTTACAATTCCTTTCTTCAAATGATATGATTTTGTCTTATCATTATATTTATAAATAGAAGAATTCCAATTTCTAAATGCTCGATTACTAATAGTTTTTCTTCCAGATAATTCTTTACTTGCTTGTATATGCATTTGTTTTAATTTTTCATATTCTATATTTATATTTGATTTTCTTTTATTTTTTATATAGTCAATTGTTTTCTGTCTATGCCTATTTTGTGATAATAGCTTTCTTTTTTCTTTTTCTTCTTTATATCTACTATCTTTTAGCAAAACCTTGCTAACATATTTATTTGAAATTCCTAATATTTCAGAAATTTCTTTTTGATTATATTTACATTCAAAATATAATTCTTTTATCTTCTCTTGTTTCTCCATACATACTCCTATTTGGTAGATTTTTTGCTAACAATTTTTTTACATGAAGAAACTAATAGAGTATTAAAAACTCTATTTAATTTCTAAATCTTTCATTGCTTGTCCAAAATCTTGCTTACTTAATGGTTTGACTTTTTTATATCTTTTCTTCTGTTCTATAAGTTCTATAATCTGTCCTGCAAATATACCAAGCAGAAAAGAGATCATAGAAAAAATAATGTACTTGATCATCTTATTTATTCTCCCTCTTTTCTTTAATAATAATATTAGCAAGTCGCTTTACCTCTTTGTTTCCAAATTTTTCATAGAACATTTTTATTTCAGATTTTATTGCTTTGGGTGTAATTTCTGTCCCACTATTTTGCAAAGTGAAAAAAGCAATTTGTGCATAAGCAGTTATAAGTTCTATATCGACTTTTTCCTTTTTTTCATCCTTCATGTCCATATAAGTTTCCTCCTTTTTTATTTATTTACTTATTAGGAACACGAAAAATTTTCACAATGGGGAATTTTTCAAAACTTTTTTATTTTTTCTATTTTTACTTAAAACTTTAAATATTAAAAGTTTTATTTCTTGTTGTAAATCCTCATCAAATCTGCCACTTACCATAGAATTTTTATTTATTAAATTTTTATAATCTTCAATTATTTTTAAAATTTCTTGATCTGATAAATCAAAATTATTAAACATTTTACATTCCCCCATTTATTAGTTTTTCTGCAATTTTTCTATGAGCCTCATCTCTATATTTTCTTATAGTTTTTCTATCTAATCCCATTATAACAGCTGTCTCATTCATAGATTTTTGCTTTTTATATAAATAAAAAAGCACCTCTTTTTCTCGTAAAGATAGTACTTTCACAATATTATATAAACTTGGATTTGAAAGAGTTTTTTCAAACTCTCTTGCTGATTTTACTTCTTCTTGGCATTTTTCTAAAACAGCATCTAGTACAGATTCTTCCACTGCAGAAACAATCCCATCAACAAACATAGATGTATTGTTAATGTAATTATAATTTCTTTCAAAATATTTGTTTTTTGCTGTCATAACAATTCTTTTTAAATATAATTTTTCCTCCTTTGATAATTCTTCTACTAAATAGTCTTTTCTTTCCATTTATCATTCTCCAATCTTTTTAGATTGGACAAATGCCTGAAAATCAAAGAAAGCTATTAACTTACTAAAAAATTATATCTTTCTATTTTATTTCTTATCCACTCATTTTCAAAACCCCCTATATTATAAAAGTCTGCAAAATTAAGCCAATATATTATTCACAATTTCTTTTGATTCCTAAAATTCATCTATTGTGCTTTTAATACACTTTCCTTAACTTTACAGACTTTTGTCCTAGCAGAATGATACTATGCTTTTTCTTAGTTGTCATAAAATCTACACAAATACACATAAATATACAAAAATAAACATTTTAGTTTATATTATAGTTATACGACCAATGGTTAATTATCTTTTAATATGGTAAAATTTGTATGAATATTCATTATTAGGAGGGTCTGGTTATGGTTAAAGTAGCCGTTACTAATGATAATGATATTCTATATAACAGCTTATCTAATGCTTTTTTGCAAAATGAACTAAATATCGAACTAATAAAAGTACCATATGAAAAATTAGAACAAATAATTTTTCATAACAAAGCAAAAGATCAACTAATAATATTGGACTCTGTTACATCAATTACATTTTGGACAAATGTATTGACTAACGCAATCAAGAAATTAGATGCTAAAAAGACGAATATCATTATTTTGGTAATCGATTCTAATAGCTTATCCAATATTAAATATGAAAAAAGCTTTTCCTTAATCAGGAAGAATTCTACAAATCTCCAATTATTAGATACAATTAACATTATATCTAATTCATTAAAAGAATGTCTTGGAATCGAAAAACAAGTAGATGATATTTTGTGGAAGCTTGGTTTTACAAATTATTTTAAAGGTAGTAAATACATAAAAGATGCAATTTTGTTAGCTTATGATAATTCAAAATTATTACTTGATATGAATAGTCTTGTACAAAAAGTTGCTGAAAAAAATAGCATTGATAATGCTAATGCTGTTCGAACAAATATGGACAGGTCATTAGGAAATATGCTTGATTATATTGATTCTAAAATAATTTATGAAGTTTTTGAAGATTATGATGGTAGAACGATTAGCTTAAAATATTTTATTGACTTATGTATTAGACATTTGAAAAAAATTAAGATATGCTGTTAGAAAAAAAGAGAACTACTCTCCCAAAAAGTAGCTCTTATCATAAATATTGTATAAATAAAATTTTCACATCCTATATTTATACAAATATTTATTTTTATATTTTTCATTTTTCTTGATTGAAATGTTGCCAAATTTAATAGGAAACAAACAATAACTTGGAATAATGAATATAAAATGAGAAGAAGATTCATCAATTCTTCTCTTTTTATATTGTAGTTTATTGTTCAGTTTCAGAATCCAAGATTGATTTTACATACAAAAATATTATTGTTTCAATTAACATTTGAAATAAACATATTCCTTTAACTGATGTTCCATTTTCACACATATAATCCATTATCCTATCGGACTGAGAAGCAATTGCTTTTTTCTCTAAATGAAAATAGTTATATAATCGTAATTCTCCGTCTCCTAGTTCAACCTCAAATCTAATTCTATTAATTTTATTTGGATCATCGCAGAAATTTTCAATCATTTCATTTATTTCTGCTCTATTTTTATTATTTACAACTATTTCAAAGTTTGATACAAATAAACTTCGAAAAAAATCAAATAATGTAAAAACAAATAAAATGCTTACTACTATAAGTATTAATACACATATTATTTTCTTTGTTTTCATCTCATAACTCCTCCTACAATTTATTGGTATTTTTATATCCATATCTTTTTTAAAGAATTTTAGTAGTTAATATTTTTCTTATAATATTTATTCATAAAAATTTGTAAATTATTGTTCTTTTTCTATCTTATCAATAGAAAAATAGTAAAGCATCATAATTAAAGAGATTACTAATCCAATATAGAATTCAGGAAAAGCAAATTCTATACTATTATGAATACTCATTTTTCCAGTTATATTCATTATGTGCCAGGTAAAAAATTGATATATTTCTGAAATTACAATCCCAATTGTTCCTAATGCACCTAATATTTTATTTGTCTTTTTATTTTTAAATAATCCCCATACCCCAATAATAAATAATAGTACAGATATAATTCCAATTGGGTTAAGCAAGTTAATCAATCCACTAATCTCCTGTACACCTTTCTTTCCTCCATATTGATTTAATAACATTGGTAATAAACTAACTAAAAATGCTATTGTTAATTTAATTTTCTTTTTCATAAACTCTTCTCCTTCTAACTATTGTTTTCTAATAAGTTACTATTTTTTATTGTCTACCAGTTTTTTTCTTCCAGCATATATAGTAAAAACTATTGTCGTCAAACTTATAAATATAGAAATTTCAACCATATCATTATAATTGAATTTATGATGTTTGCTTAAATATTGATATATGTAATAAGATTTTTCATTTAAATATAAATTAGTGGATTTAATTGAATTATCATCATAATGTAAAGAAAGAACTGAATAATCATTTAACCCTGCACCACTAATTTCAATTTTTCTTATATCCTTCGATTTTTCAATCTTTATATTATCTTTTTGTAAATTTTCTTCAATAACAGCTATATTATTTTGATCAACATTTAATTCATAGTTTACTCCCCAAAAAGTAGCACAAAAATCAATACCAAAAATAATAATTGGAGAAATAATCAATATTATTTTTATAAAATCAAAAAATCTTTTCCCTTTCATAAAACAAAACTCACTTTCAAATTTCTATTTTCCTACTAAACTCCTAAATTGTAATTTCTCGAGATGATTATAACATAAAAGACAGATAATTTCAAAACTATCTGTCTAGTATATCTATTTTCCAATATATTTATTTGTTCCACCATCTTGAATTCCGTGAAATTCATTGTTGCCATCAATAATCCAATCATAATTTGCATATACATTATTATCAGAAGATTTAAACTTTATAAGCCAATTTGTTTCTGTATGATCCGAATTAGTATATGTTTCTAAAGATACTGTATATTTTCCTGTTGCTGTTCCTTGAAAATTTGTACTTGTAAATGTTCCATCTTCATTTAGTATATATGTTCCTCCACCTTGCTCTATATCGTAAGTTATATTTTCATATTTTCCATACTCCAAATAATAGTTACCAGCATTTATTCTTTTTGTAGAGTCAGTTTTTGTGTTAGTTTTATTAGAAACTTTTGAAGTATTTTCTTCTACACTATTATTGTTTTTTGAATCTGTGTTATTTATATTTTCTGTTTCTTTTGAAATACTATTAATTACATTATTACTATTTTTTGCTAAAATCGTATTAGTTAAATCATTTTTAATATTATCTGCATTACCTGTTAATATAACTATTCCTAAACATAGCATTATTCCTATAATTAAACCTAATATTATTCCTTTTTTCATTTTTTCTTCCTCCTATTTCAAATCAATTTTAAAATTTCCTAGTATATTTTCTTTTAAATTCTTTACAGTAATATTTATTTCTTTAGTTTCATCTTTTTCAATAATTATATATTCTGTTAGTTCTATTTTAGCATTAGTAAAATTATTAGATGTACCAATATCTCCTTGTTCCCATTCTTCTGTTTTTCCATCTGAATATGTTACTATTCGTTTTGTTTCGTAAGCATGACTACTTAACTTTTCTTCTTTTTCATTATATACATCATATACATTTGTATCAATATAATCTATATTTTTTGTATTCTCTAGTCTATTTAAACTAACATCTTCATAAGTTGTTCTTACTCTAACTATTGTTTGTAATGGTGTAACCCATATTTTATCTATATTTTTAGTCATATCTTTTTCTCTTATATCTTCATATTTGGGAATAATTACTTTTGTGTTTTTCACAGCATTTTCTTTGGATACTTTTATATCAAATTGTCCTTTCGCTTGTACAAATTCCCAACCTTCATTAGTAATTGCTTTCCCAGACCTTACACATACATTTTCCAAAGTAATAGTAAATTCTTCTTTTCCATTTAATTCTTTATCTGTTAAAAAGTACATTTGATAAACTTTAAATTCACTTTCAGATATTTGTGTAACTGTTTGGGCAGTTCTTGGTCTTAACCAATATTCTTCTCCATCTATAATTATATTAAAATTATTTAATGAATCTATATATGTTCCTGTTTCATCTGATATTATTCTATCATTAAATGATAAAAATATTGGCTCTACATCTAATGGCTTATTATTTTCTATATCCCAAAATGTTTCTTCTGGAGATAATGTTTCTCCAATCTTCATTTGTTTTATATCTTCATCACTTAATTTTATATTAAACTCTAATACGGTAAATCCATCATCACATACAGTTGCTTCTAATTTTATACTTGAATTTGTGCTGGTATATAGTTCTTGTCTATCGGCTTCTACTCTGTAATTTTCATATTCATCAGAAAATTTAATTCCTAACCATTCTAATACAGGTTTTCCGTTTATAGTTCCACCACATACTGCATATACACTTACTGTTCCCATAAAAACTAATATTAAAGAAGCCATTGTTGTTACTAATCTTTTTATAAAATAAATATAATTTTTATTCTTTCTTTTATTTTTTAAAGTATATTGTAATCTATAATGTACTTTAGGTGGTACTTCAAAATCTGTCTTACTTGCTGTTTCTAGCATATCATCAATATTTTTCATATAATTCTCCTTCATATAATTCTCCTTCATATTCAGTTTTTAATTTATTTTTAGCTCTTATGATTTTACTTTTAATTGTATTTTCTTTAATTTTCAGAATATCAGCAATTTCTCTCGTAGTATATTGAGAACAATAATACAATGTTAGTATAGTTTTTTCTTCTTGATTCAGATTTCTAATTAAAATATGAAATGATAGATTATTATCATTGTCTTTTTCATCTTTTAACTCTATTTCATTAGAATCTAAAGAAATAATATTCTTTTTCTTCTTTTTGTATATTTTATTACACTCATTTATCAAAATTCTAATAATCCAAGTTTTAAATAATGAATTATCTTTTAATTTTATTATATTTTTAAAGCATATTATTATAGTTTCTTGTATTGCATCTGATATATCATCATCGTTATTTAGTTTAGAACGAGCAACTAAATACATTTCTTTTTCCATCATAAGTATGATCTCATCAAATGCTTGTTCATCATTTTTTTTAGCTCTTTCTACAAGTTCTTCCACTTTTATTCCTCCAATTTTTCTTATATGTACATATCTTTCTATTTATTAGATAACTTTACTACATTGTTTTGGTGCATCAATTTTAAATTTTTTTATAATATAAATAAAGTAAGTAACTATAAAATTACTTACACAGTTTTTTATCTTTATAATCAATTAGACAAATTACTATAATCTGTTATGTGATTATACAATAAAGGACAGATATTTTCAACCTGTCCTAATTATTGTAATTTAATAACAACTACTCTGTTACTATATCTATAATAAATTTAAGCCATTTTTTATTTTCTTTTGTTTTTATATTCATTAAGTATTCCTGTATATTTATCTCCTGTTATTCTAAAATGAATTTCAAATAATATTGTACTTACTATAAAACAAATCAAAAATATACCTATAAATATCCCCCATGCTCCAATACTTTCTATTGGAAACCATCCAAATTTTACTGCAAATGCTGTTATTACAACTAAAAACGGGAACATAAATACTACTAATCTTTTTGTATATGCTAATTTCTTTATACAAATATCACTAAAAGCTATCATTTGTAAAATAGCTGCTACAATACATATAATCAATAGTTGTATTAGCCTACTTGTTGACATTGATTCCACTCCTACAATTAAACTTATTACCATAAATACAACCATACTCATTGAAAAGGAATATGCTGTATATTTTGGTATTTGACTTATTATTTCTATTACCTTTTTCATACCTAATTACCTCCAATTCCTAGTTTTCTTTTTAATACTGGTACATATTGTCTTGAAATATATATTTTTTCATTGTTCTCCATTGTTGCTAATATTTTGCCTCCAAAATCTGGTCTTATTGATTTAATTTTGTTTAAATTAACTATACTTGATTTAGATATTCTGATATAGTCTGTATTTTCATATTTTTCTTCTATTTCATATAATTTTAGTGTTATTTCATATACTCCATCTGCTGTATAGCAAAAAGTCTTTCTATCTACTGTTTCAAAATACAAAATACTTTCTTGTTCAATACAATATGTTTCTCCTTTTGAAATTCCAATGATTTTTCTATCATTATTTTCAAAATTGTTTATTAGAGAGATTATCTTTAATATTTGACTGTCTGCTTTACTGCACTCTATTGTAATTTTTGTTTCTTTTATATCTGGTTTTTCAACCATATTAATAATCACTTTTTACCATCTCCTTTTTGTAGCTACTAAATTTATTATAATAAGATTAAAAAAAAGATACAATATTTGCATACATAACATGCTAAATATTGTACTTAAGTTGCTTTTTATGCTCACACAAATTTGTAATTTCTGTTTCTAATTTGTAATTTCTTTTTTTATATATTCAATATTAAATTTATCTAAATCACTTATTTTAATATTTCCATCTGCAAGTGATGATTTTAAACCCTCTTGGTATTCATTAGGTGCATATATTACTTTTATATACTGACTTTTCTCACAAGGTAAATAATAAATATATTCATCATCTCTATAAATTTCTTCTTCAATGTTGTTACAGTCAAATTCTTTACTGTTGTCTATAATTGCAAATTCTTCTTTAAGACTATACTTTGTATTGTTATAAACTGTCATATTAAAGATTTTTATTACTATTCCTTCTTTATATCCTAACTCATACTTATTACTTTCATTTCCAACTGCATAAATACTATGAACATTGGCTATTGAATAAGTTAAAGACTTCCATTCTACTGTACCACCATCTCTTAATTTAAAAGGTATTGGAACTAATAAAATCATTAAAACTATAATTACTACTACTATTATTACTTTCTTTTTCATAAAACACCTCTCATTTCATAAACTCAATCCAAGCGATAATTTACTAATTATTGTTTGCATTATATCACAAAGGACAGATAATTTTCAACTAATTACCTGCCCTATCTATTGTAATTTGTTATTATTTTTTTACCAATTTATTTTTGAAGAAACTCATAACAAATAGTCCTAGTAAAAATCCAATAAGTGTTCCTAAAGTATTCATAATAACATCATCTAATTGTGCAAATCTCCCAATAAAAGTTTGTAAAAATTCGATGCTTATAGAAAATATTCCACCAAGTATTATTCCATTCCACCAATGTTTATGAATATTTTTAAATATAAATATTGGTAAAAATCCAAACGGTATAAATAAAAGTATATTCAATATAGTTGCAACGTTAAAACCGTCTTCAAATAATTTAAAACTGATATAACTATCAAATGGAGATGTTATACCAAAATTACCAGTTAAAATACCAGTTATTTTTAATATACATAGAATTATTAAAATCCATAAATACTGACATATTAAATTTGATATTTTAAAATTTATTTTTTTCTTTTGAATAAATTTTATTAATAATTCAATACATATTACACCTAAAAATATAAATCCTGACAAAGGAATAGTATTTCTTAATGTCCATATACCACTCCACATTTCCATTATGAAATAATCCATTATAATATATTACCTCACTTTCAATTACTATATTTAAAGCAAACTACGAATTGTAATTTGTCTAGTACATAATTACTTTATTAAAAATTAAAATATGATGTATTATAATCTAAGTCAATTCCTTTTATTTGTGCCATTTCTTCAATCGTAACAAAAGCATATCCTTCTTTTTCAAGTTCTTCCATTGCTAATAAAGCTCCTTCTACTGATTCTGTATATATGTCATGCAATAATACAATAGAGCCATCAGATACATTTTTTAAAATTTCTTTTTTTATTAAATTACGATCTTTTAATTTCCAATCAATAGAATCTACATTCCACAAAATAGTGTGCATTAACAGTTGATTTTTCATATGAGAATCAATATTTCCATATGGTGGTCTTAACAATGTTGGCTCTACTCCAATAATATTTTTTATCTCAATTATACTGTTATTAACTTCATATAAAAATTCATCATTACTCAATAATTTCAAATTTTTATGATTTTGAGTATGTGTTCCTATTTGGTTTCCTTCTTGATATGCTCTTTTTAAAACCTCTTGATGATATGCAACTCTATTACCAAGTACAAAAAATGTAGCTTTAGCATCATATTTTTCCATACCATCTAAAAGTCGTGTAGTTGTTTTTGTATTTGGCCCATCATCAAAAGTAAACGCAACTAACTTCTTATTTTTATATTTTTCTAAATCACGTTTTTGAGTAGTTAAGTTGTTGCCATTTTCTTCTTTTTGGTCATTGTTTTGATATTCATTTCTTAATAGTGAATTTACCTGTTCATAAGAAAGATTTATTTTTATTTCTCCTATTGCTCCATATACTACCTGATAAGGTGGGAATATAATTGTCATGCCCTCTTTATCTAAATAAAAATATTTGTAATTTTCTTCTATTGGATTTATCCCTTCATTTAACCATTCTTCATCGAATTCGAATTCTTTTTCCTCTGAATATTTTAGTAATTCATGCTTAACAATCAATGTCAATTCATTAAATGAATTATTATCTTTGACTATATCATTTATAGTTTCATATTTCCCTTTTGCTTTATTATATATATATGTTTCATACTGTCTATTATAATGAGCACCACCTGTATAATCATTTGTCATAATATTAACAAATATTAAATCATTATATTCTAATGTGTGAGCTGTTAAAATAAAATCATATCTAAAATCCATAATATCTTTAGAATCTTCAACAGTTTTTAAGAATTCATTTTTTTGTGTTTCAATATATGTTTCGACCTTTTTATCTATCTCATCAATATCTGTTTTATCATAATCAATTTTCAAATCATAGTATTCTGTTGTAGCAATTAAATGATTTTCTTCTATTTCTTTGTTTTTTGATTTGTTATTTATTATTGATTTACCAATAATAAATAATATAATTATAATAAAAATTAGAATTGTAAATTTTCCTCTTTTATTCATTTTTCTTTTTTTCTTCATTTCATACACCTTCTATTAGTTCTCTTAAAATATAATTTATTAGTTTGACTTCTCTACAAATTACTATTTCTCTTGCACCTTATTATATCAATCTTATGATTTTTTTACAATAAATTAACAAAAAATATAAGCTGTAAAGAATATTTATTCAATACAGCTCATTATTTTACATTCTAAACAATTCAATTACATCTGCAAAACCATTTCTATAATATTTCTCACATCAATAATCTAAATATTCCATATAATTTCTATCAAGTACATCTAATTGTTGCCTTACATATTTTTGATTTTGTTTAGGAAGATTTTTTAATATTTTTTCAGTTATTTCATTATATCTTATTTCATGTTTTTTATCTTCTTCATTCATAATTGCAAATATTGTTTCTTCTCTATATTCAATCCATTCTTTTAATAAATCATCTTTTACTTCTCTTAAATTATTCATATTACATTCCTCCTACACATATATTAATTCGTTAAACACTATCTCTTCAGCTTGATTCTTAATAGCATTCATTGTGCCAACCCAATAAAGAATATCTGTATCTTTCATTTCTTCAGTTAAATCGCTTTCTGCTTTTAGTTTGTTTATTATCTGTTCAACTCTATTTTGAGCTGTTTCTTGAATTTCTTTCAAATGTGCGTTTAATGTACCATCTAATAACATAATTGAGTATTCAGCTTTTTTATGTTCTTTCAAATAGTTTAATCTCATTCTTCCATATTTATTAAGAATGAT